>Ga0335395_10000122_pt1 | contig 48721 bp, 45 predicted proteins | sample MAT02_FD_205744 | JGI IMG/M metagenome (GOLD analysis project Ga0335395, IMG submission 205744) | Freshwater microbial communities from Lake Fryxell liftoff mats and glacier meltwater in Antarctica - MAT-02 (spades assembly) (version 2) ... | reverse complement strand
CGGCAGGCAGCGCGCAGAAGCCGCGGTCCAGCAGTCGCATCTGCGCCCGCAGCAGACCCTCGGCGGTGAACAGGCTCATCTGGGTGTCGTCGGTGATCGCCCCCGTGCGGCCGTAGGCGGGCGCGAAGTCGCGAACGCCGGCGTCGCCGAACTGGCGCTGGATCTGTGCCAGCGTCAGAAACTCGACCGGCGCGCCAAGCGCATCGCCCACGGCGCCGCCGAGGAGGCAGCCCAGATACGGGTCCAACGGATCGCGCATGGGGTAGACCTCGGTTCGGCGCAGGCGCGCCCACCCGCAGAGGCTGCAGGTCCGGCGTCGCACACGCTGAGACTCGCCCCAGCCTTACTTCGTGGCTCGCGGAGATCAAAGGAAACGTCGGGATAGCGAACGCGCTTCGAGGTCTTTGGCGCGGCGCTTGAGAAGCGTGCAGCAACTCATCGTTGAATCCGCCAATGAAAAAGGCCGCTGCAGACATCGAAATGTCCGAAGCGGCCTTTTTAAGTCAGCTCAAGCAGGGGTGAACGGCGATGAGCGCCCCGCGTGCCCCGAGGTCCTCAGAGCGCGTCTTTGAACGCCTTGCCGGGCTTGAAGGCCGGGGTCTTGCTGGCGGAAATCTGCACTTCAGCACCGGTCTGCGGATTGCGGCCGGTTCGTGCAGCGCGCTCGCGCACGAGGAACGAGCCGAAGCCCGCGATTGCGACCGTGTCGCCCTGGGCCAGTGCGTCCTTGATCGACGTCAGCACGACGTCGAGGGCGGTGCCGGCCTGAGCCTTGGTCATATCAGCGCCCTCGGCGAGGGCAGCAATGAGATCAGCCTTGTTCATCGATCTTCCTTGGTGGGTTCGAGCCGCGAAGGTAGCGGCAGACTACAGGGTGGCGTCAAGTAGACCGCCCTTGATGGAGCTAAGAAAGTCACATTTCTGAGTCTTTCAAGTGAAATCTGTGCGGCTCGCAGCGTCAGCCGAGGGTGTTACACAGCCTGAGAGCTTACCTGCCTCTCCGCCCCGATGGACGACTTCCTGCTTAGCGCGAACTTCGGCCATCGGAGTCGGCCTTTCTTCAGCTTTGATGCAGAGCCCGAATCAGCGGTCTTACGCACTGGGTCCGGGCCGTTTCAACTCTGAACCGCGCGACGCGCTGAAGCGTGGATCGAATCAGGCGCCGGTAGCCTGCACACACCACTCCATGATCGGCCCCCAGAACACGCCCAGCACCAGCATTGCCAGACCGTTGACTGTAAGCAGCCAGCGCAGCTGGGGGTCCGGCGACAAGGTCTGCAGCTGCGATTCATCCGGCGCATCGAAGTACATGGTGCGAATCACGCGCAGGTAGTAGTAGGCGCCAATCACTGCGAACACCACCGCGACCAGCGCGAGCCACAGCATGTCGGCCTGGATCGCCGCTTCCAGCACCACCAGCTTGGCCCAGAAGCCGAACAGCGGTGGAAAGCCCGCCAGGGACCCCATCAGCAGCAGAATCAGGAACGCGTACCACGGGTGGCGCTGGTTCAAGCCTTTGAAATCACTGATCTGCTCGGCCTCAAAGCCCTTGCGCGCCAGCAGCATGATGGCGGCGAATGCGCCCACCGACATCAGCGCGTAGCTGATGGCATAGAACATTGCGGCGGCATAGCCACCTGCGGTGCCGGCAGCAAGGCCCAGGAACAAAAAGCCGACGTGCGAGATCGTCGAATACGCCAGCATGCGCTTCAAGTTGGTCTGGGCGATGGCCACCACGTTGCCGATCGCCAGCGAAGCCACGGCCAGCCACGCCAGCATGTGCTTCCACTCCGAGATATCGCCCACCGCACCCTCAAGCAGGCGATAGGCCATGCCGAACGCTGCCAGCTTCGGCGCCGAGCCGATAAAGGCGGTGACTGCGGTCGGAGCGCCCTGATACACATCCGGCAGCCACATGTGGAATGGCGCAGCGCCGAACTTGAAGGCGATACCGACGACCAGGAACACCACCCCCAGCAGCAAAATGCCGCGGTTGTCGCCGAGGTTGCCAAGGCTGGCCTGGATAGTCGCGATGTCTAGGCTTCCGGTGGCGCCGTAGATCATCGACATTCCGTAAAGCAACATGCCGGAGGCGAGTGCACCCAGCACGAAGTACTTCATCGCCGCCTCGGTGGCGAGCCGGCTGTCGCGATCGAGCACCACCAGCGCGTAGGAAGACAGCGCAAGAAGCTCAAGGCCCATGTACACGCTGATCAGGTTGCCGGCTGACACCAGCACCATCATGCCCAGCACGGCAAACAGGCAGAGGACGTAGAACTCGCCCTTGAACAGCCCTCGGTCCTGCAGGTAGGCCTTGGCATATACAAAGGCCGCGGCGGTGACGATCAGGATGAACACCTTGAGCACGTCGGCCACGCCATCGCGAATGAACATCCCACCGAATGCGGTGACCTGCTCGGTAGCGATGCCGTCGCGCAGAGTGAGGGCGGCGGTAGCGAGAAGGATCAGCAGGCCGAGGAAATGGGTCAGGCCGCGGCGCGCGTCGCTGATGAATAGATCCAGCAGCAGCAGCGCGCAGGTGGCGCTGAGCAAGAAGATCTCCGGCGTGAGCGGAATGAAGTCGGCGAGATTGATCATGATCAGCGTTCCCGCTTACAGCTTGCTGACGGCAAGCTGAGCCGCCAGTTGGGCGATGGAGGCATCCATCAGGTCGGTCAAAGGTTTCGGGTGTACGCCGAAATACAGCACCGCGACAGCGAACAGCGCGAGCACCAGGAACTCGTGCCCGCGCAGGTCTTTCAGCGCCGCCACGTTGGCGTTGGCCACTTCGCCGTAGAGAACGCGCTTGACCATCCACAGCGTGTAGGCGGCGCCGATGATCAGGGTCAGTGCGGCCGTGGCGGCAATCCACGGGCTGAGCTGGAAGGCAGCGAGGATCACCATGAATTCACCGACGAACCCGGACGTCCCCGGCAGGCCGCTGTTGGCCATGGCGAACAGGACCATGAAGGCGGCGAACATGGGCATGACGTTGGCGACGCCGCCGTAGTCCTTGATCATGCGCGTGTGCATTCGGTCGTAAATGATTCCCACGCAGGAGAACATTGCGCCGGAGATGAAGCCGTGCGAAATCATCTGCACCATCGCGCCCTGCAGGCCCAGCTGGGCGCCATCCACGCTGCCCTGACGGATCAGCGCGAAGGCAATGAAGATACCCAGGGTAACGAAACCCATGTGCGAGATCGACGAATACGCGATCAGCTTCTTCATGTCCTCCTGCGCCAGCGCCACCAGGCCGATGTACACCACGGCGATCAGGCTGAGAGCGATGATCAGCCAAGCAAACTCGGCGCCGGCATCCGGCACGATCGGCAAGGTAAAACGCAGAAAACCATAGCCACCGATCTTCAACATGACCGCAGCCAGCACCACCGAGCCCGCGGTGGGCGCCTCGACGTGGGCATCGGGCAGCCAGGTGTGCACCGGAAACATCGGAATCTTCACCGCGAAGGCCGCAAAAAAGGCAAAAAACAGCCACATCTGCTCGGTTGAGTCGAGGCGCAGGGCGTACAGGTCCGCCAGCTGGAAACTGCCGCTCTTCAGGTACAGATACACCAGCCCGATCAGCATGAAGATCGAGCCAAGAAAGGTGTAGAGGAAAAACTTCATCGAGGCATAGATGCGGCGGTGGCCGCCCCAGACGCCGATGATGATGAACATCGGGATCAGCATGCCCTCGAAGAACACGTAGAACAGGATCGCATCGAGCGCGCAGAACACGCCGATCATCAGGCCCTCAAGAATCAGGAATGCAGCCATGTACTGGTGCACGCGCTCGTCCACCGACGTCCAGGCACCGATCAGCACCAGCACGCTGGTGAAGGTGGTCAGCATCACCAGAGCCAGCGAGATCCCGTCGACGCCAAGGTGATAACGGATATCAAACGTCGCGATCCACGAGCTGTTCTCGACGAACTGCATCGCCCCCGAGGCGGCATCGAAGCCGCTGTAAAGCGGCAGGCACAGCGCAAATGTGGCAACGGTGACCAGAAGGGCGAACCAGCGCACCTGAGCAGCGCGCTCTGCGCCGAAGGCGAGCGCAGCGAAGCCGCCAACAATGGGCAGCCAGATCAGCAGGCTGAGAAGAGGAAAAGAGGACGGCATCGGCGGGTTCCTTGTGTTCTTGTGTGCAGCGCCGTCAAACGCGCAGTGACCAGATCAGCGCGCCGAGCAGCGCGATCAGGCCGAGGATCATGGCGAAGGCGTAGTGGTACATCAGCCCAGACTGCAGCTGGCGGACGATCTGAGAAATCCGATCCACCAGGGCAACCGAGCCGTTGACCATCACCCCATCAATCGCAGCGGTATCGCCCGCCTTCCAGAACAACCGTCCCAGCCGCACGCTGCCGCGGGCGAATACGGCCTGGTTGAAGTCGTCGAAGCCGTACTTGTTTTCGAGAATCCGCACCGGCAGCGCGAACGTGCTGCGCAGACGAGTCGCGAGCGCTGGGTTGAACAAATAGAGGTAGCTCGCTGCGGCGAAACCTGCGAACGCGAGCCAAAACGCCGGTGAGACGTAGAAGTGCAGGCCGAAGCCGATCGCAGCGGACAGCCAGCCGTGCTCACCGCGCCAGAGCTTGTCGGCGACGCCGGCGAGGCTGTCGTGCTGCGGCAATACGCTGATTGCGCCTGCGAAGAAATCGCCAAACACCATCGGGCCGACAGTCAGGAAGCCAATCGCGATGGACGGAATCGCCAGCAGCACCAGCGGCACCGTCACCACCCACGGCGATTCGTGTGGCTCGTGCGGGCCATGGTGGTCGTCGTGCCCGCGATCATGCTCATCGTGGCCATGGCCGACCGTCTCGCGGAAGCGCTCCTTGCCGTGGAAGGTCAGGTAGAGCAGGCGAAAGCTGTAGAAACTGGTGATGAACACGCCCAGCAGCACCGCCCAGTAGGCGTAGTGCTGGACCCAGCCACCCTGCGCCGTGGCGAAGTGGGCGGCTTCGATGATGCTGTCTTTCGAGTAGTAGCCGGACAGGAACGGCGTCCCGACCAGGGCGAGCGTGCCGATCAGCGTGGTCGCGTAGGTCCACTTCATGTACTTGCGCAGGCCGCCCATGCGGCGCATGTCCTGCTGGTGGTGCATGCCGATGATCACCGAACCCGCCGCCAAAAACAGCAGCGCCTTGAAGAAGGCGTGGGTCATCAAATGGAACACCGCACCGGCGTACGCGGAGACGCCGAGCGCCACGGTCATATAGCCGAGCTGCGACAGGGTCGAGTAGGCGACCACGCGCTTTATATCGTTCTGCACGATGCCGATCAGCCCGGTGAAGAGCGCCGTGGTGGCGCCGATGAACAGCACGAAGGCCAGCGCGGTCTCGCTCATTTCGAACAGCGGCGACATCCGCGCCACCATGAAAATACCGGCGGTCACCATGGTCGCGGCGTGGATAAGCGCGGAAATCGGCGTCGGCCCCTCCATCGAATCCGGCAGCCAGACGTGCAGCGGAACCTGTGCCGACTTGCCCATGGCGCCGATGAACAGGCAGATGCAGATGAAGGTCGGGACCGCCCACTGGGTGCCGGGCCATATCTCGACGGTCAGCCCGGCGATCTGCGGGGCGTTGGCGAACGCGAGCTGATAGTCAAGCGTGCCCAGCCAATACAGCACGCCGGCGATACCCAGCAGGAAGCCGAAATCACCCACGCGATTGACCAGAAACGCCTTCATGTTGGCGAACACCGCCGAGGGTCGCTTGAACCAGAAGCCGATCAGCAGATACGACACCAGGCCCACCGCTTCCCAGCCGAAGAACAGCTGCAGAAAGTTGTTGCTCATGACCAGCATCAGCATCGAAAACGTGAACAGGCTGATGTAGGAGAAGAAGCGCTGGTAGCCGGGATCGTCTTTCATGTAGCCGACGGTGTAGACATGCACCAGCAGGGACACGAAGGTGACCACCACCATCATCATGGCGGACAGGTTGTCGACCAGGAAGCCGACGTGGGCTGAGTAGCCGCCGATCTCGAACCAGGTGTAAACGTTCTGGTTGAACACCGGCGCTCCGCCCCAGACCAGCTGGTAGAGCACCTGCACCGAGAATGCGCAGGACACCGCGACGCCGAGGATGGTCACCCAATGGGCACCTGAGCGCCCGATCTGCCGGCCAAACAGGCCCGCCAGGATGGCACCCAGCAGGGGCGCAAGCACAATGAGCAACAGGACGTTTTCAGATATCACGGCGCGGTTCCAGTTCTTCTGCGTACAGCACTGCTTTCGACTCCCTTCCCACTGCGTTTGCCATCCCTGACACTGCGAATGCGGCCCTCAACCCAGCACTGCGGCAGGCGATTGGTGTCAGGCTCCAAGCTCGAAGCCGGCGACCCAAGCGCCGCTTCGACACGTGCGCTGCTGCGATTCATCGGACCCGGCAGATCATCGAGCTGCGGACCGCAGCCTGCCGACCGGGCGATCATCGGCTCGCAGGCCGCTGGCTCGAAAGGACGCAGGCTCATCCCTTCATCGAGTTGAGCTCGCCGACGTTGATCGTCGCTCGGGCGCGGAACAGCGCTACCAATATCGCCAAGCCAATCGCGGCCTCGGCCGCGGCCACCGTCAGGATGAAAAACACGAAAATCTGGCCGTCGACGCTGCCCAGATGGCGCGAGAAACCGATGAAGTTCATGTTCACCGCCAGCAGCATCAGCTCGATGCTCATCAGCAACACGATCACATTCTTGCGATTGATGAAGATGCCGCCGACGCCAATGCAGAAAAGCAGTGCGCCAACCGCCAGGAAATGCCCGAGCGTAATCATGGGCGAGTCTCCGGCGTTTCCGCCTTCATCTTGACGAGACGGACGCGGTCCTCGCGTCGGACCTGCACCTGGCGCGCGGGGTCCTGTGCCTTGGGGTTGATTTGACGACGGAGCGTGATGGCGATGGCGGCGATGATCGCGACGGTCAGGATGACTGCGGCGATCTCGAACGGATACAGGTAGTCCGTGAACAGGGCCTTGCCCAGCCATTCGGTGTTGGACATGCCGGCAGCCAACGCCGGATCCGCCGCCGGAAGAGCCTGCTCGAAGCGCGCCAGCCCAATGAGCACCAACATCTCCAGGGCCATCACGATGCCGACCAGGATGCCGACCGGAAGGTACCGGGCGAACCCTTCGCGAAGTGGCGCGAACTTGATGTCGAGCATCATCACCACGAACAGGAACAGCACCATCACCGCGCCGACGTAAACCAGGACCAAGGTGATACCCAAAAACTCGGCGTCCGCCAGCAGCCAAAGGCAGGCGCTTGAAAAGAAAGTGAGGATCAGAAACAACACGGCATGCACCGGGTTGCGCACCGAAACCACCGCCAGCGCCGCACATACGGCCACGCTTGCAAAAGCATAGAACGCGATCAGGGGGTAACTCATTCCAGGGGCTCCGGGCAGGCGTTCAGCTGGCTAGGCCGCATCAGCGAAAGGCAGAATCGAGCGAGCGTCGCTCGGCGATTTCTGCTTCCAGCCGATCGCCAATGGCAAGCAGCTGGGCCTTGTTCACAATGTTCTCACCTCGGTTCTCGAAGTGATACTCATGAATGTGGGTTTCGACGATCGAATCCACTGGGCACGACTCTTCGCAAAAACCGCAGAAGATGCACTTGAAGAGATCGATGTCGTAGCGCGTGGTGCGGCGGCTGCCGTCTTCCCGCGGCTCTGAGTCGATGGTGATCGCGAGCGCCGGGCACACCGCTTCGCAAAGCTTGCAGGCGATGCAGCGCTCTTCCCCGTTCGGGTAGCGACGCAGCGCGTGCAGTCCGCGAAAACGAGGCGACTGCGGAATCTTCTCAAACGGATAGGCAACGGTGTACTTCGGCTTGAACAAGTACTTGAAGGTCAGCCACAGGCCCTGCAGCAGCTCGATCAGCAGGAGACTCTTGAGATACGAAACGACACGGTTCATTCCATCCTCCTCAGGCGTTCGCCGTAAACCATTCTGCGTGCACCGCCCAGGCGGCCACGAGGATCCAGACGATGGTGATCGGAATAAACACTTTCCAACCGAGGCGCATGATCTGGTCATATCGGTAGCGCGGGAAGCTGGCGCGGAACCACACGTAGCAGAACGCGAAGAACGCGGCCTTGATCAGCAACCACCAAGGGCCGGAGGCAGCCAGAGGGCCTTCGATCCAACCCTGGAATGGCGACAGCCAGCCCCCGAGGAACAGTAGAGCGGCAAGGAAGCTGATCAGTATCATGTTCGCGTATTCGGCGAGGAAGAACACCGCGAACGCTGCGCCCGAATACTCGACGTGAAACCCTGCGACGATCTCGGATTCACCTTCAGCAACATCGAAGGGAGCCCGGTTGGTCTCAGCAACGCCGGAAATGAAATACACCACGAACAGCGGCAGCAGCGGCAGCCAGAACCACTCGAAGAAGCCGGCATCACCGCGCTGGGCGTTGACGATCTCGGTCAGGTTCAAGCTGCCGGCGGCCACCAGCACACCGACCAGGGCGAAGCCCATTGCGATCTCATAGCTGACCACTTGGGCCGCTGAGCGCATGGCGCCAAGAAAGGCATATTTCGAGTTGGACGCCCAGCCGGCCAAAAGCACGCCGTAGACGCCCATTGAGGTCATCGCAAGCAGCAGCAGCAGGCCAGCGTTGATATTGGCGAGCACGAGGCCGTCATCAAACGGCACCACCGCCCAGGCGGCGAACGCAGGAGCCAGCGTAAGAATCGGGGCGAGCCGGAACAGGAACCCGTTCGCGCTGCTCGGAACCACGACTTCCTTCAGCAGCAGCTTGAGGGTGTCGGCGAACGGCTGAATGAATCCGATGCCAAAAATGCGGCCGACGTAGACCGGGCCCTGACGGACGTGCATCCAGCCAATGATCTTGCGCTCGAACAGGGTGAAGAAAGCCACCGCGACAATCAGCGGTGCGGTGATGCAGACAATTTTGACCAATGTCCACAGCACCAGGCCTACGTCGCCGAAGGCAAGGAAGAATTCCCGAATGGGTTCGATGAGCGACAGCATGGCGGCCTAGACTCTTGTCACGGTGAGTGCGCCGGCGGGTGCCAGAGGCGCAGTCGCGCCGTAGCTGGTTTCGACCCATGCGCCGCCCTTTGGAACGCGAGTGCTTATGACGGTCTGCAGTGTCGCTTGGCCGCGACCATCCGCCACCCGCGCCATCGCCCCCGCGGAGAGGCCCAAGGCCAGTGCGTCGGCCGGGTTAAGCGCGAGCTGCGGGCCACGCGTCAGCATGTGGCGATTCAGGGGTTCGGCTCGCCTGAGCACCGCATCGGCGCGGTAGATCGGCGTAGTTGCAATACGCTGCAGGCCCTCGACGGCGCTGCGCTCAGAAAGGCCCGCCCCCGAGGCTGGGTTTGCCGTCTGCGGATCGATCCCGGCACGCAGGCCTTGGATGTCGGTAAAACTGAACCCGTCGAGCTTCAAGACCTCGCCCAGCGCGCGCAGCAGACGCCAGCCCGGACGGGCATCGCCAGGCGCCTTGGCGCCGGCCGCTACCAGCTGGGTCTGGCCCTGTACGTTGACGAGGCTGGCCTCGATTTCCGGCAGCACGGCAAGCGGCAGGATGACGTTGGCGCAGCGCTTCAGTGAGTCGGTGATGAAACTGCTGAATGCCAGCACCTGCTTGGCCTGCGACAGTGCCTGCAGGGCCAAGGTGTTGTCGGCGAAGTCGAATTCGGGCTCGATCCCGTAGAGCACATAGGTCTCACGCGACTGCTCCAACATCGAGCGCGCGTTCAAGCCCCTCGGCAGCACGCCAGCACGCGCCAGTCCGAGCGCGTTGGCGCCGCGATGCAGCACGTTGATGCGAGCCCCGGACGCCGCGGCAATGCCGCGGGCGAGCGCCCGAATCCAAGACGCATTGAAGTGCCCCACGGCGCTCTCGCCGAGCTGGACCAGGCCACTCGAAGCGGACTTGAGCTGTGCGGCGATTGCTCGGCTGGGTGCGTCAACCTCGACAGAAGCGACCAGCGCCACCAGCTCGGCCGGCAGATCAACGGTTGGCGCCTCGAGCGCCAAATGCACCCGGGCCAGCGCTTCGATCATGGCGGAGGGCACGCAGACCACCGAGTTTGAGAGTTCGAAGTGAAGATCGAACTCCACCGGATTGATCGCGCTGACCTTGGCCCCGCCCCGCCAAGCCTTGCGGATGCGATGCCCGAGGATCGGTGCTTCATGACGCGGGTTGCAGCCCACCAGCAGGATCGCGCCGGCTCGATCGATGTCCGCGAGCGGCATCTCGAAGAGTTCGGCAACGGGCGCATCGGCGAAGTCGAGCGTGCCGAGGCGGTGATCGAGATGCTCAATGCCCAGGCCGCCGGCAAGCCGCGCCAGGAGTGCGCCTTCCTCCTGCGACGTGGAGGGGTGCACCAGCACGCCGGTCTTGTCGGCAGCGGCAGCCTTCAGCAGCTGCGCAGCTCGGGCGATACCTTCTTCCAAGCTGACCTGCTTCCAGGCGGCGCCCTCGCGGACCAGCGCCGAGCTGGCGCGATCTTCGGACATCAATCCGCTGTGGCTGTAGCGGTCTCGATCAGACAGCCAGCTCTCGTTGATACTTTCATTCTCACGCGGAACAATACGCATCACTTCGCCGCGACGCACGTGCAGGAACAGGTTCGAGCCCAGCCCGTCGTGGTAGCCGAGCGAACCCCGCGCCGAAAGCTCCCAGGCGCGGGCGCGATAGCGGAACGGCTTGTTGGTCAGCGCGCCGACCGGGCACACGTCGATGATGTTGCCGGACAGCTCGCTCTCGATGCTTTTGCCGATGTAGGTGCCAATCTCCAGATGATCGCCACGCCCCATCCCGCCCAACTCATAGGTGCCGGCAATTTCGGCGACAAAGCGCACGCAGCGGGTGCACTGGATGCAGCGGGTCATGTCGGTGGCGACCAGCGGACCGATATCCTCGTCCGGCACCACGCGCTTGCCCTCGACGAAGCGGCTGACCGAACGGCCGTACCCCATGGCGACGTCCTGCAGTTCGCACTCGCCGCCCTGATCGCAAATCGGGCAGTCGAGCGGGTGATTGATCAACAGGAACTCCATCACGTTGCGCTGCGAGTCCAGAGCACGCTTGGACTGGGTGTAGACCTTCATGCCCTCCATGACCGGCGTCGCACACGCAGGCGCGGGCTTGGGCATCTTCTCGACATCCACCAGGCACATCCGGCAGTTGGCGGCGATCGAAAGCTTCTTGTGGTAGCAGAATCGGGGCACCGGGATGCCGGCCAGATCCGCAGCCTCGATGATCATCGAGCCCTTCGGTACCTGCATCGCAGTGCCGTCGATCTCGATGGTGACCTTGTCGGGAGCGACATGTGGCGCAGTCGGAACGGCGCTCATGCTGCAGCCTCCAGTTCGGCTTCGACCATCGAGCGGCCGTGCGTCACGTAGTACTCGAACTCGTGCCAGTAGTGCCGCAGGAAGCCCTGCACAGGCCACGCGGCGGCCTCGCCGAAGGCACAGATGGTGTGTCCCTCGATCTGACCGGCGGCGGCCTTGAGCATGTGCACGTCATCCACGGTGCCCTTGCCCTCGACGATGCGGTTCAGCACGCGGTACATCCAGCCGGTGCCCTCGCGGCAGGGCGTGCACTGACCGCAGCTTTCCTTGTAGTAAAACTGCGAGATACGCCGACACGCCTTGACCATGCAGGTGGTCTCGTCCATCACGATCACCGCGCCGGAGCCGAGGCCTGATCCGGCCTTCTGCAGCGCGTCGTAATCCATGGTGAGGTTCATGATGATCTCGGCGGGCAGCACCGGCATGGACGAGCCACCGGGAATCACGGCCTTCAGCGTGCGGCCGCCGCGCATGCCGCCGGCCATTGCCAGCAAATCTTTGAAGGGCGTGCCGAGGCGAACTTCAAAATTGCCGGGCTTGTCAACGTGTCCGGACACCGAAAAGACCTTGGCGCCGCCGTTGTTGGGCTTGCCCAGATTCAGGAACCACTCGGCGCCGTTGCGGATGATCGCGGGCACGGATGCGAAGGTTTCGGTGTTGTTGATGGTGGTCGGGCGTCCGAACAGGCCAAAGTTCGCAGGAAACGGCGGCTTGAACCTCGGCAGGCCCTTCTTGCCCTCCAGCGACTCCATCAGTGCGGTCTCTTCGCCGCAGATGTAGGCGCCCGCACCCAGCGCGCTGTACATATCGATATCCACGCCGGACTCCAGCACGTTCTTGCCGAGCCAGCCGTGCGCGTAGGCTTCCTTCAGGGCTTCCTCGAAGTGCTCGAACGGCTCGTGGTGGAACTCGCCGCGCAGGTAGTTGTAGGCCACCGTGCTGCCGGTCGCGTAGCAGGCGATTGCCATACCCTCGATGACCGCGTGCGGGTTGTAGCGAAGGATGTCGCGATCCTTGCACGTGCCCGGCTCGGATTCGTCGGAGTTGCACAGGATGTACTTCTGGCCGGGCGCACTGCGCGGCATGAAGCTCCATTTGAGACCTGCCGGAAAGCCCGCACCGCCGCGGCCGCGCAAACCGCTCTGTTTGACCTGGTCGATCACCTGCTCTTGCGGGATCTTCTCGCTGAGAATCTTGCGCAGCGCCTGGTAGCCACCGGTTTTCAGGTAGCTCTCATACGACCACGGCGTGTCGAAGTGCAGCGTGGTGTAAACGACGTTGTGGTCTTGCGGTTCGGGTCCGTACGCCATTGCCTTTTCGCCTCTCTCTCTAGCGCCCGCGGGATGGCGGGCGCTGCGCTGCGCAGATCTCTGCGGCGCGGCGCCAATCGGCGTCGCCGCTCGCGCGAACTACTTCAGCGAATCCAGAATCTCATCCGTCGAAGCAGCGCTCAGCCGCTCGTGATAGTGGCCGTTGACCACCATCATCGGCGCGCCGCAGCAGGCTGCCAGACACTCTTCCTCGCGCTTCAGGAAGATGCGCCCGTCGGGCGTAGTTTCTCCCAGCTTGGTGCCGAGCCTGCGCTCGACGTGCGCGACCAGTTCCTCAGCGCCATTCAGCCAGCAGCTGATGTTGGTACAGATCGCCACATTGTTGCGGCCGACCGGTTTAAGTTCGAACATCGAATAAAAAGTAGCGACCTCGTAGGCCCAGATCGAGGGCAGCTCGAGATAGCGTGCCACCGCGGTGATCAACGCGTCCGACAACCAACCGCCGTTCTGCTCCTGCGCGGCCATCAGCGCCTGGATCAGCGCTGAGCGCTTGCGTTCCGGCGGGAACTTGGCCACCCAATGGTCGATCTGCTGGCGGGTGTGATCACTCAACAGCGCGAGCGGATCGACCTCGCGTACCGCTTCGAAGTTACCGCTGGCCTTCATCGGTCGATTTCTCCAAACACGACGTCATAGGTGCCGATCATCGCGACTACATCGGGCAGCATGTGCCCACGCACGATCGAGTCCATCGAACTGAGATGAGCGAAACCCGGGGCGCGGAGCTTCACCCGAAACGGCTTGTTGGCGCCGTCAGAGACCAGATAGCACGCGAACTCGCCCTTCGGCGCTTCCACTGCGCAGTAGACCTCGCCGGGCGGCACGCAGTAGCCCTCGGTGAACAGCTTGAAGTGATGAATCATGGCTTCCATGTCGTCCTTCATCTCCTCTCGCGAGGGCGGCGACACCTTGAAATTCTTGAGCATTACCAGACCGGGGTTGGCACGCAGCCACTGGATGCACTGCTTGATGATCCGAGTGCTCTGTCGCATCTCCTCGACGCGGACTAGATACCGGTCGTAGCAGTCGCCGTTCACGCCCACCGGGATGTCGAAGTCGACTTCGGCGTACTTGGCATAGGGCTGCTTCTTGCGCAAGTCCCACGCCACGCCCGAGCCCCGCAGCATCGGCCCGCTCATGCCCCAGGCAAGCGCGTGCTCCGGGCTGATCACGCCAACGCCGACCGTGCGCTGCTTCCAGATCCGGTTGTCCGTCAGCAGGGTCTCGTACTCGTCGATCTTGGACGGAAAGTCGTCGGTAAACGCATCCAGAAAGTCCAGCATCGAGCCCTCGCGCCAGGCATTTCGGTGCTTCAGCTCCTTGCCCTTGGTCCAGGGCGACTCGCGGTACTGCGGCATGCGCTCGGGGAGATCCCGATACACGCCGCCGGGACGGTAGTAGGACGCATGCAAGCGCGCCCCCGATACCGCCTCGTAGCAGTCCATCAGCTCTTCGCGCTCGCGGAACGCATACAGGATCACCGCCATCGCGCCGAGGTCGAGCCCGTTGGAGCCGATCCACATCAGGTGGTTGAGGACGCGTGTGACCTCGTCAAACAGGGTGCGGATCCACTGCGCCCGCTCTGGCGCCTCGATGCCGAGCAGGGTTTCGATCGCACGGACATAGGCGTGTTCGTTACACATCATCGACACGTAGTCGAGGCGATCCATGTAGCCGATCGACTGATTGAAGGGCTTGCTCTCCGCCAGCTTCTCGGTACCTCGGTGCAGCAGCCCGATGTGCGGATCGGCGCGCATCACCGTCTCGCCGTCGAGCTCAAGCACCAGCCTCAACACGCCGTGCGCCGCCGGATGCTGTGGGCCGAAATTCATTGTGTAGTTGCGAATTTCCTGCATGACCTACTTGCCCTGCCCTGCGCCAAGCTCGGCCTGAGCCTGCTCGTAGCGCGAATCGCGGCGGATGACGCGCGGAACGCCAACGCGCGGATCGATGCTGACCGGCTCGTAAACGACGCGCCCTTTCTCCGGGTCGTAGCGGACCTCGACGTTGCCGATCAGCGGGAAATCCTTGCGGAACGGATGCCCGACGAAACCGTAGTCAGTAAGGATGCGACGCAGATCCGGATGACCTTCGAACACGATTCCGAAAAGGTCGAAAGCCTCGCGTTCGAACCAGTTGGCGCCCGGCCAAATTTCGACGACGCTCGGCACGACGGGAAGACTGTCGTCGGCGCCGAAGCAGCGCACGCGCAGACGCCGGTTGTGAACGATCGAAAGCAGGTGGAGCACCGCAGCGAAACGCCCTGCCCCACCCGACACGGCAGGCCTCTGTTCCCAGTTGAACCGCCCTGGCCCAAGGCCCTCCACGCCGCGGGAGTAACCTTCATAGGTGACATCGCTGGTGTCCCACTCGTCGTCACCAAACCCGAGGTAGTCGATGCCCGACACGTCAACCAGCTGTTCGAAACGGAATTCGGGATCGTCCCGTAGCGTCCGGCAAACCTCCAGCAAAGCGTCAGGCGCAACCTCGATGGTGGTCTCATCGCGCTCGACCGCCATTCTCAAGAGCTTGCTTTCAAAGCGCGCGCGCAGCCGATCCACGAGGGGGGGGAATTCGTCAGCCATAGCGTCAGCGCGCAATCGTGTTGGTGCGGCGAATTTTCTTCTGCAGCTGCAGAATCCCGTAAATCAAGGCTTCAGCGGTGGGCGGGCAGCCGGGCACATACACGTCGACTGGGACCACCCGATCACAGCCGCGAACGACGGAGTAGGAGTAGTGGTAATACCCTCCTCCGTTGGCGCAGCTGCCCATCGAGATCACCCATTTCGGGTTGGGCATCTGGTCGTAGACCTTGCGCAGCGCGGGTGCCATCTTGTTGACCAGGGTGCCGGCGACGATCATCACGTCAGACTGACGCGGCGAAGGACGGAAGATCACGCCGAAGCGATCAAGGTCCAGCCGCGACATGCCCGCATGCATCATCTCGACGGCGCAGCAGGCCAGACCGAAAGTCATCGGCCACATCGAGCCGGTACGTGCCCAATTCATCAGCGCGTCGACCGAGGTGGTGACAAAGCCGCGCTCCAGCAGCGGGTTGTCGCCTTCCGGACGGAGGATGTCGTCGAGACGGCCGATCGGCTCGGGGTTGTGTAGAAGCTGGCTCATTCCCATTCCAGCGCTCCCTTTTTCCATTCGTAGATGAATCCGATCACCAGAATTCCGAGGAACACCGCCATGGCGGCAATCGCCGACACGCCAATGTCCCTGAACACCAGAGCCCAGGGGAACAGGAAGGCGATCTCGAGATCGAAAATAATGAAGAGGATTGCGACGAGGTAGAAACGCACGTCGAATTTCATGCGGGCGTCCTCGAATGCCTCGAAGCCGCATTCGTAGGGAGAGAGCTTCTCGACGTCTGGTGACCTCGGCCCCAACAGCCAGCCAAGAATTAGCAGCAGGACGCCAATGCCGGCAGCGACGCCGAGGAAAATCAGGATCGGCAGATAATCAGCCAACACGCGTCGTTACCTCCGCGCCGCCGCGGGCGCATCAGCGCAGCGGAGGATGCGTGTGCAGCTCCGCTGCCGTTTCAAGGATGTTGGTGCCCAGAGCGGGACTCGAACCCGCACAGCTTACGCCGCTACCCCCTCAAGATAGTGTGTCTACCAATTCCACCACCTGGGCAAGGGACCGCTGGAGTGCGTCTTTAGCGCCGTTCCAACGGGAGTCGGATTGTATCAGGCGATCACTCGCCTGAATCGCCCTCCGACGGGGCTTTCTCGCTTCCGACCGGAGCCTCAAGGACGTCTTGAGCGCTCGTCGCGGCAGGGCTGGCCGAGGCTGGGCCAGATACCGGCAACGAAGAATTATTGATCACCGCAGGCGCCGAGTCAGGGATCTGCGAGTCAGGGATTGCAGTCGGCGCCGATTCGCCCATCACCCCGAGATCCAGCGAGGATGAAGGCGCGTCGTTGCGAGCGACATACATCGCCATGCCGAGACTGACGACAAAGAAAAGAATAGCCAGGAGAGCCGTCGATTTGGAGAGGAAGTTCGCCGAGCCGCGCGATCCGAAGACCGTCGCCGAGGCGCCCCCGCCAAAGCCAGAGCCTGCGGCTGCGCCGGCCCCGCGCTGCAGCAGAATCATCACGATCATGCCTACAGAAACCAGGACGTAAAGGATGTTGGCGAGGGTCAGAATGTTGGAGGACATGGTTGGCAGTAAGGATCCGTTGTCAGCCCCGAATCGCAGCAGATGCGATCCCAAGGAAGTCGGCGGCGACCAAGGAGGCGCCACCGATCAGGCCACCGTCGACGTCGGCCTGAGTAAACAGGGATGCGGCGTTGTCGGGCTTTACGCTGCCGCCATACAGAACGGTCAGTGAGTTTGCCATCTTAGCATCGATCGTGGAAATCTCGCTACGGATGAAGGCGTGGACATCCTGCGCCTGCTGCGGGCTTGCCGTCAGCCCGGTGCCAATCGCCCACACCGGCTCGTAGGCAACAACACAGCGGGTCAGGAGCGGCGCGCCGAGTGCGAGCACGTGCGCCAGCTGCTCACGCAAAATTTCCTCTGTGATGCCGGTTTCGCGCTGATCGCGGGTCTCCCCAATGCACACGATCGGCCGCAAGCCTGCAGTGAGCGCGGCTTGCGCCTTGCGCGCGACCGCTGCGGAATCTTCCCCGTGGTAGGCGCGGCGCTCGCTGTGCCCAACGAGGCACCAGCGAGCACCTATCTCGGCCAGCATCGCCGCCGACACCTCTCCAGTGAACGCGCCCTGCGAGTGCTCGGAAACATCCTGAGCACCAAACTCGATCTGCGTGTCCGCATAGGCCGCTGCGAGCTCGCCGAGGTAGGCCAGCGGCGGGAACACGAGCAACACCACCCCGTCAGCAGGCGGCGCTTCAAGCACCGCGTCGATGAGCGCGCGCGCCTGCGCGCGCGTGCCGTTGAGTTTCCAGTTGCCTGCAACGATCCGTCGACGCATCACGTTCTCCCTGGAGCGGCCTGGCGACTGGCCGTCTTGTCGACGCAGCGCGGGTCGCTGTCGACCGCGCAGGATACGCGCTGAAGAGTCGCCCCGCACGCTCGAAGCACTCGCTGTGCGCTGTCGCGACACAACCCACCAAGCCCTGTCAGTCGACGCCTCTGAACCGGATAGGGCAGAGCCGCATTGATCTGACTGCCCGGAGGCTCGCGGTCTGCCGCTTGATGGTCCTCCCCTGATGCACCGCCAGAGGGCGTTTGTCGTGAAAATTGGCGTGGGAGCATGCGCCGAAACGCGGGCGGGCGGTCGCAGGGGCCGCTGCTAGTATTGCTTGGATGAACACTCTCTACACATTGATCACCGGCGCCTCGGCCGGCATCGGCGAAGCCTTAGCCCGCGAGTATGCGCGTCGAAAACATGCGCTGGTGCTGGTGGCGCGCCGCGCCGAGCGGCTTCAGGCCCTCGCCGCCGAACTCGCGACGTCCGTGCCGGTTGAGGTTCTGGCTGCAGACTTGGCCGACCCGGCCGCATCGGAGCAGATCACCCAGGAGCTCAGCCGCCGCGGCCTTCAGATCGAGGGGCTGGTCAACAATGCCGGCTATGGCTTGCCGGGCGCCTTCCACGTTCCAAGCTGGGAGGATCACGCCCGCTTCCTGCAGGTGATGGTGACTGCCGTTTGCGAGCTCAGCTGGCGCCTGCTGCCGCAGATGCGCGAGCAGGGGCGCGGCGAGATTCTCAATGTCGCCTCATTGGCGGGGCACGTCCCAGGCTCCGCGGGCCACACCCTGTATGCCGCTTCGAAGGCGTTCATGATCCGTTTTTCGGAATCACTTGCGCTGGAGAACGTCTCAAACGGCATCCGCGTATGCGCGCTGTGTCCGGGATTCACCTATTCCGAATTCCACGATGTCACCGGCACGCGACCGCAAGTTTCAAAGATGCCTGGCTGGATGTGGATGCAGGCGGACGCGGTGGCCCGTGAGGGCCTGGACGCCCTGCGCCGGGGCGACGTGGTGTATGTCCCGGGGCGTGCCAACCGGCTGATCAAAGCTTTCACCCAACTGCTGCCCGACCGCCTGGCGCTGAAACTGGTGCAGAAGCGCTCGCGCGATTTCCGCTCGCTTGAGTGAGTCGCCGCGCTAGGACCCAGGCGCACAAAAAAACCCCGGACGCTGAGCATCCGGGGTTCTCGACGACTGGAGCGGGAAACGAGACTCGAACTCGCGACCCCGACCTTGGCAAGGTCGTGCTCTACCAACTGAGCTATTCCCGCATCTGAATATTCCACCCTTGCGGGTGGAGGCCTGGGTCGGAATCGAACCGGCGTACGCGGCTTTGCAGGCCGCTGCATGACCACTCTGCCACCAGGCCGTAACGGTGCATCTTGGAAGCGCAACGAGCTGCCAAAGTCGGCAAGCCCCTACACTGCTTCGGATCTGAAAAACAAAACCCCGGAGGACCGAAGTCACCACGGGGTTTCGTGCATCTGGAGCGGGAAACGAGACTCGAACTCGCGACCCCGACCTTGGCAAGGTCGTGCTCTACCAACTGAGCTATTCCCGCGCTTGAGCCGACCATTTTAGGCATACGGACGGGGGTGTCAAGCCTCATCAGCGGCTTTTTTAGCCGCTGCACTTTCACCGCGCATAGCCGGCCATGCGGCGACAAGGTATTTCATGCCGGACCAGAGAGTAAGCACTGCCGCAAGGCTGAGCAGGATCTCTCCGAACAGGAAGATGGGCAGACCCTGGAAATCGACCCGATACAGCAGCAGCACCAGTGCAAGCATCTGCACGATGGTCTTGATCTTGCCGATCAGCGCCACCCGCACCTTGGCGCGCTGCCCGATCTCGGCCATCCATTCGCGCAGCGCCGAAATTGTGATCTCTCGGCCGATAATCACCGCCGCCATCAAGCCCAGGAAGATCGCGCGACCCGAACCCGGGTTCGGGTGCGCCTGCACGATGATCACCAGCGCGACCGCCACCGCCAGCTTGTCCGCAACCGGATCGAGAAAAGCACCGAAAGCCGAATGCATGCCGTAGCGTCGCGCGATGTAGCCATCGGCCCAGTCGGTGATGGCGCCGATCGCGAAAATCAGCGCGGCGGCGAAGTGGGTCCAACCGTAGGGAAGGTAGAACACCAGCACCAGCACCGGAATCAGGGCGATCCGGAACAAGGTCAGAATATTGGGCAGGTTAAGGGGCACGCGCGCTTCCGATGTTGCCAGGTGTTGTCGCCGGGTCATCGCCGCAACCGGGCACAGGAGGCCATTCTGCCCGCTGGGGCCGGGCTTGTGGGCGAAGCGGCCGCCCGCCGGACCGGCCACTCATTGCGTCGCCTCGCTGTCCAGGCCATGGAGTGCCGCATAGATCCGCCTGGCAAGCGCGGAGTGGATGCCTTCCACCCGCTCGATATCCTCTGCCGAAGCGCGCTTCAATCCCGTGAGCCCGCCGAAATGCCGCAGGAGCGCGGCGCGGCGTTTGGCGCCGATACCCTCAATGTCCTCCAGCCGGCTGCGCTCGCGCGTCTTGGCGCGTCGCCCCCGATGACCCGTGATGGCAAACCGATGAGCCTCGTCGCGCACCTGCTGGATCAGCTGCAGGCCTGAAGACTGGGGGCCAGGACGCAGGCTGCGCCCATCCGGAAACACCAGCATCTCGTGACCGGCACGGCGCTCTTCGCCTTTGGCCACACCGATCACGCTGAGTCCCTGAACATCCAGCTCAGTCAGCACCCGCAGCGCCTGATCAAGCTGGCCGCGGCCGCCATCGATCAGCAGCAGGTCCGGCAGCACGCCCTCCTCCACCGCGCGCCGGAAGCGTCGGCTCAGCGCCTGATGCATAGCCGCATAGTCATCACCGGGGGTGATGTCGGCGATGTTGTAGCGTCGATACTGGCTGCGCACCGGGCCATCGGCGTCGAACACCACGCAGGAGGCCACGGTCGCCTCGCCCTGGGTATGGCTGATGTCGAAGCACTCGATGCGCTGCGGCGGCTCCGGCAGGTCGAGCAGGGTCTGCAGGGCCTGCAGGCGCGCCTTTTGGCTGGCAGCACTGGCCAGCTCGCTCTTCAGCGCCAGCTCGGCGTTCTGCCGGGCCAGCTGCAGCAGCCGCGCGCGGTCAGTGCGCACCTGCAGCTTGAGCTCGACCTTGCGGCCAGCCTGGTCGCTGAGCACGCTTTCGATCAGCGCCAGGTCCGGCACCGGATGGCTGATCACGATTTCCTTGGGCGGCGCCTGCTCCAGGTAGTACTGAGTCAGGAAAGCGGCCAGTACTTCGCTGGCATCGTCAGCGCCGTTCAAGCGCGGGAAGAAACTTCGGCTGCCCAAGTTGCGGCCGTCACGGAAGCTCAGCAGCAGGACGCAGGCGCGCCCCCCCTCCAGCGCACAGGCCAAAACGTCAAGCTCGGCATGCTCGCCGTCGACTGCCTGCCGAGACTGCACTTTTCGCACCGCGGCGACCGTGTCGCGCAGACGAGCGGCTTTCTCGAACTCAAGCGCCGCCGATGCGCGATCCATTGCGCCCATCAATTCGGCGACCAGGTCCTCGCTGCGGCCGTCGAGCAGCCAGGCCGCGCGGCGCACCGACTGTTCGTACTCTTCAGGCTCGATAAAGCCGACGCAGGGCGCGCTGCAGCGCTTGATCTGATACTGCAGGCAGGGGCGAGTGCGGTTGCGGAACACACTGTCCTCGCAGCTGCGCAGGCCGAACAGGCGATGGATCAGGCTCAGGGTTTCGCGCACCGCGGTGACCCCCGGGTACGGCCCGAAGTAGCGTCCCGGCTGGCTGCGCGGGCCGCGGTGGAAACGGATCCGCGGCGACTCGTCCGCGGTGGTCAGATGGATATACGGATAGCTTTTGTCATCGCGCAGCAGAATGTTGTAGCGCGGCTTCAGCGATTTGATCAGCTGGTTCTCCAGCAGCAAGGCCTCGCCCTCGCTGCGGGTGACGGTGATCTCGATGCTGGCGATCTGGCCGATCATCACGCGCAGCCGAGGTTCGCGCGGGCTGCGGGTGAAGTAGCTGGCGACCCGCTTGCGCAGGCTTCCGGCCTTGCCGATGTAGAGCACGCCGCCGTCCGCTGCAAGCATCCTGTAAACGCCGGGGGCGAGAGTCAGGCGACTGGCGAATTCCTTGCCGTCGAACGGAGCAGCCGCCTCCATCATTCGCCGATCGAAAGCCTGCGCGGCAGCTGACTGTCAAAGTCGATCCGCAGGACTTCATGCGCGTCGGTATTGGCCAGAAACAGGCTACTGCGGTTGACCGCGAGCGCCGCAGGCTGATGCAGGCGATAGCCGATGTTCTGGGTCTTGAGCTCGCGAGTGATCGGATTGAGCAGCTTGAGCACACAGTTGTAGGTGTCTGCGATCCACAGCTGCGGCGCGCGCGGGTCCAGCGCCAATGCCAGCGGATACTGCAGACGAGCCTGGGCAAGCGGGCCGTCGACGTTGCCAAACTCGTAGGCGCCTGCGCCCATCAGCGTTTGAACCTTCGAACTTGCGAGGTGGATGCCACGCACCGAAGAGGTGCCGGAATCAGCGACAAAAAGAGTCTGCTGCGCCAAGGCCAGACCCGCCGGCTGCGAGAAATGGCTGTTGAGTGACTCACCGTCGCCCAAAGCAAGCTGGCCCGAGCCCGCCAGCGGGGACAGGCTGCGGCGGCCCAGGTCGTATTCCCAGATCTGGTTCCAGCCGGCCATCGACACGAAAAGCTTGTCGAAGGCGGTGGCGAGCGCCCAAGGCGCATTCAGCGCCAGCGCGCTCGCATCGGACACCGCCGCCTGTGGCTGCGGCCCTGCCCGCCCGGTGCCGGCCAAGGTGTCGACATCGCCATCCAGCAGGCTGATTCGACGCACCGCGTGGTTGCCGGTGTCGGCGACGTACAGCGCGTCCTTCCAAAGGGCAAGGCCGCGCGGCGCGAGGAAGCTGGCTTCGGCGCTTCCGCCGTCGACGAATCCGCTGCTGCCGGAGCCGAACTGCCTCAGGATTCTGCCGTCGAGTGTGCACTCAAGGATGCGGTTGTGGCCGGTGTCTGCCACATAGATATGGCGCTCGCTCGCGGCGAGACCGGAGGGAAATGCCAGCGGCAGCCTCGGTTCGGGCCTCGACACCGCGCTCGCCGCCTCGTAAACGCGCGTGTCGGCCTCGCCGGCCTGTTCAAGCAGGGCGCCGATGGCGCGCTCCAGCGATTCACGCATGGGCTCGCCTGCAAGGGTCTCTACCACCCTACCGCTGGTGTCGATCAGCACGGCGGTGGGCCATGCGCTGATGCCGTAGTGCTGCCAGCAGACGAAGTCCGCATCCTGCGCCACCGGAAAGCGCACAAACAGACGGTTCAAGGCCTTCAGCAAAATTTTGGGATCGCGCTCGGCATCGAACTTGGGGCAGTGGATGCCCAGCACCGAAAGCCCATCCGAGTAGCGGTTCTGCAGCGCCCGCATTTCTTCCAGCGCACTCTGGCACCAGGCGGAGCCGGCATGGAAGAAGAACAGCAGCACCGCCCGGCCCTTGAGCTCTGCCAGCCGCTGCGGCGGGGCATTGACCCACTCCATGCTCAGATGAAACTCGGGGGCGGGGGCACCTGAAACCATGAATCCAATCTCCGGAAGCTGCAGTGGTGAGCCCCGGCCGGCGGGCGTCTTTGGCCGCGGCTCTAGCTCGACGCCCCAATCCGCTCACTTGCGTGAGTTCCGCCGCATTCTGCCACGCCACGCAGGCGCGCCGTGATGCCGCGGCAGGCGCGCTCAAGCAGCTGGTGCACCGCTTCGAACTCCTGCAGCCGACCGTAGTAGGGATCCGGCACCTCAAGGCCCGCGCCGAGACCCGCCCACTCCAGCAGCAGCGCCAGCGTCGCCGGCGACTGCGCAGGACGCACGCGCTGAAGCTCCTGCAGCACGCTGAGATCGGCCGCGAGGATCAGATCAAAGCGCTTGAAATCACGCGCCTCGACCTGCCGCGCGCGCAGATCATCGATCGGCGTGCCGGCAGCCCGCGCCACCCGCCGGGCGCGCGGATCAGGGGGATTGCCTACGTGGTAATTGGCGGTGCCCGCAGAGTCGATCTGCAAAGGCAGCGAAAGCGCCTGCGATTGAGCTCGGAGCACGCCTTCGGCGGCCGGCGACCGACAGATGTTGCCAAGGCAGACGAACAGCACGCTGTGCACGGGCGGCGGGGAGCGGCTCATGATCGGCCCACCGTCAGCACCGTCTCGACCCGCGCCAAGTCGTCGGGCGTATCGACGCCGGCCGGGAAAGGCCGCGGCGAATCCGCGACCGCAATGGTCCAGCCCGCTTCCAGCGCGCGCAGCTGCTCAAGGCACTCCACCTGCTCCAGCCGCCCGGGCGGCATCTCAGCAAAGCGCGCCAGTGTGCCGGCGCGATAGGCATACAGGCCGATGTGTCGGCGCCAGTGAGGGCCCGGCAAGCTGAGGCGATCGACGGCGAAGGCGTCGCGCGCGTAGGGAATCGCGGCGCGACTGAAGTAAAGCGCGCGGCCGTCGGCGGTGCAGACGACCTTGACGCAGTTCGGGTTGAACAGTTCATCGGCGCTGAGCAGCGGCTGCGCCAGGGTAGCGATCTCAGCGCCACTCGTTGCCAGCGCGCGCACGACCTCGGCGATTGCCTCAGGCGGCGCGAGCGGTTCATCGCCCTGCAGGTTCACGATGATGCGCTGCGCGTCCCAGCCCAACTGCCGACCGCATTCGGCGAGACGATCGGTGCCCGATGCCAGCGACGGATCGGTCAGGCACACCCGGACGCCCTGCCCCTCGACGGCCGCGGCGACGCGCTCATCATCAGTGGCGACGACCACCTCGCGCGCGCCGGACTGAAGCGCCCGCCGCAGCACGTGCACGATCATCGGTTCGCCGGCAATCCGCTGCAGTGGCTTGCCGGGAAGGCGTGTGGAGGCAAATCGCGCGGGAATCGCGACGGTGAACTCAGGCAGGTCGGTCGATGAATGCATCAGTTTCTCCGGAGGCTGCGCAGCTCTAGGTCGATCTGATCGACCAAGGCCTGCGGAAGGTCGGCTTCCACCCGCAGGGCGAACCAGCCCTCGCGCGCGAACCGACGACATTTGACCGCGTCCTTCTCGGTCATCAGCACCGGTAGATCGTCGTCAAAGACGAGCTCTTCCGGCGCATAGCGGTGGTGGTCGGGAAAAGTATGCGCCTGCGGCCGGAAGCCCAAACCGTGCAGGGTGTCGAAGAAACGCCGCGGGTCGCCGATGCCGGCGACCGCGTGCACGGCCTGCGGCCGGACCTCCACCGTGTGCGCATCGGCAAGCCGCCAGAACCCCGCAGGCCGCAGCGTCATCGGCCACTCACCGGCCTCGGCGGAGCCGCCGTTGACGACGCGAAACCCGGCGCGCAGGGCCCGCGACACCGGCTCACGAAGCGGCCCTGCCGGCAGCAGCGCGCCGTTCCCGAACCGTCGCCGGCCGTCGATCACCAGCACTTCGAGGTCACGCGCGAGGGCATAGTGCTGGAGCCCGTCGTCGGCGATCAGCAGATCGATGCCATCGACCGACTCTAGCAGCCGCGCGGCGTCGGCACGGCGCCTGCCGACCGCGACTTCAGCACCGCTGCGGACACGGATCAGACTCGGTTCGTCGCCGTGCAGTTCCGGGTCAGGCTCAGCGGGCAGCAGGCAGGCCCGGCGCGCACTGCCGCCATGGCCGCGGCTGATCACGCCAGGCTGCCAGCCGCGCTCCCGCAGCGCCTCGATCAAGGCCAGCACAAGCGGGGTCTTGCCGGCGCCGCCGACCGTGAGGTTGCCGACCACCAGCACCGGCAGGCGGCTTCGATAGCTCGCCCGCCAGCCGCGTGCATACAGCCAGCGGCGCAGCGCCGCCAGCGCGCCAAACAGCCAAGACAAAGGCAGCAACAGCCATATCGGCCGAGGCCCGTACCATCGACGCAGCAGCCAGGCCTCCAGATCGACGCGCCAGCTCATCACCCGACGACGTCGCCCGTCACGGCGCCGGGCTCGCGAAACTGCAGCCGATACAGGTTGGCGTAAACCCCTCCCTGCTCCAACAGCGGCACATGGGCGCCGAGCTCGATCAAGCGTCCGCCGTCCAGTACAGCGATCTGATCGGCGTGCTCGATTGTCGACAGCCGGTGGGCGATGACCAGGGTCGTGCGGTCACGCATCAGGCGCGCGAGGGCCTCCTGGATCAGCCGCTCACTCTCGCTGTCGAGCGCGCTGGTGGCCTCATCGAGAATCAGGATCGGAGCATCCTTCAGGAGCGCGCGCGCGATTGCTATGCGCTGACGCTGACCGCCGGACAGCAGCGCCCCGCCCTCGCCCACCGGGCTGTCCAGCCCCTGCGGCAAGCTGCGGATGAACTCCATCGCGTTGGCAGCCTCGGCCGCTGCCTCGATCTGCGCGCGGGTGCAGCTTCGTAGCGCGCCGAAGGCGATGTTCTCGGCAATCGAGCCGGCAAACAGCACCAGCCGCTGACTGACCATGGCGATCTGCGCGCGCAGGTCGGCCAAGCGATAGTCGGCGAGTGGATGACCGTCCAGCAGGATCGCACCGGCGCTGGGCTCGTAGAAGCGAGGCAGCAGGCTGATCAAGCTGCTCTTGCCGCTGCCGGAGCGCCCGACCAGGGCGGTCACAGTTCCCGGTGCGCAGCGCAGGCTGAAACCGTGCAGGGCGGGCGTCGAGGCGCCGCCGTAGCTCAGGCTGACACGATCGAACTGCAGCTCGCCGCGGGCGCGCACAAGCGGCCGCTCGCCGCGGTCGATTTCCGCCACGGTATCCAGCACGGCGAACAGATCCTGCGCCGCGACGATGCCTCGCTGCAGCATCGACTGCACCGTGGTCAGCCGCTTCAGCGAGGGCAGCATCACCAGCATCGCGCCGATCAGCGACATGAACGTACCGGGGCTCATGGTCTCCAGCAGATCGGGACGGGTCGCGCGCCAGATGATTGCGGCCAGCACGCAGGCGGCGATCAGCTGAACGATTGAGGTGCTCAGCGCGCTGGTGGCGGCGACCTTCAGATTGAGCCGAAAATTGCGGCCCACCACTTCGGCGAAACGGCTCGACTCACGCGCTTGACCGCCGTAGATCCGCACGTCGCGGTGGCCATCGACGGCCTCCTCGACCATGCCGGTGACTTCACCGACGGCCCCCTGGATCTGCCTGTTGATGCGCCGGAACCGCTTGCCCACGAACTGCCAGACCAGACCGGCCAGCGGCACCATGATGAACAGGTACAGGGTCAGGCTGGCGCTGTGGTAGAGCATCACCGAGATCATCGCCAGCACGATCAGGCTGTCGAGCACCAGCACTTTCAGCGCATCAGACGTCGCCTGGGCGACCTGCTCGGCGCTGTAGATGACCCGCGCAATGATCTGGCCGGAGGGCTCGCGATCAAACCAGCTCGCCGGCAAGGCCTGATAGTGCGCAAACAGCGCAATACGCAGGTCGTGCACTACTCCGCGCCCGACCCGGGCCATGCCGTAATCGGTGGCATAGGTGCCAACGCCGCGCGCTACGAAGATCAGCACCAGCACCAGCGGCAGCCAAGTGATGACCGAGGAATCGCGGGCGACAAAGAGATCATCAAGCATCGGCTTGATCAGGTGCACGAAAGCGCCCGAGGCGCCGGCATCGAACAGCATGCCCAGCACTGCCAGCAAACCGAACCCCCAGTAAGCCCGTGCGTACCTCAGCAGGCGCCGATAGGCACGCCCTGGACTGTCCTCGGCGCTGCCGGCTTTGAGTGCCTCGCTCACTCGCCCTGGCCCTGCACGGCGGCTTCGGTCTCCGGCAGAGTGGCGATGGCGAGCTTGGTAAATCCGACGGCACCGAGCGCGTCCATCGCGGTCACCACAGACTGATGCGGCGTGCGCGCATCGGCACGAAGGATCACGCTGCGTTCCCGGTCGCCGCCCGCGTACTGCTGCAGGGCCTCCTGCAGCGAGGCGGAGTCACGCCGCAGCACCTCGTTTCCGGCCACAAAAAAGCGACCTTCGACGTCGATCTGAATCTGCAGCGGCTCGGCCACCGGCAGCGCCTCGGACGGCGACGCAGTCGGCAGCTCGATGTTGAGCGCAGAGCGGTCGTCGAAGGTGGTGGTGACGACGAAAAAGATGATCAGACAGAACACCACGTCGATCAGCGAGGTCAGATTGAGCTCCGGATCCTCGCTGGCGCGGCGGCTGCCAAGGTTCATGCGCTGGCTCCACCGGCGCTAGATCCACCGGCGTTGGATCCACCAGCGCCGGGCGCGGGCCGGCGCGGGCGCGACGCCGCGGCGGTTGGCTGCGGCGCACCTTGGCTGAGGTGCGCAGTCGCCTCCAGCGTGTCGAGCAGGGCGATCACCTGCTGCTCCATTTCCACCACGTATTCGGCAATGCGTCCGCGAAAGAAGCGATAGAACATCAGCGCGGGAATCGCCACGCACAGGCCCGCAGCGGTCGAGATCAGCGCCTCGCCGATGCCGCCGGCCAGCTGGTTGGCGTCGCCCACGCCGCTGGTCAGGATGCCCAGAAACATGCGGATCATGCCGAACACGGTGCCGAGCAGTCCGAGCAGGGGGGTGATTCCGGCGATGGTGCCAAGCGTGTTCAAGAAGCGCTCCATCCGATGCAGCTGATGGCGGCCCACGTCCTCCACGCGCTCCTTGATCTGCTCGCGCGGGCGCAGGCGCACCTCAAGCGCCGAGGCCAGGATCGTCCCCAGCGGCGAGTTGGCGCGCAGGGTGTCGATGTGGCGGGGGTCCAGCCGACCGCTGGCCGCCCACTGGCGCACCTCGTCACCCAGGTCAAGAGGCAGCACCTTGCTGCGGCGCAGGGTCCAGAAGCGCTCGATGATGATGGCCAGCGTTAGCGCCGAGCAGATCAGAATCGGCCACATCACCCAGCCACCGGCAATCAGCAGTTCCAGCACGCGCGTTCTCCAGGTTACAGACTGTCAATGGTCGACGAGTTTACGTGAGCGACGCGGCGATCGCGCCGGCCGCTTTCGGCTCAGGCGACGGGATGCGCGCGCAGGCTCGCCGCGGCGCTGCGGAGCGCGTCAAACGAATGCACATGCACGCCCTGCCCGGCCGCACCCACCCGCTGCACAGCTGCTTGGGCCACCTCGCTGGCCGAGATCGAGCGGAACCGCCGCAGGCGCCCCTGCAGAAGCGCATTGGCCGCGGGCGCAAGCCACTGGCCGAAGCGCTCGGCCGGGCGCGACTCAGTCGCCCGGCGAGCTCCGATCAGCAGCCCGGGCTGAAGAAAATCACAGCGCTCGAAACCCAGCGAAGTGACGCCCTGCTGCATTTCACCCTTGATCCGGAGGTAATCGCTGCGGGCAGCCGCGTCGGCGCCCACCGAAGACACCACGAGCGCTTGACGCGCGCCCGCGGCGCGAGCCGCGGCTGCGATTTGGATCACCAGATCGCGATCGATCGCCGCAAACGCACGCAGCGAACCCGCGGCCCGCCGGGTAGTCCCCAAGGCACACACAAATACGTCACAGCGTCTGCCGGCGGCCGTCCAGCGAGCCAGCGCATCGGCGAGCGGATCACCCACGAACACCGCGGCCTCAGCAGGAATCTCACCCGGCTGCGTTCGCAGCAAGAGGTCGAGCTGAACCCGTGGCCAGCGCGCGGCAAGCGGCGCCAGCAGGTGCGCGCCCACCAGGCCACTGGCGCCCGCCAGCAGGATTCCCTGCGGCCGGTTCAGGCCAGCACCACGGGAATCTTGCCAATTCGCGCCTGCCACTGTTTCGGGCCGGTCTGGTGCACCGACTCGCCGGCCGAGTCGACCGCAACGGTCACCGGCATGTCGCACACGTCGAACTCGTAGATGGCCTCCATGCCGAGGTCCTCGAAACCAACAACCTTGGCCGACTTGATTGCTTTCGACACCAGATACGCCGCGCCGCCGACCGCCATCAGATACACCGAGCGGTGCTTCTTGATCGCCTCGATGGCGGCTGGACCGCGCTCAGCTTTGCCGATCATGCCCATCAAGCCGGTGGCACCCAGCACCTGATCGGTGAATTTGTCCATGCGGGTGGCCGTGGTCGGGCCAGCCGGGCCGACCGCCTCGTCGCGAACCGGATCCACCGGGCCCACGTAGTAGATGAATCGACCGCTGAAATCGACCGGCAGCTTCTCGCCGCGGTTGAGCATGTCGACCATGCGCTTGTGCGCGGCATCGCGCCCGGTGAGGATCTTGCCGTTCAGCAGCAGAACCTCGCCGGACTTCCAGGCCGCGATGTCTTCACGCGTAACGGTCGAAAGATCGACGCGACGCCCTTTGCTGGCGTTATAGGTCAGCTTTGGCCAATCGTCCAGCGACGGTGGATCAAGCTGCACCGGGCCGGAGCCGTTCAGCACGAAGTGCGCGTGGCGGGTTGCGGCGCAGTTGGGGATCAGCGCCACCGGCAGATTGGCGGCGTGGGTCGGGTAGTCCTTGATCTTGACGTCGAGCACGGTGGTCAAGCCGCCCAGACCCTGAGCACCGATACCCAGCGCGTTGACCTTGTCGTACAGCTCAATGCGCAGCTCCTCGATGCGGTTCTGTGCGCCGCGGGCGATCAGCTCTTGGATGTCGATGTGCTCCATCAGCGCTTCCTTGGCCAGCAGCATCGCCTTCTCGGCGGTGCCGCCGATGCCGATGCCGAGCATGCCCGGCGGGCACCAGCCCGCACCCATCGTCGGCACGGTCTTCATAACCCAGTCGACGATGGAATCGGACGGGTTCAGCATCGCGAACTTGGATTTGGCCTCAGAACCACCGCCCTTGGCAGCGACGATCACATCCACCGTGTTGCCGGGAACCACGGTCATATTGATGACGGCAGGGGTGTTGTCCCTGGTGTTCTCTCGTTTGCCGGCCGGGTCGGCCAGCACCGAGGCGCGCAGCCTGTTGTCGGGATAACGGTAGGCGCGACGCACGCCCTCGTTGACCATCTCCTCGACGCTCATGCTTGCGTCCCAGCGCACGTTCATCCCGATCTTCAGAAACACCGTGACGATGCCGGTGTCCTGGCAAATCGGGCGATGGCCTTCCGCGCACATGCGCGAATTGATCAGGATCTGCGCCATCGCATCCTTGGCAGCGACGCTTTCCTCGCGCTCGTAGGCGGCGGCCAAGGCCTTGATGTAGTCGACCGGATGGTAGTAGCTGATGTACTGAAGCGCGTCGGCGACGCTCTGGATGAAATCGTCCTGACGGATGGTGGCTGGCGTACTCACGGCGCTCGCAGGCTGGGTTGGATGGGCGCGCATTTTAGGCGATTGCGCGGCCGCCTTCCGTGCAGGCTCGACAGCCCCGGCTTGCAAGCGCTTGAGCTAGGCCTCCAGGCCCCCGACTGCCACCAGCGCGGCGCGCAGCTCGGCCACTTCAGCTTCCAGCGCTTCGACCCTGGCCTCGAGCGCCACGCTGCTGCGCGGAGCGCGGGCCGAGCTGCTGGCGGACTCCAGCAGCAGCTCGGGGTCGACGGCACCGAACAGCAGATGCATGTAGCGCTCCTCACGCTGGCCGGACTGGCGCGGCAGCCGCACCACCAGCGCCGGCTCACGCTCGATCAGGCGGTCCAGCGAATCCTGCACGTCCTCCACTCCCGGGAACGCAGCCAAGCGCTCGCTGCGCGTGTGGATCTCGCTCAGGGTTTGTGGCCCGCGCAGCGCAAGCGCGCACAGCACCGCAGCCTTGCGGGTGGTCAACGCGAGCTTGGCATCGAAACTGTGTTCCCAACGCTGCGCGCGCTGGCCCTGCGCCGATTGCCGGGCCCAGCCGCGAGTTTCCAGCTGGCGCAGGGCGTGAATGATTTCGCCCTGTTCGAGGTTCATCAGCGGATCGCGGTTGTTCTTCTGGTTGCAGGCGAGCTGCAGGGCGTTGATCGTCAGCGGGTACTGATCGGGCGTTGTTGCAGCTTTTTCAACCAAGCTGGCCAGGATCCGCGCCTCGCTCGGGCTGAGCTGGGCCTCTGGGGCGCCGCCGGCATCGGGTGTGGGACTACTTTCACTCATGAGTGGGGCCTTGTGATCTGCTGCAGTGAACCCTCGGGAGGGTTTCGGTTGAATCGGGCGCGGTCAAGTATCAGAAGATGCCCATCTCGATACCGACGGCCAGCGCCGCACCCAATTCGCGGGCGTGCGCGAGATCTTCCTCGCTCGGAGCACCGACCACCCGCAGGGGCGGAGCCAACGGCTTCAGTGGAAAGCCGCGCACGATTCGCTCAACGGCTTCAACGGCGCCGCGGCCATCGCTGCCGGCGCTGACGATGAGCGCATAGCCCAGGCCCGTTACCTTGCCCTCAAGCGGGTAGAAGCTGCGGTCGAAAAAATCTTTCAGGGCGCCGGCCATGTAGCCGAACTTTTCTGGTGTCGCAAACACCACGGCGGAGGCTTGGAGCATATCCACCGGCTCCGCTTCAAGCGCGGCGCGAACTCGAAACTCAAGCGTCGGCGCAGCTCCGCGGGCGGCCTTTAAAGCGGCCTCCACCAACCGCCGGGTGGTGCCATCAGCAGCGCCCGCGTGGATGATAAGCAGAGTCTTCATCGCACCAGCCTAACGGCAGACGCGCTGAACGAACGGTGCAGCGCAGATATTGGCATCGGTTCAAGCGCCAGAAACGACGAAGCCCCGGCGAACCGGGGCTTCGAAAGAATCGCTTGCGCGGTTCCTTGGGTTACAGCGGCTGCACCTGGTCAGCCTGCAGGCCCTTCGGGCCCTTGGTGACCACGAAGCTTACGCTCTGGCCTTCCTGCAGCGACTTGAAGCCGGTACCCATGATGGCGCGGAAGTGGACGAAGAGATCTTCGCCGTCCGGGCGGCTGATAAAGCCAAAGCCCTTAGCGTCGTTGAACCACTTCACGGTACCAGTCTGGCGATCAGACATGTCTTGCTCCTTGAGACTTGATTGAAAAAAAACTAACGGCCAGGATGGCCGCTTGACTGGGTCTGCTCGGAGAAAGACACGAGGTGAAGCGATGAACGTTGTGGAACCAACACCATCGGGTCACGAGTCACGGTGACCCCAGCAAACACAGCGGCATCATCATACGCCAACCAACGAAGATAAGCGAACATTGAGACCTGACGTGATTCGCGGGCATCCGAATCGCTCTAAATCAGTGAGTTAGCAAGATCGACACCCAGCCCAAGTCGGCTCGGGGCTCAATGCTCGACGCCGCCGACACCGTGGACGTGCCCATGCTGGGCCTCTTCGTCGGTGGCTTGGCGCACCTCGATGACCTCGATATCGAAATTCAGGGTCTTGCCTGCCAAGGGATGATTGCCGTCGATGGTGACGGTTTCGCCATCCACTGCGGTCACGGCGACCGCGAGCATTCCCTGCGGGCCTTGGGTGTGGAACTCCATACCGACCTCGACGCTATCGACCCCGGCAAGCGCATCTCGCGGCACCTGCTGCACCAGGCCTTCGTGATGCACGCCATAGCCCTGCTCCGGGGACACCGACACTTTGAACGCGTCGCCCACCTGCCTGCCGGCAAGCTCGGCCTCCAGGCCCGGCACGATGTTGCCGACACCGTGCAGGTAGGCCAGCGGGGCGCGACCGCTGGAGGTGTCGATGACTTCACCGGCATCGTCGGTCAGGCTGTAGTGGAACGAGACGACGCAGCGATCTGCGATCTGCATAGCGATTACTCCGGGAGGACGATGCGCCGAAAGGCGCTGTAAGACTTCTGGAATCACGCGCTCGGGCAACGATTCCTGCACATCCCGACGCGGCGAAGCCGCAAACCGGGGCCATAGGCTAGGCGCTTGGAGAAACCTGCGCAAATCTGAAGAGCCGACGTTTGACAGCCGGAAATATAGTGTTATAGTCAACTACAACACCAAACCCCTAAGCGAATCACTTCGCAGGAGCTCTCGATGAACCGCATTCCTTCACACGTCGCCCTGAGCCTGATTCTGGCTTTGTTTTACAGCGGTGTGATCAGCGCGCTGGTCGATCTCAACGCGCCAGCGAGGACGAGCGGCCCGGCAGACATCGAGCCCTTGAGCATCGGCGAATCCATCCAGGGGCTGCCTGCCAACCGCAGTGCCAGCATTCTTCGCCTTAGGCTCACCCTTCCCTACATGCCACCCGAGCGGGTTCGCCGCGAGTCGCAGGAGATCTGAGCATGAGCGTGATCTGGAACGAGAACACTCCGATCTACCTGCAGCTGAAGGAGCGGGTGATCGGAATGCTGCTGGACGGCGAACTCAAGCCAGGCGATGCCCTGCCTTCGGTGCGCCAAGTGGCGGCGGATTTCCAGCTGAATCCCATCACTGTCTCCCGCGCCTATCAGGAGCTGGTGGACGAAACCCTGGTTGAGAAACGTCGAGGTCTCGGCATGTACGTCACTGAAGGTGCCCCGGAAAAACTGCTGGCCAGCGAGCGCGATCGATTCCTGAAAGAAGAATGGCCAGCGATGCTGACACGTATCGAACGCTTGGGCCTGAGGCTCACCGATCTGTTGAAAGCCGAACGCGCCAAGGAGGGCAAATCATGAGCGCAGTCATCACTGCACGCGGCCTGAGCAAGCACTACGGCGCCACCGTCGCGCTCAAGGGGCTGGATTTCGAGATCGAGGCGGGCCGCATCGTCGGCCTGATCGGCCCCAACGGCGCCGGCAAGACCACCGCGCTCAAAGCCATCCTCGGCCTTGCTCCTTACGAAGGCGAACTGAAAGTGCTTGGGCTCGACCCGCGCACCCAGCGCGATGAACTGATGCAGGACGTGTGCTTCATTGCCGACGTGGCTGTGCTGCCGCGCTGGATTCGGGTGCGAGAAGCGATCGATTTCGTAGAGGGCGTGCATCCGCGCTTCTCGCGTGCCAAGTGCGAGGCGTTCCTGAAGAACACCAAGCTGAAGCCCGAGATGAAGGTCAAGACCATGTCGAAGGGCATGGTGGTTCAGCTGCATCTGGCGCTGGTGATGGCGATCGACGCCAAGCTGCTGGTGCTGGACGAGCCCACCCTCGGCCTGGACATCCTCTATCGAAAGAGCTTCTACCAGCATCTGCTGAACGACTACTTCGACCAGGAGAAGACGATCATCGTCACCACCCATCAGGTCGAGGAAATCGAACATATCCTGACCGACCTGATCTTCATCCGCGATGGCGAAGTGACTCTGTCCTCGACCATGGACGAGGTGGGCGAGCGCTTTACCGAAGTGATGGTGGGGGCTGAGCACGCGGAAGCCTGCCGGGCACTGCAGCCGCTGGACGAACGCCAGATTTTCGGCAAAAGCATCTTCCTTTTCGACGGCGCAGACCGCGCCTTGCTCGCGCGCATGGGCGAACTGCGCACGCCGGGCGTCGCCGACATCTTCGTGGCCACGATGAAAGGAACCTACGCATGAAGACCACCCTGCCCTGGCTGCTGAAACGCGAGTACTGGGAAAACCGCGGTGGCTTTCTGATTGCTCCGGTGGTGTCCGCAGCCGTGATCCTGCTGCTGACGGTGATGGGCCTCATTGCGGCTGAGATCTTCCGCAAGAACTTCACCGGCGATATCAACATCGGGGTTTCACTGGATTCGCTGACTCAAAAGCTGAGCGAAGCGGATATGGCGAAGCTCGGCGCCGGCCTCGACATGTTTTTGCTGTCGATGTCGGGCTTTCTGCAGATGGTGCTGTTCTTCGTGGTGTTCTTCTATCTGCTGGGCGCCCTGTATGACGATCGCCGCGACCGCAGCGCGCTGTTCTGGAAATCGCTGCCGATCTCCGACGCCTCGATGGTTGTCTCAAAAGTGTTGGCGGCGGCACTCGCCGCTCCGCTGATTTCCACCGTGCTGAGCATGGTGCTGCAGTTGGCGCTGCTGGTGATGCTCAGCCTGTACGTGGTCTTCCACGGCATCAATCCGCTCACCGTGCTGTGGGGGCCGGTCTCACTGCTGGAGGTATGGGCGATGATGCTGGCCAATATCCCGGTCAACGCACTGTGGGCCCTGCCGACCATCGGCTGGCTGCTGCTGGTCTCCGCCTTCGCCCGCAGCAAACCCTTCCTGTGGGCGCTGCTGGTGCCGGTAGCAGTCGGGGTGATGCTCGGCTGGTTCGATCTGCTCAGCCTCGTCAATATCGAGAGCACGGCCTATTGGCGCAACGTGGTGATGCGGATCCTGCTGGGCGTGCTGCCCGGCAGCTTCCCGCTGCATCTGGCAGTCAGCGACCCCGCTACCTTTGCAAACAGCGGCGACCTGGGAAACATCGCCAGTACCTTCGGCTGGAACCTGATGGGCCAGGCACTCACCTCTGCAAGCCTGTGGATTGGCGCAGCGTTCGGCATCGGCATGATCGTCATCGCCACCCGCCTGCGCCGCTGGCGCGACGAGGGCTGATCTGCAGCGCCTTGGGTCTGCCTTGAAGGGCAGACCCAGCTGCAGATCAGGCCGGCGCAGGGAAGCGCCGGCGGGCATAACACTCCATGGATGGATGCTTGCGAGAGCGCACGCGCGCCTTGGGTCTGCCTTGAAGGGCAGACCCAGCTGCAGATCAGGCCGGCGCAGGGAAGCGCCGGCGGGCATAACACTCCATGGATGCTTGCGACTTAGCTCGAGCGCGATGGATCTTCCAGGCCGGGCGGAGCCGGCGGAAGCCGGGGCGACCCCAATCTCCGTCCCAGCAGACCGCTCTTGCAGAGCGGCATGCCTCGGTTGATCGCTCCCGCCTAACAATTCCACACTTCGAAACGGCTGATTCATCCGCGGATTTCACTCTTCGCGCACTGACAGTCTCGGCAATTCCCGGCATACTCCCGCCCGAACATACGCACGCGTATGGCCCAGCGGCCGCGCGGCGTTTCTCTCCCCGACTGGCCGGAGCACCGAGCATGCCGAACTACACCGCCCCCCTGCGCGATATGCGCTTCGTCCTGTTTGAGCTGCTGGGTGCCGAGCAGGAGTTTCAGAGTCTGCCCGCCTACGAGGCGGTAGACGTAGAGATGGTCAACGCGGTGCTCGAAGAGGCGGGCAAATTCGCCGCCCAAGTCATCCATCCGCTGAATGCGGTCGGCGATCGCGAGGGCTGCACCTACCACGGTGACGGCGTGGTCACCGCCCCGCCCGGGTTCAAGGCCGCCTATCAACAGTATGTTGAGTCCGGCTGGCCCTCGCTGGCCTGTGATCCTGCCTACGGCGGCCAGGGCCTTCCGCTGATACTGAACAATGTGATCTACGAAATGTTCAACTCGGCCAACCAGGCGTGGCTGATGTATGCCGGGCTCTCGCACTCGGCCTATGAGTGCATCAAGGCCCACGGAACCGACGAGCAGAAAAACCTCTACCTGCCGAAGATCGTTTCCGGCGAGTGGACCGGCACAATGTGCTTGACTGAGCCGCACTGCGGCACCGACCTCGGCATTCTGCGCACCCGCGCCGAGCCGCAGGCCGACGGCAGCTACGCGCTGTCCGGCACCAAGATCTTCATCTCGGCCGGCGAGCACGACATGGCGGAGAACATCCTGCACCTGGTGCTGGCGCGGCTGCCCGACGCACCTGCCGGCACCAAGGGAATTTCGCTGTTCGTGGTGCCGAAGTTCGTGCCGAACGCCGACGGCAGCCTCGGCGCGCGCAACGGCATCAAGGCCGGCTCGATCGAACACAAGATGGGCATCCACGGCAATGCCACCTGCGTGATGAACCTCGACGAGGCCCACAGCTGGCTGATCGGCGAGCCGAACCGCGGCCTGAGCGCGATGTTCGTGATGATGAACTCGGCCCGGCTTGGCGTCGGCATGCAGTCGCTGGGTCTCGCCGAAGCGGCGTACCAGAACGCAGTGGCCTATGCCCGCGACCGTCTGCAGGGCCGCTCAGCTACCGGGGTAAAGCGTCCTGAAAAGTCGGCCGACCCGATCATCGTGCACCCCGATGTGCGCCGCATGCTGCTCACCGCCAAGGCCTACACCGAGGGCGGCCGGGCCTTCAGCAGCTGGATCGCCCAGCTGATAGACCGCGAACTGTCGCACCCCGACGCCGCCGTGCGCGAACAGGCCGGCGAACTGGTGGCCCTGCTGACGCCGGTGGTCAAAGCCTTCCTCACCGACAACGGTTATGAGACCAACAACCTCGCCCTGCAGGTATTTGGTGGCCACGGCTATATCGAAGAGTGGGGCATGAGCCAGTACGTGCGCGATGCCCGCATCAACATGATCTACGAGGGCACCAACGGCATTCAGGCGCTGGACCTGCTGGCGCGCAAGGTGCTGAGCGATGGCGGCAAACGCCTGCAGGCGTTCGGAGCGATAGTCCAGGCCTTCGCGATGGAGCAGCAGGGCCACGCCGGCATGGCAGAGTTCATCGCGCCGCTGGCCGATGTCGGGCAGAAACTCGTCCAGCTGACGCAGGAACTCGGCGCCAAGGCCGCCGTCAACCCCGATGAAGTCGGCGCGGCAAGCACCCACTACCTGCGCATCGTCGGACATCTGGTCTATGCCTATTTCTGGGCGCGGATGGCGCGCATCGCACTGGACAAAGCCGAGTCCGGCGACGGCTTCTATGTGGGCAAACTGGCCACCGCGCGCTTTTACTTTGCGCGCCTGCTGCCGGAAACCGCGTATCACTTCCGCGCGGCGCGGGCGGGTGCGGACAGCCTGATGGCGATCGATGAGGCGATGTTCTGACGGCGCCGGGCCTGGGAATCGGGAATCGGGAATCAAAAAGCAGGAATCGGGCACTGGAGATTCAAGAAACCTCGCTTGGCCTGTTGGTGGCCGTCTCTCTCATGTGCTGACCCGAGCCTGCAGATACCGAATTTCCGTCTCCAGAGGGCATACTTCGCTGTATCCAAGCTCCCCAAATCCGTCGATGACGCCTGTTCTCGCCGCCCTGCGTGCTGCCTTCGTCTTTAGCCTGATCGCACTCAACACCCTGATCCATGTTCCGGTGCTGCTGCTGTTCGCGCTGTTCAAACTGGTGCTGCGCTTCCAGGCCGCTCAGATTGGGTTGACGCGCCTGCTGATGCACATTGCCGCCCGCTGGATCGCCGTGAACACTGCACTGATGCGCGGGCTGACGCCTACCCGCTTCGAGTTCGAGGGCCTGGAGTCATTGCCGGCGGACGGCTGGTACCTGGTGCTCTGCAATCATCAGAGCTGGGTCGATATCCCGGTGCTGCAGATGGCCATGAATCGACGCATCCCGATGCTCAAGTTCTTCCTCAAGCAGCAGCTGATCTGGGTGCCGGTCATGGGCCTGGCCTGGTGGGCGCTGGATTTCCCTTTCATGCGGCGGCACACCCGCGAGCAGATCGCGCGCAACCCAGCGCTGCGTGACCAGGACATCGAGGCCACCCGTCGCGCCTGCGTAAAGTTTCGCTACACCCCGGTGTCGGTGATGAACTTCGTCGAGGGCTCTCGCTTCACGCCCGCCAAGCATGCGCGCCGCAATTCGCCCTACACCCACCTGTTGCCGCCAAAGGCCGGCGGCGTCGCTTTCGTGCTGCAGACCATGGGCGATACCCTGAAAGCCGTGGTCGATGTCAGCATCGTTTACCCCGGAGGACGCCCCAGCCTGTTTGACCTGCTGGCCGGGCGCATTCCCGAAGTGCGCCTGCGTGCAAGCCTGCGCGAACTGCCGCGCTCGCTGCTTGGCCGTGACTACCAGCAGGACGAAGCCTTCCGCGCCGAGTTCCAGGCTTGGGTCAATGCGCTGTGGGCGCACAAGGACGTCGAACTGGGCGAACTGCTGGCGGCCTCCACCCGGCAGCAGTGAGCGGGAGTTGATCGGGATCAACGCGCGAACTGATCGACGCGGCAAAACTGTGCCCATGCACATGAAGCCCCCCTTTGATGCCGACCTCCTGCGCCGCTACGATCGTCCGGGCCCGCGCTACACCTCGTATCCGACGGCGCCGCACTTCAACGCGAAGTTCGACGCCAAGGCGTATCGCGAGGTCGCGCACGACAGCAATGCTGACCCGATCCCGCGCTCGCTGTCGGTGTATGTGCACGTGCCGTTCTGCCTGTCGCCCTGCTTCTACTGCGGCTGCAATCGGATCATCACGCGCGACTTGAGCCGCGGTGAGCGCTATCTGGGCCACGTGCAGAAGGAAATTTCCAGCGTTGCGTCCCTGTTCGATCGCGATCGCGAAGTCGTGCAGCTGCATCTCGGCGGCGGCACGCCGAACTTCCTCAAGTCCGAGCTGATGGAGGCTCTGGTTGCGACGCTGGGCCGCGAATTCCGTTTCAGCACCCGGGCCGACCGCGACTATTCGATCGAGCTCGACCCGCGCAGCATCGACCCGGCCGGCATCGCCCATCTGGCCAAGATCGGCTTCAACCGCGCCAGCCTCGGCGTGCAGGATTTCGACCCCACGGTGCAGGAAGCGGTCAACCGCGTGCAGAGCGTCGAGGAGACGCTTGCAGTGGTGCAGGCCTGCCGCGACCACGGTTTCCGTTCGGTCAACATTGATCTGATCTACGGCCTGCCGCGGCAGAACCTGGCCGGCTTCGCGCGCACGCTCGACACCGTGATCGCAGTGCGCCCGGACCGTCTGGCGGTCTACAGCTATGCGCACCTGCCCGATCTGTTCAAGGCGCAAAAGCAGATTCGCGCCGAAGACCTGCTGCCGCCGGAAATGAAGCTGCGCCTGCTCGAGCTCGCCGTCAGCAAGCTGTCCGAGGCTGGCTATGTCTACATCGGCATGGATCATTTCGCGCTGCCCACAGACGAGCTGGCGCGCGCCCAGGCCAAGGGCAGCCTGCAGCGCAATTTCATGGGCTACACCACGCATGCGGAAACCGACCTGATCGGCCTCGGCATGAGCGCCATCAGCCGCATTGGCGACAGCTTCGCGCAGAACGCGCGCGATCTCGCCGGCTATGTGGACGCGGTGGAAGCTGGCCGCCTGCCGATTGTGCGCGGGCTGGTGCTCGACGCCGACGACGTGCTGCGGGCCGAGCTGATCCAGCGCCTGATGTGCCAGGGCGAGATCGATATCCCCCGGCTGGAATCCGATTTCGGCATCGACTTTCCGGCGTACTTCGCCGACGCGCTGGCGCAGCTGCCGGCGCTGGCTGAAGATGGCCTCGTCGAGGTCTCCTCCAGCCTGATCCGGGTCACCCCGCGCGGGCGGCTGCTGATGCGCATCGTCGCAATGTGCTTCGACCGCTATCTGCAGCACACGGCTGAGCCGGTGCGCTTTTCCAAGGCGATCTAGGCAGCAGCGCGGCCACTCGCCGGGGCAGCCCTGCCCGTCCTACAGCCACTCGAACAGCGAGATGCCCAGCCCGAAGGCGGTGGTCCGATGGTTGTAGTCGATCAGGCTCTCGCCATAGCCGTCGAAAATCTGCACGTGGCCGCGCAGGCTGCTGCTCAGCGGGAAGCTCCAGTCGAACTGCCAGGCCCCCCGTGAGTCATCACCCGAACGCAGCGTGTGGCGCAGCAGCAGGGCGAATTCCTGATCGCCGCGACGGTGCACCAAAGTCAGATCGCCGCGGCCGAGGTAGTCCTGGATATCGGGATTGTCGTCGGTCTCGACGTCTTCGCTGATCCGCCACCACGGCCGCACCAGCAGCATCCAGTCCTCGCGCTCGAACGCCGCCTGCGCAATCACCCGGTTCCAGTTCCGCGACAGCGGCAGGCTGCGGCCGTTGGACTGGTGATTCAGGCCGACGCCCAGCAGGCGCAGGTCCCAGCCCAACAGCTCGGCGCGGGTGTCGAACACCAGCATCGCCTCAGGCTCATAGATGGTTTCTCGAAACGGGCGCGAGATGTCGCTGTTGAACACCTGCCAGCGCGAACTCTGCGTGTAGCCGAACCACAGGTCGCCCTCGCCGAACAGCAGGCCCTGCGCGACCTTGGTCTTCAGGCTGAGCTGAAACTTCGTTTCGGCAGGCTGCAGCTTCAGCGGGTCAGCGACCTGGTTTTCCGGGTTGGGGCTGCCCGGCAGTCGATTGGGCCGGTTCGACCAGAAACCCGGCAGCAGGTACACCGGCTTGTAGGCGCGCAGGTTGAAGGTGCCGAGCTTGGCGTCACTGCTCAACTCCCAGCGGTAGTCCAGCGAGCTCAGTGCGTATGCCGCCGCTGCCGGCCGCGCCTGTTCCGCCTCGTTTACGCGCACGCTGCGCAGCGCGGCATCCAGTCGATTCTCGGGCTGGGCCGCCTCCGGCAGTCCGCGCTGTCGGCCCAGGGCGCGGTCGTAGCACTCCAGCCGCGCGCTGTCGGACGTAATGCCGACGCAGGCCTCAGGCGTCGCCGGATCCACCCCGGGCAGATCCTGCGCCACGGCGCTGCCGCCCGCGCACAGCGCCAGCAGCAGGCTGAGAGGGGTCCGCGATGCGCGGCGCGCCGCAGCGCCGGCTACGGCAGGTAGACAGATGGCTGACACGCGGGCGCCGATATCGCTTGAAGCGGACACGCAAAATTCGTGGGGCTGACGCGGCATAGAGGCGCACTTTCAAAATAAAAGGTCACGCAGGATAGCGAGACTGGCTTTCACGTGCGGGTGAGGACGGCGATCGGGCTGCGCAGGGCCCAGCCGATAGGTGCCTCGCCGGCCAGCTGGCATAGCCGGGGCAGCAGGCCGGCCAGGCTGATCAAATCCTGCCGATGGTGAGCCTGCACGCGCAGCAGCGGGGCCGTGTCCTGGCCGCGCAGGGCACTCAGGAAGGCCGCCGGCGCCTGCGCTCCGGGCAAGTCGTCGATGCGTTCGACTCCCAGCAGGCGCTGCTCCGCTTCGGCCAAACGACAGTTTGGCCATTCGCCGCGAAAGCGCCGGCGCACGGCGTGCAGCAGGTCGTGGTGCGGCAGCCCGCGCAGCGGATCGGGCATCCGGCACAGCCGATAGCGCGCCGCCAGCAGCGGCGCGTCGAAGCTGCGGCCGTTGTAGCTGACCAGCTGCGCGGCGCATTCGGTCAACCACTGCGCGAAGCGCTCCAGCATCGGCGCCTCGGCGCCAAGCCGGGTGATCCAAAGCTGACGCAGCTCCAGCCCGCCCGCGTTCCAGCGCGCAAAGCCGAGCATGAAGGCGCGGGTTCCGGCGCCGCCGGCAAGCCCGGTGGTTTCGGTATCGAAGTGCAGCAGCGCGTCGGTGGGCAACAGCTGGGCGGCCACGTCCGGCAGGCGCAGCCAGGGCGGCGGTGGCTCAAGCGGCAGCCGCTCGACGTGCTCAAACAGACCGGGGGCGATTTCGCTGCCGACCGCCATTTCAGCGGCGCGTCGCTGGCATTGCTGGGTTTCGCTCAGCTCCGCCCAGACTGCGCTGATGGCGCGCGTTGACGGAGCCGCCTGCACAGGCGGCCGCGTGTCCGCAGGTGACGCCCTTGATGCCGTGCCGTCGCCGTCGCGCGCGACAGCAGAAGCGCGAGCGCCACGCTCTTGGACACAGCCTCGAACCTCTGCGCAAGCGACCGCCGCGGCAGGCTCCGGTCGCGCCGCGAGGTGGCGACGCAGCAGCGCCTTGAGGCCCGCCGATGCGTGTTCGGGTTCCCGCGCAGCGAGCGCCGGCTCAGCTGCGACCTGCTGAGCGGCGGCACGCTCAGCTGCGGCCGGCTCAGCTGCGGTCCACTCAAAGATGGAGCGCTTGGCCGGGGCAGAAACCGGCTGCGATCCGGCGTTCGCAAGGGACTGTGCACCGGCCTGCCCGCTCAGCCTGCGCAGCCGCTCGGCCAGCCCGCTCACGGCGCGCCCTGGCCCGCCCACAGGCCCAAGACGCGGCGCGCAAGCTGTTTCGGCCCGAGCCGGGCGTCAGCCTGGGCCTCATCGACCTGCAGCGCCGGCCCGACACAGGCGGGACAGCCGGCAGCGCAGTCGCAGGCCTCAACCAGCTGCAGCGCTGCCTGCACCAGCTGCGTGCGGCGGCCGTAGAGTGGCTCGGACAAGCCGATTCCGCCGGGGTAGTTGTCGTACAGGAACACTGCCGGGGCGAAGCGCGGATCTGCATCATCGCCGACGCCTTCCGCCCGTCCGAAGCCGTCGATGCGGCTCCAGCCGCCGTCGCCGCTGCCGACCGACTGCTGCAGGTCGCGTGCCTCAGCCATCGCCGACAGTCCGGCCACCAGATGCAGCGCATGCGCGGCGGCGAGGAAGGCATCCAGCGCGTCCTGCCGGCTCTCGAACGCGCTTTCCAGCACATCCACCGGCAGCGACCACCACAGCGCGGTGGTGTGCAGTTCCTGATCCGGCAGGTTGACCGGCCCGTAGCCGATGTTCTCGTGGGTGTAGTAGCGAATTTTTTTATAGCCCGACACCCGCCGCACCACATGCACCTCGCCGTGATGGCAGGTGCCTGAGCCCACATTGCAGCCGTCGAAGCGCTCCAGAACTTTCAGTCGGGTGTAGTCGATGGCGTCGGTGTAATAGTCGACGCTGACCCGGGTCACGTAGGCCTTGCGGCCGGTCCAGTCGAGCTGCTCGACCTGAAAGGGCTGGCTCTGCAGCAGGTAGATGGCGCCCTCGTACAGGGTCAGCGCGGCGGCGGAATAGTCGACTTCGGCGATGATCTGCTGGCGGCCATCAGAGCGGTCCACCACCACGAAATTGCCGTCGGCCACCGAGCGCAGCGACACCGCATTGGCCGGGTAGCTGTCGGCGATCCACTCCCAGCGGCCGCTTTCCGCATGCAGCACTTCGGCCTCGGCCAGGACCTCCAGCCACGGCGCGGGCTCGACTTCGCCAAAGCGCTCACCTGTCACGAAACACAGCTCGAAAGCGGCGCAGCGAATGTGGTCGAGCAGGATCAGCGGGTGATCCGGGTAGATCCGTGCGAGCTCGGGCCCGGCGCCCTCAAAAAACTCCGGATGCCTCACCACGTATTGATCCAGCGCGGTGCTGCCGGCCACCAGCACGCCCAGGCTGGGCCGGCCGCGGCGCCCGGCGCGGCCCAGGCGCTGGCGGGTCGAGGCGATGCTGCCCGGGTAACCGTTCAGCACCACCACATCGAGCGAACCGATATCCACGCCAAGCTCCAGCGCCGAAGTGCCGACCAGGCCATCGATACGGCCTTCGCGCATGGCCCGCTCCACCTCGCGGCGTTCGGTCGGCAGGTAGCCGCCGCGGTAGCCGCGGATGCGCTGGGGCGTGCGTGGGTCGTGGTCGAACACATCCTTCAGGTACTTGGTGATCACCTCCACCAGCAGCCGGGTCTGCGCGAACACCAGCACCTTCAGGCCTGACTTCACCGCCAGCCTAGCGATGCGCGTGCTTTGCGAGCGCGCCGAAGCGCGAATGCCCAGCTCGCGGTTGACCATCGGCGGGTTCCAAAGCAATAGATGCTTTTCGCCGGTCGGCGCGCCGCTTTCGGTGATCGCGCAGACCGGCGCGCCGATCAGCGCGCTGGCATGTTCCGCAGGGTTACCAATGGTCGCCGAGGCCAGGATGAACTGCGGATTCGAGCCGTAGAACGCGCAGATGCGCTTCAGCCGCCGCATCACGTTGGCCAGATGCGCGCCGAATACGCCGCGATAGCTGTGGATCTCGTCGATCACCACAAAGCGCAGGCTCTCGAAGAACTGCGCCCACTTGGTGTGATGCGGCAGCAGGGCCTGGTGCAGCATGTCAGGGTTGCTGATGACCAGATCGCCGTGCAGACGGATCGCCTGCCGCGCATCGCCCGGCGTATCGCCGTCGAAGGTGTGCGCCTTGATGCCGAGCTCGCCGGCGCGATTCAGCTCCAGCAGCTCGGCTAGCTGATCCTGCGCCAGCGCCTTGGTCGGGAACAAATAGAGCGCCTTGCCGCCTCGCTCCAGCGCGCCGGCCAGCACCGGCAGCGTGTAACACAGGGTTTTGCCCGACGCGGTCGGCGTCACTACCACCAGATTCTCGCCGGACCGCGCGCGGTTCCAGGCTTCGGCCTGATGACTGTAGAGGCGATCTATGCCGCGTGTGCGGAGGGCGTGCGCCAGCCGCGGCGGTAGATCCGCCGGCAGCTCGGCATAGCGGCCCTCGCGCGCCGGCTCAACCGCATGTCCGGTAATGCGCCCGCCGTACTTGCGCTTCAGCCGTCGGGCCAGCCCATCGGCCTGCACCAGCGCCTGCACCGGAGCGGCGCTGATCGCTCGGCTGTGGCTTTCATCGAGCAGCGGGGCATACGGCAGGCGTGTGGACATGGGCGGCGGCTCGGCGGCGGGAAAGGCGCGCAAGCTCAGCGCATGGCCGTCTCACCGACTGAGACGGCAGCGATAGGCGAATGCGCGCGGTGGAATCGCCCTCGCTTCTCCAACGCACGCCTCGTAGGTTGGCACTGCGCGCAGCGAAGCCCCAAAAGCCATGCATCGCCTTGGCCCCCCTTGCGAAGCGAGCGACGTAGGTGGGCGCTGAGCGCAGCGAAGCCCAACACGCAAACCCCACCACCACGACGAAAACCGAGCGCAGTGACAAGAGCCGAGCGCGGCGCCGTTGGGCTTCGCCTGCGGCTCAGCGCCAACCTGCGAATTTCCGCGATCGAATTCACCTGCTCCGAATCCGCTTTGATCGCCGCAAGTTCATGCGACCCAGCACGACTCGCGCATAGTCGAAATCGAGGCCGACGGCCTTGGCAGGGCTGCTACATTTCATGCCTGCCTGCAAACACACACCGAGTCCCGCATGCGCACCATCCGCAGCCATATCGACGCCGAACTCGTTGAAGGCCAAACCTTCACCCTGCCCGAGGCCGCCGCCACGCATCTGCTGCGCGTGCTGCGGCTGGGGCTTGGCGACAGCGTCAGCCTGTTCAACGGCGACGGCTTTGACTACAGCGCCACCCTCACCAGCGTGGCCAAGCGCAGCGCTGAGGTGCGCATCGACTCCAAGCAGGAAGTCGCGCACGAGTCGCCGCTGCAGGTGACCCTGGCCCAGGCTCTGGCCCGCGGCGAAAAGATGGACTGGGTGCTGCAAAAAGCCACCGAACTCGGAGTGGCGCGGATCGCCCCGGTGATCACCGAACGCACCGAAGTAAGGCTCGACGCCGAGCGCGCCGACCGCCGCCTGCAGCACTGGCGGGGCGTGGTCGCCAGCGCCTGCGAGCAGTGCGGCCGCGCGCGACTGCCGCAGATCGACGAACCGCTGCAGCTGCACGCGTTCTTGGCCAAGGCCAAGGCCGCCGGCCATTTGCTGCTGGCGCTGGACCCGGAGGGCGATCACAGCCTCGCTAGCCTGCCCGCCTTCGATTCGCTGACTCTGGTGATCGGCCCCGAAGGCGGCCTGAGCCCGCGCGACCTCGACCAGCTGCGCGCCGCTGGCGCTCAGGGCCTGCGTTTAGGGCCGCGCATCCTGCGCACGGAAACCGCCGGCATCGCGGCGCTGGCCGCGCTGCAGGCGCTGCGCGGCGATTGGGCCTGAAGTTTCTGCGGACTGGTCAGCGCCAATCGGCGCTGACCAAACGTCCTTGCTGCACCTCGACCACCAAGGTCTGACCGCTGTCGGCCGGATACAGCCACTGCTCCTGCCGCAGATCCTGTGTCAGCTCGGGGAACCGACCCTCGCTCACCACTGCAAGACCAAGGTCGATACGGCGGCTGGGCAGCCCGCAGCGGTGCACGATCTCGCCGACCGACTGTCTCCGCTGCAGTGTAGCCAGCGTGCAGTCGCCCGCATCCGCCGGGCCGCCGCGGCGCACCAGTGAATCGATGGCGACGATCTGCCCCTGGCGCGAGCGCACCCGGAACAGCATCCGGCCCGCGCCAGGATCGAAGTAGCGGTCCGACCAGGCGATCCGCTGGCGCAGGCTACGGCGCGCGTCCAGCCCGGTGTAGATGAGCTCTTCCCAGCTGTCGACGAAGTAGGGCCTGCCGCACAGCGCATCAGCCTGGGTTTCGAAGTCGCCGACTTTAAGCAGCCTGCCGCCGCAGCGCTGGGTGTCGAGGGCAAGCGCCGGCTGGCTGAAGAGCGTAAAGATCAGAAAAACGCCGAATAACACGCTTCGATACGACATTCAAAGAACTCCTCAGCGGAACTTCGGTGGACGCGAAACGCTGCGACTCTACGCGCGACGGTTTACGCGAACCGGCATCGACCGCTGCTGATCGGGAAGGTTGCTGCACAGCCGGAGCGGCGCCGATCCGAAGATTGCTGCAATGAACACCGAACATCAAAGCATGAGCACCGGGGCAGATCGCCGCGAACCGGAGCCGCGTCATAGCGCGCTGCCGTCCTCGCCGGGCACAGTCGCCCACCGGCTGCAGCTCAGCGACGCGGCTCGTGGTGGGAAGCCTTCAAACCCCGGAAGGCGGGTGTCTTGTATCCACAGCGCTTGGAGCGAGACCAGCGCGGAGCTGACGCGGGCGGCACGCTATTCGATGCCCGATGCCCGATGCCCAATAGCGCATGACCGGTAGCGCCTGTCCAGTAGCCCCCCCAAGTTTGCGGGCACGCAAACGTGCTGGCTGCGAGCTGCTCTTCCTCTAGCGTAAGAATGGGGAAAACCCTACTCGGCCGCACGATGCCGATCAGAAGCTCGATTCCAGATTCCCCGCTCCCTGCTCCCTGCACCCAATCACGTACTCCGCCAGCGCGAGGTCCGCCGGCGTGGTGACCTTGAGGTTGTCTTCCGCACCCTCAACCAGCAGCGGCTTGGCGCCAACTCGCTCCATCGCCATGGCTTCATCGGTGACGGCAACACCGGCGGCCTGCGCAGCGTCCAGCGCATCGGCCAGCGCGACGGCTGGAAACAGCTGCGGGGTGAGTGCTCGCCACAGGCCAGCGCGAGACTCGGTGCCCAGCACGCGCTGATCGACACTCGCCAGCGCGGGATCAACGCGCTTCAAAGTGTCGCGCACGGGAGCGGCGAGCAGGCCGCCTTCGCCTGTGCGCAGGCAGCGCTGGATCAGACGATCAAGGTCATCCACACGCAGGCAGGGCCGAGCGGCGTCGTGGACCAAGGCCCAGTTTTGTGTTGCGCCGTGCTGCTGGCCGAGCAGACCCAGCGCCGCGCGCACGCTGTCGGCGCGCTCGCGCCCGCCAAGGCTGCGCAGGATGGGCTTGACGATGGCGTTCGCGGGGGCGACAGCCGCGCGATCTGCGGGCGCGTCTAGACTCCCGAAGCCCATTTTTGCTGACGGAAAAACCGACTCAGACAGCCTTGCTTCGAGCTCGGGCCAGTGCGGATCGTCTGCGGCCAGCGCGACCACGGCGCCCACCACCTGCGGATGGGCAAGCAAGGCCCGAAGGCTGTGCTCCAGCAGGCTGGCACCGGCGATCCGCAGGTACTGCTTTG
>Ga0335395_10000121_pt1 | contig 48933 bp, 34 predicted proteins | sample MAT02_FD_205744 | JGI IMG/M metagenome (GOLD analysis project Ga0335395, IMG submission 205744) | Freshwater microbial communities from Lake Fryxell liftoff mats and glacier meltwater in Antarctica - MAT-02 (spades assembly) (version 2) ... | reverse complement strand
ATGACGCGCGCGCTGCAGGAAGTGATCCGAGTGCAGATACTCGGTAAACGAAGCGCAGAGACGTGACAGATGCATGGGCTGCTCGAGGTTCGAAAACGAACCTCACTGGCCGCCGCGCTGCGTGCGCCAAGGACGGCGCAAGCAGCGCGGCGGCCCCACGATCTGTGGGGTGTGGCAAGTGATATCAGCGAACAATCCGCACCTGCCGACCAACGGCGCTAGAGCGCTACGGCACACGTGGCGCTCAGATGGGTGATTGCTTAACTTGGGTGGATTGGGACCCGATCGAGTCGACCGTGGGTATCCATGTCGTTTCGGATTCCTGATTAGTGTCGACTTTCAGCCACCGAAGACTCAGACCCGGCGCAGTTTCGCCTCCGGCCACGCCGGGCAACACGCGGTGGTGACGACCAGGCGCGGCATCAGCGTATCGAGGTGGAAGCGGCGGTTGAATCGCCACGCCGCTTCGGCGAGGTAGCGATGCGAGTACTTTGCGAAGCGGAAGGCGTGATAGGTGCCGTCGAGCGCGCGCTTGACGTTGCTCAGCAGGATGTTGACCCAGCGGGCGCCTTCCACTTCGCATGCCTTTCGGCCAACGCCGGCTTCGATGACACTGTGCGCATGGCCGAGTTCGACGACCGCCCGAAAGGCACCCAGCCCGTCGCTGAAGAGTTCTGCATCCGGCGTCAGGTGTCGCGCCGACCCGTCGGCCAGCGCTTTCGAAGTGAACGCAGGGACCGGCTTAATGACGGCGCAGCCCGGACGGCCCTGCGCGTTGGTTTCCACGGCGATCACGAAGGGTCGCTTGTTCTCCGAGCCGCGCCCGCGCTTGCCGCCGTTGCGTTCGCCGCCGAGGTAGGCATCGTCGATCTGCACGAAGCCGTTCAAGCAGCGCTTGAACTCATATCGCCTGCATCAGCGTGTGCTTGATCCGCCACGCGCTGCGGTAGCAGACGCCGAGATGCCGCTTGAGCTCAAGCGCAGACACGTTGTTCCTGGTCTGGGTCAAGACGTAGAACGCAAGAAACCACGTCGTCAGCGGGAGCTTGGTGTTGTCGAACACGGTGCCCGACAGCAGGCTGGTTTGTTGTCGGCAGCTGCGGCACTGCCAGCGCCTGTGCCCGCTGCTGCGCTGGACGCGGCAGTGCCGCTTTTCCGAGCAACCAGGGCACACGAAGCCGTCCGGCCAACGGGCCTCGAACACCGCGCGCTCGCAGGCGGCCTCGGTGCTGTAGCGCTTCAAAAACGCCGGCAGCGACAGGCCGGGCTGAAATTGGACGCGGTTGATCGCCAGGGTCGAGCCTCATCGCGGGATCGCGGGATCGCGGTAGCGCTCACCTTCGGCGTCCGCAGTCGCAGGAACTGTGACTGGCTGAAAGTCGACACTAATCAGGATGCAATATCTACCGCATTGATAGGAGATCGGCCTCAGCGGCGCTAGCGTTTTATCGCGCGTCCGCCCTCGCCGGCAGCCGCCGCTACACCCACCGCTGGAAGTACGACCCGCGCTACGGCCGCGTGTTGGGCGAATCCTGGCCGAACGGCGTGGGTCGGGGCTTTGTGTATTCATCGATCGGCGCGGTGGAGATCGAAACCGGCCTCGGCACCGGCCTGCCTTCGGTGCTGCGAGCGGTGGAGTCGGTCAATGCGCTGGGCGGGGTGATCTCCGAGCGCTTGGGTGACAGCGCCACCGGCGGCTTTTTGCGCGTGCAGCGCAGCCAGACCTTGGCGACTGGACAAGCATCTTCGCCCGACGCTGGTCTCGGCGGGCTGGAAGGCCGTTCCAATCTTTTGGGCGGGTTAGCCGACCTCGTTTGCCGAGGGGTTTTTCGCGGCGAGCGCATGCGCCTGTGGCGCGGTCGCGCTCGCGGCGCTTGGTTCCGAGGCGAGGCGAGCTTTCGCGCACAAAAAAGCCCGCGAATTGGCGGGCATCAAGTGTGGTGGCTATGGGTGGACTCGAACCACCGACCCCAGCATTATGAGTGCTGTGCTCTAACCGGCTGAGCTACATAGCCACGGCCGCGCGAGGGCGTAGCACCCGCGGGGCGCGCATTCTGCGCTGGCGGCTGGGCCGGGTCAAGTCGAAGTCGGTGCAGCAGCGCGCGTGCACGCGGCGGCCGGTTTTTGTCGAGGATCCGCGGCGGCGCTTGGTTGTGGGGCTTTGGCGCGCTGTGGCACAGTCCCTCCCATCTTGAGTTTGGAGCCCCGTTCCGTGATTGATCCGGACGGTTATCGCCCGAACGTCGGCATCATCCTGATGCATCCGCAGGGCCAGGTGTTTTGGGCGCGGCGGGTGACGAGGGATGGCTGGCAGTTCCCGCAGGGCGGCATGAACAGTGACGAGACGCCCATCGAGGCGATGTATCGGGAGCTCGACGAGGAAGTCGGGCTGAAGCCCCATCACGTCGATCTTCTGGGCGCCACCCCCGGCTGGCTGCGCTATCGGCTCCCACGGCGCTGCGTGCGCCCGGGCAAGCGGCCGACGTGCATCGGCCAGAAGCAGGTGTGGTTCCTGCTGCAGCTGACCGCTACGGAAAAAGAGGTGCGGCTGGACGCCACCGAGACGCCGGAGTTCGACAGCTGGCGCTGGGTCGATTTCTGGTATCCGCTGGAGCACGTGGTGAGCTTCAAGCGGCGCGTGTATGCGCAGGCCCTGAAGCATCTGGCTCCGCACGCCGACCGGGTGTCGGGGGCCGGCATCCTGGGCCTGGCGCCGCCGACGCTGGACGCCGACACGGAGGTGCCGCGTCGGGAACGGCGGGCGGCCTCACGCGATGTGGTGGTGCTGCCGCGCTGATCCGACGGGCGCTGTGGCCAGTCTAAGCGTTTGCAGTTGCACACGCGAGTGGTGTTGACACGCATTCGCATTTGCGTTTGAATGCGGGCCGTCATCCCCAAGATGCGAGCCCGCCCTATGTATGTCTGCATGTGCCACGGCGTCACCGACAAAGCAATTCGAGAAGCGGCCGGAGCGGGAGCCAGTGGGCTGGCCGAGCTCACGGCGCAGACCGGCTGCGCCGGCAGCTGCGGCTGCTGCGCGGAGCTGGCGCTGCAGATTCTGGAAGAAACCCACGCCTGCTGCGGACTGTCGATAGCGGCCTGAGCCCAGCGCAACGCTGTGGCCGAACGCGGCGCGCGGTTTCATGCCCGCGGCTTCGCGCCGGCAGAAGATTCGAACGCTGCGGCGCGGACGTCGCCGGCGATCTTCGGCAAATTCGGGTTCTTGATCGGCGCGCGCCCAGCGCCTTCCGATAGCCGAGCACACGAAATATTCAATCGAATGGCCTCGATCGGGCTGAGAACGCGTCCGATTGAGCTTTCGCACAGACGCACGCCCGGATGGCTACAGTAGGCGCTCGCCCAACCATGCCAAGGAGCCCACGCCATGAAAGGCGATCCCAAAGTCATCGAACTGCTGAACCGCGTGCTTTACAACGAGCTGACCGCGATCAACCAGTATTTTTTGCACGCGCGGATGTTCAGCAGCTGGGGCTTCAAGGCGCTGGGCGACTACGAGTTCCACGAGTCGATCGACGAGATGAAGCACGCCGACCGGCTGATCGAGCGCATCCTGTTTCTGGACGGCCTGCCCAATCTGCAGCAGCTCGGCAAGCTGCTGATCGGCGAGAACCCCAAGGAAGTGCTGGAGTGCGACCTCCAGCTTGAGTTCAACGCCCTGCCGGCGCTCAAAGAGGGCGTGGTGTACTGCGAGCAGGTGGGCGATTTCGTCAGCCGCCAGCTGTTCGCCGAGATTCTCAAATCCGAGGAGGAACACGTCGACTGGATCGAAACCCAGCTGGCGCTGATCGAGCGCCTCGGGGTGGAGACGTATCTGCAGACCAAGATCGGCGGCAACTGAGCCGACGCCTGAACACGAACGCCCGCCGGCAGTGCGCTGCCGGCGGGCGTTTTGCGTTACGGGGCCGGGAGTGCGCTGCCGCCGAGCTGGATGCGAACGCTGCTGCGCGCGCAAAAGGCCCTGATCCAAGGTGCTGATCTGTGGCCGGTGCCGGTTCCGCTGACGTTGCCTCTGACGTTGAGGCGCGCCGCGTTGAAGCCGTCGGCTTCAGTCCAGCAGACCGCGCAGGGCGCCCTCGACGCGCATGAACTCCGCCACCAGGCGCGCCACCAGCGCAGCGGGTTGGGTGAGGCTGCCGGCGCGGCCGCCGTGTTCGATCTGCCGGGCGAGTTCGGAGAGTTCCAGCGCGCCCAGATTGGCGCTGGTGGACTTGAGCGAGTGCGCCGACGCGATCATGCCGGGGATGTCGTTCTCGTCCGCACCCTGTTGCAGCCGCTGCAGGTTGCGCGGCGTGTCTTCCAGGAACACCCGGATCAGCGACAGGAACTCGTCGCCCATGACCTCGCGCAGATCGGATATGACTTCGTCGTCCAGCGCCGGGCCCTTGGCGAAGCTGGGCATCGCGGCAGGCGCCGCGGGCGCGGCTGCGGCCGGCCGGGACGGTCGCGCAAGTGCGGGGCCGGCATGCGAGGCGAACGCCGCCGCCAGCTCGGCGTCGGCCATCTGTGCCGGTGACTGCGTTTGACGGACGGGCGCAGAGGCGGTGTCGCGGTAGGGCGACTGCGCCAGCCAGTGCGCGAGGATTGCGTGCAGCTTGACCCGATCCAGCGGCTTGGTGAGGTAGTCGTCCATGCCCGCGGCGAGGCATTTCTCGCGGTCGCCGACCATGGCGTTGGCGGTCATGGCGATGATCGGGATCCGCGCTAGCCCCGCTTCGGATTCAATCTCGCGGCGGCCGCGGCTGGCGGAATAGCCGTCCATCACCGGCATCTGGCAGTCCATCAGCACCAGCGCGTAGCGGCCGGCCTTGAGCTTGCCCAGCGCTTCGCGGCCGTTCTCCGCGGTGTCGACCTCAAGCCCGGCGAGGCCAAGGATGCGGGTGGCGACCTGGCGATTGATCGGGTTGTCCTCGACCAGCAGCGCGCGCCCGCTCAAAAGGGCCGGCGCGGCCGCTGCCGCGGGAGAAGGCCGCGGGCTTGAGGACAGCGCGGGGCCGAGATTCGGCCGGGGTCGCCGCGAGGTCGAGTCAGCGGCCTCAATATGGACATCGGCGGCGGTGTGGGCGGGCAGGCCGGGCACCACCTCGCCTTCCATGATCTTGGCCAGCTGCCGGCGCATTTCGGGCTCCGGCAGGTTGCGCGCCAGCGGCAGCGAACGGCCGCCCTCGGCGAGGTCGGCCGGGGCCGGCTCGTCGCCTTTGAGGTAGACGATCTGCAGCTTTTCGAGGCTGTCCTCGCGCAGGATGCTGCGATGCAGGCCGACCGCGGTGTTGCGCACGCTGCCCAGGTCCACCAGCAGCAGGTGGAAGGCCCAAGCGCCGGCGCGCTGGCCGGCTCCGCGCAGCTTGAACAGCGCGTCCTGGGCGCCGCTGGCGTGGACCAGGGTGATGCCCCAGTTCGGCGCCGCCAGCGCGAACTTGCGCTGCAGGATGCCGTCGGCGGTGACCAGCAGCAGCCGTGAGCCTCCGAGCTCGCGGCGCTCGATGTCGATGTCGCCCATCGCCTTCAGCAGGGGCACCTGGAACCAGAAGGTGGAACCCCGGCCGGGCGAAGAATCAACGCCGATCTGGCCGCCCATCAGGTCAACGATGCGCTTGCAGATGACCAGGCCCAGGCCGGTGCCGCCAAAGGTGCGGGTGGTCGAGGCGTCCGCCTGCGAGAACGGCTTGAACAGGCGCGCCGCAGCCTCGGGCGCGATGCCGATGCCGGTGTCGGTGATCTCGATGCGCACGTCGTGATGGGTGCGCGATTCACCGCGCCGGCTGACCATCACCGAGACGCTGCCGCGGTCGGTGAACTTGATCGCGTTGCTGATCAGATTGGTCAGCACTTGGCGCAGCCGCACCGGGTCGCCGCGCGCCGCCAGCCGCACGCTGGGGTCGATCTGCAGAGTCAGGCGCAGGCCCTTGCCCTCAGCCGGGGTGTCCATCAGCCGCATCACGCCGTCAAGCAGCTCGCGCACGTTGAGCCCGACCGTCTCCAGCTCCAGCTTGTTGGCCTCGAGCTTGGAGTAGTCAAGGATGTCATCGACGATTCGCAGCAGCTGCTGGGCCGACTGCAGCGCGGTGTTGAGGTAGTCGCGCTGGTCGTCGGCGAGCGGTGTCGACAGCAGAATGTCGAGCAGCGGAATGATGCCGTTCAGGGGGGTGCGGATTTCGTGGCTCATGGTGGCGAGGAACTCGCCCTTGGCCATGGTCGCGGATTCCGCCGTCTGCTTGGCCTCGGACAGCTCGCGCTCCAGCCGCCGCGCCTGCGCAAGATCCTCGCGCAGCTGGGTCAGTTCGGCCGGGTCACTGGGCTGCAGCAGCGGTTCGCGCCGCGGCAGCGCGGCTCGGGCGGGGCTCGCCGGGGTTTTGATCAGCAGCCCTGCCAGCGCGGCAGCGGCGCCGGCCAGCGTGAGGCCGCCGAGCAGCGCGGCCGGCACCGCGATACCCAGCAGCAGCAGCACGCCGGCGATCGCGGCGATGCCGGCGCCGATCAGCGCGAGCGCACGCATCAGGCGCGGCGGCACGCTCAGAGCACCGCCGCCTGGAAGTCGAACTCAAGCTCGCGCGCGGCCTGCTGCACCAGGTTGCCCTGGATATAGTCGATGCCGCTCATCCACAGCGTGGCCGCGGCCTGCGCGTCCTCGACGCGCTGGCCGATCACCTGCAGGCCGTGGTTGTGGCCGAGTTCGACCAGCTTGCGCAGCTCGTCACGCAGGGCCGGGGTCTGCGACGCGGCAAGGTACTTCGGCGCGATCTTGACGAAGGCCAGCGGCAGTCGTGCGAGCAGGCGTGCGGCGCTGGCCTCGCCGTCGAAGCGGCTCAGGCAGAACTGCACGCCCAGCGGCATCAGGCTGTGGCAGAACTCTTCGATCGCTTCGGTGCGCGCTTCGACTTCCTCAAGCGGCAGCTCCATCACCAGCGATTCGCCGGGCACCTGGCGCGCCGCCAGCTGCGCGCGGATCCACTCTGACTGTCCGGGCGCCAGCAGGCTGGCGGTCGACTGGCTGACAAACAGGCGAACCGGACGCTGTCCGCTGCGGCGCTGGTCGATCATCCGCACCGCCTGGGTCAGCACCCAGCGGTCGACCTCCAGGATCAAATCCGCACTTTCCGCCAGCGGCACGATGACCGCGGCCGGGTGCAGTCGGCCGTGGTCGTCGCGCAGCCGCAGCAGGGTCTGGTACTGCGCGTCTTCGCCGCCCTGCAGGGCGACGATCGGCTGGTACAGCAGCTCGAATCCGTCGGCGTCGATGGCGTTGCGAATCAGCCCCAGCAGGGCGCTGGTCTGCGCCTCCGCCGGACGCTGCGGCGGCGCAAAGCGCTGCACGCCGCGCTCGCCGGCGCGGGCTTCGCGGGCGGCACGTTCGGCGGCGTTGAGCATCGCTCCGGCATCGGCGAAGTTGTGGCGGAACGAGACCACGCCGGCCACCACCCGCAGCCGCAGCGGCTTGCCCTCCGCCTTGAATGGATGGGTGATCAGCTGTTTGCGTAGGTCCAGCGCCAGTTTTTCCAGCCCGGCCTCGTCGCGCTCGTTGGAGAACGCGATGTAGCAGCCGTCGCTGTAGCGGCAGGCGATCTCGTTGTCCTGCAGCGACGCCGAAAGCTGGCTGCCGACTTCGGAGAGCAGGTTTTCCAGGGTCGTCAGGCCATAGCGTTCGCGCAGCTGGGCGACGCCTTCGACCTCGAAGAACAGCACGCCGCCGGGGCGGCTGCGCACGTTCTCGCTGGCCAGGGTTTCCGACAGCCGATCCAGCATGAAGCTGCGCCGATGCAGACCGGTGAGTGGGTCGCGCGGGTCGCGCAGCTGCGCGCGTTCTTGAACAGCGCGCGCGCGCCGCACCCGGTTGTTGACGGCGGCGATCAGATGCTTGGGACGGATCGGTTTGGACAGAAAATCGTCGCCGCCGGCATTCAGGGCCTCGAAATGCTTGTCCTGATCGCTCTCGCCGGACAGGAACACGATCGGCGTGTGCAGGAACTCTTCGCGCTCGCGGATCAAGGCGGTCAGCTCGGTGCCGTCGCAGTGCGGCATGTACAGATCCATCAGCACCAGATCGGGGTTGAACTGCTCCATCGCCTGCAGCACGTCGAAGGCCTCGTAGACCGAGCGCACCTCCATGCCGGCGTTGCGCAGGATCGATTCGGCGAACATCGCCTGTGATCGGTCGTCCTCGACCACCAGGATGCGGTAGGTGGCCTCGCCCGCCGACACCAGCAGCTCGGCCAGTTTCGCCAGCACCGGCTCGGTGCCCTCCGGGCGCATCAGCAGCGCATCGGCGCCGGCTCGGCGCGCGACCAGCCGCGCGGGAATGCTGTCTTCGTTGGAGATCACCAGCATTGGCAGGCGGGTGCCGGTGCGCTCGCGGGTGGCCCGCAGCACCGCGCCGACGCCTTCGATGTCGCTCATGAAGGCGGCATCGACGATGACCAGATCCGGGGCCAGCGCGTTCAGGATTTCCTTGAGCTCGGCGGAGGACTCCAGCAGCTCCAGCTCGTAGCCCAGTGCTTCCAGCTTCTGGTCGAGCTCGCAGGCGAGTTCGCCGCCGTCGGTGAGGTGATAGATACGGCGACCGCTGCCGGCGCTGCCGGCGCTGCGCGGCGCGCTGGCCGCCGGGCTCGGCGTCGCCCGCGTCGGCGCGGCGACCGCTGCCGCGGCGACCCGCTCCGGGGCCGGCCGCTGCACGTCAGCCAAGGGCCTTGGCGGCATGTCGGCGCTGAAGGGTGGGGGGGTGGGCACGGCGACTGCCGGCGGCGCGTTGCCGCTCCAGCGGCGCCAGTATTCCGGCGGCGGGACTTCCATCCGCCTCGACTCGCTGCCTGTGCTGCGCGGGTTCGTCGGCGGCGCGCTCAGTGCCGCAGGGCGGGCTCCAGGTGGGGCTTCCTGCGGCACGCCGGACAGGCTATCGACCAGACCCAGCAGGTGGAGGTTGCCGACTTCGTCGGGCAGCCCACCGGCTTCGGCGAGTTCGCCCAACAGGGTTTCCAGCATCAGCAGCTGCTCGCTGGCCTCCAGCGCGCCGTAGCGTCCGCTGGCGCCGGCCAGGCGCTGTACGTCCTCATACAGCAAGGTCAGGCCATTGATGTCCCAACCGTCCTGGCAGAAGCCCCGGGCGCGGCGACAGACGGACTCGATCCGCTTCGGCAGATGGCGAAGAAAAGCGAGTCTGAGTTCGGTCCGGTGCTGGCTTTCGTCCTGCGCGTGCATGGCTTCCGGTGGGCTGGAGGAAGGGGATGGACGCAGGACATACCGCCCCTGGATCGCGTCCGAACTATACCCAGTGCCGACGGCGCCGGCACGGGCTGGGCAATCATGCAGGTTTCATGCGGTTTCATGCGGGTTCAATGCAGGACCTGATGCAGGACCTCATTCAGCACCTCATGCAGGTTTTGTGCTTGCACCGCGCGGCCGCCGACGCAGCGAGCGCAGCAGCCACACGCAGCCGGCGACAAGCAGCAGACCGAGGCTGAGCAGCACCAACAGGGTCGGCAGCGGGTACTGGACCACGAACAGCAGGGCGGTCACCGCGACCGCATCCTCGCCGAGCGAGGCCGCCCAGTTGCTGGCCGGCTCGGGCGACGTATTGATGAGCGCGCGGCCGCCGGATTTCAGTCCGTGGCTGAGCAGGGCGGTAACGCCTCCCGCCAGCAGGCCCAGGCCGCTGAGGTCGCCGCCGGGTTCGGCCAGCGCCGCGCCGGCAAGCCAGGCCCCGGCCGGCACCCGCAGCACCGTGTGCAGCAGATCCCACAGCGAATCCACGCCGGGAATCTTGTCGGCGCTGAATTCCACCACCGTAAGTACGGCGGCCACGCCCAGCACCCAGGGCGACGCGCACACCGCCAGCGCCGGCGGCAGTTCGGCGTAGCCGACAAGCTGGGTCAGCCCAAGCGCCAGCACCGTCAGATACACGCGCAGGCCGGCCAGCCAGGCCAGCGCAAGCGCGAGGGCGAACAGGTGGGTGGAGTCCATGCGGAGCCTTCGGCGCGATTGAGGGCCCCTGAACATAGCGCAGCCGGGACCGGCCGTGCCCGGCGCGCCTTGACGCGAACGCGGGCGGGCGGCCTAATCAAACGCTTTGCTCGTGCCCTGGCCTGCCATGCCGTCACCCAGTCCGTTCGTCATTCTTCCCCGTCATCTGGCGCTGCGCCGGCGGCCTTGGCTGTGGGCGCTGCTGGGCGTGCTGTCCCTGCTCGCGGCGGTCGCTCTTGGCGGCTGGCTGGCGCAGCAGCTGGCGCTGACCCGCAGCAGCGGCGTCTCGCCGGTTGAACTCAAGCGGCAGATCGACGATCTGGAACAGCGCGCCCAGCGCCTGCGCCAGCGCAACATGATGCTGAAGCGCTCCGACGACGTCAGCCGCCTGGCCAACAAAGAGCTGCAGGGCGATGTCACCGAGCGCGACGAGCGAATCGCCTCGCTGGAAGCCGATGTCGCCTTCTACGAGCGCCTGGTCGGCGGCAGCGCGCAGCGCCAGGGGCTGTCGATCCACAGCCTGTCGATGCAGGCAGAATCCAGTGGTGCCCACCAGTTCCGCCTGACCCTGACCCAGAACGTCAAGAAGACCCAGCTCTCGCGCGGGACTGTTCGTCTGCAGATCGAAGGCGTGCGCGGCGGCAACCTGCAGACACTCGATTGGGACGCGTTGATGCAGTCGGAAGACGCCGCGCCGCTGGCGTTCTCGTTCAAGTATTTCCAGCAGATCGAAGGCACCGTGATGCTGCCGGCTGACTTCACGCCGCACCGGGTCCGGGTGAGCGTCGAGGGGGAATCCGGCCGCAGCGATCGAACCCTTGCCTGGGCCGAGACCCAAGCACCCACAGAAGCCCCGGCCGCCGCAGAAATCCAAGCGCCCGCACGAACTCAGGCGCTCATGCAAACCGAGGCGCTGATTGAAAGCCCAGCGCCCACAAAAACCCCGCCAGAAGGAGTCTGAGCAGATGTTTGGCAGCGATAAAAAAACCGCAGCGCGCAGCAAGGGCGGATCGGTGGAAACCCTGATTGGCGCCCGCGTGGTGATCCGCGGCGACGTGCACTTCAGCGGCGGGCTGTATATCGAAGGCCGGATCGAAGGTTCAGTGGTGGCCGACGAGTCCGATCCGAACGCCGTGGTCACGCTGGCCGAGAACGGCAGCATCGAAGGCGAGCTGCGTGCGCCGCACGTGGTCATCCACGGCCAGCTGCTGGGAGACATCTACTCCAGCCAGCGGATCGAGCTGGCTGCGGCGGCGCGGGTGGAGGGCAATGTCCACTACAGCAGCGTCGAGATGGTGGCCGGCTGCACCGTGAGCGGACGCTTGATCCACCAGGGCGGTGAGCCCAAGCGGCTGCGCGGGCCGGAAGCTCAACCCTGAGCCCCGGCTCAACGGGCGCGTTTCCTCGTTCAGGCATTGCGCACCTGCGCGACGCGCGGCTGGTTTAGCCTTGCGGACTGACCGCGCCGCCTGCATTTAGAAAGCGCCCACCGCTATCGAGACGGCCCCGGCCGAGGAAAGCCATGAATATCGCCCCCAGCTACCAGTCCATCGAGTCGCCGATCCAGTTCACCGAAGCCGCCGCCAGCAAGGTGCGCACGCTGATCGACGACGAGGGCAACCCCGCGCTCAACCTGCGCGTTTTCATCAGCGGCGGCGGCTGCTCGGGTTTCCAGTACGGCTTCGAGTTTGACGAGAACCGCGCCGAGGACGACTTGGCCGTGCAGCGATCGGGCGTGACCTTGCTGGTGGACCCCTTGAGCCTGCAGTACCTGATGGGGGCCGAGGTCGATTACACCGAGAGTCTGTCCGGAGCGCAGTTCGTCATCCGCAATCCCAACGCCAAGACCACCTGCGGCTGCGGCTCCTCGTTCTCGGCCTGATCCGGGTGAGATCCATCGCGTGCAGTCCGTGCAATCCGTTCGCCGGGCTTGCGCTGGACCGCTGCAGCGAGCAGAGAGAAGACCCGGCCTGGCTGGCGGCCGCGTGGCCACAGGCGCGCGTGCTGTGTGTGGACTTCGAGGGCCAGGCGCTGCTGCTCGACGAGCGCTTGCTCAGCTGGCCGGCGCAGCGTTTCGGCGCCGCGCTGCCCGAGCGGGCCAGCCTGCTCGGGATCGAGGGCGGCACGGGCACGGCCTGGTTTGCGCTGCCGGCCGAGGTCGGAGAAGACGTCGCCCTGCCTGACGGCGCCGCTTGGCACGGCCTGCGCGAGGGCGCCTCGGTGCTGTCGGCCTTTGAAAGTGGCCTGTTCGCCTACGCCAAGGCCGTGCTGCTGTGGCAGACGCGGGCCCGCTTCTGCGGCGCCTGCGGCAGCGCCACCGAGCTGCGTCGCGCTGGCCACAGCGCCCGCTGCCTGGCCGAGGGCTGCCGCCTGGAGACGTTTCCGAGGCTGGACGCGGCGATCATCGTGCTGGTGGAGCACGAGGGCCGCTGTCTGCTGGGTCGCCAGGCCGGCTGGCCGGAACTGCGCTATTCCACCCTGGCCGGTTTCGTCGAGCCCGGTGAATCGCTGGAGGACACGCTGCGGCGTGAGGTGCGCGAGGAGGCCGGCGTCAGCGTCGACAGCTGCCGCTACCACAGCTCGCAGCCTTGGCCGTTTCCGGCATCGCTGATGCTGGGCTTCACCGCGACCGCGTCTGACCCTGCGATCGCGCTCGGCGACGAGCTCGAAGACGCCGGCTGGTACTCGCGCGCTGAACTGCGCGCTGCGGTCGCCGAGCGACGCCTGAAGCTGCCGCCGGCGATTTCGATCTCGCGGCGGCTGATCGAGGACTGGCTGGCGCAGGATTCCGAGCCGCCAGCCGCGCCCTGAGCCGCCTCGGTCCGGCGGCAGCCATCGAGGTAATCGGCACGCTCTCGTCGAGCTCGTCATGAACGCTGCCGGCGCGCTGTTCGCCGTCGCGCCAGGCCGTGCCACCGCGCGGCGGCGGTGTGTCCGTGCAGGATTTCTGGCCGGGTGCTCGTTGACGGCATTCCTCGTCGTTCGGGTCCCACGGAAGGCTGTGCATCCGCCGCGCCGTCCCCTGCGACACGCCTCGGCGGGCTGGACTGCAAAGCCCCGTCGCGGCCGCCCGCGGACTTGCGGCCCTCACGCTTTTCGCCCACCCTCACAGGCTCACCGAACGCGACGGTGGCCGATGCCCCGCGCGCCCCCAGGTCCGGAGTGCTCCATGTCTGCTGCGCTGGTTGCGGTTGTGCTTTCGCTGGTGCTCGATCACCTGGCGCCGTCCGCTCAGCGGCTGCGTCAGCACGATCGCGTCGGCGCACTTCTGGGTCTCGGCTTGACCGAAGCCGGGCAGCGTCCGCTGCTCGCGGCGCCCTGGGGCTGGCTACTGCTGCTCGCGGCGCCGCTGGCGCTTTTGCTGATGCTGCAGTGGCTGCTGGGCGGCTGGCTGTACGGGCTGCCGGGCTTTCTGCTGCAGCTGGCCGTGCTGTTCCTGTGCTGGGGTCCGCGCGATCTGGATCTGGACGTCGAGGCCTTGGCTTCCGCGCAGGATCGCGACAGCCGCGCCCAGGCCCTGCGCGCGCTCTCAGGCGGCAGCATTGATCGCGCCGAGACCGGCACGTCGCTGGTCCACACAGTATTCCGCCAGGGCCTGCAGCGCTGGTTTGGCGTGCTGTTCTGGTTCCTGCTGCTGGGCGCTTTCGGCGCGCTGCTGTATCGGCTGGCCCAGCTCGCTGCGCGGCAGCGCGAGTCGGCGATTGAGGCCCAGCGCGAACCTCTGCAGCAGTTCGCGGCTGCTCTGGACTATCTGCCCGCCCAGCTGATGTGCCTGGCGCTGGCGCTTGCCGCGCACTTCGACGCGGTGCTGACGGCGTGGCGCGACTGGCACGCCGGCCGCAGCCAGGGCGAAAGCGTCTTGGAGATCGGTTTTCTCGACGCCGCGGCGCGCGCCAGCGTGCGCGAAGATCTGGCCGAGGAAGCCGCCGATGCCGGCCTGCCGCTGCCTGAACATACCGAGGGCATTGCATCTGCCGGGGGCGCCGATATCCCAGACAGCGCGCTGCGGGAGCTGCGCGACGCCATGAGCCTGGTCTGGCGGGTGCTGCTGGTCTGGCTGTCGGTGCTGGCGCTGTTCGTGCTGGCGGGCTACGTGCGCTGACGCGGGTTCGCGACCCGCCCGGGCAACCCCCAGTCGGGCTGGCCGGCTCACCCTTCGGCTTTGGATTCCGCAGCGTCGCCTTGGCGAGGCTTCAGCCGCCGCTCGCGCCGCAGCGCCTCGCGCAGCACGTACTCGATCTGCGCGTTGAGTGAACGCAGCTCGTCGTCGGACCAGCGCTGCATGGACTCCAGCACGTCGACGTTGATGCGCAGCGGAAAGGCCTTCCTTTGGCTCATGGCGCACCAACCCCCGCTGCGCGGCGCGCACGCTCAGGCGGTCGTCCGAGGCGTGCGCGTGGGGCCTGGAGGGCGATCACGGCCTGCATGGGCTCTAGTGCAGGCTGCCGGCGTTCAGCACCGGCTGCGGGCTGCGGTCGCCGCACAGCACCACCAGCAGGTTGCTGACCATCACCGCGCGGCGCTCGTCGTCGAGCTCGACGATCTTGCGCTCGGACAGCTTGTCCAGCGCCATTTCGACCATGCTCACCGCGCCTTCGACAATCCGCGTGCGGGCGGCGATCACGGCCGACGCCTGCTGCCGCTGCAGCATGGCCTGGGCGATTTCCGGTGAGTACGCAAGGTGGCTGATGCGCGCCTCGATCACCTCGACGCCGGCTTCCGCCAGCCGCGCCTGGATTTCCTCGGTGAGGTGGCGCGAGACCTCGGCGGCGTGGCTGCGCAGGGCGATGTCGCCGTCTTCGTGGGGTTCATACGGATAGCTGCTGGCCATCGCGCGCAGGACGGACTCCGACTGGATGTGCACGAAGCTCTCGAAATCGTCGACGTTGAACACCGCCTCGGCCGAATCCACCACCTTCCACACGATCACCGACGCGATCTCGATCGGGCTGCCCTCCAGCTCGTTGACCTTGAGCTTGCCGCTCTCGAAATTGCGCACCCGCAGCGACACCTTGCGCTTGCTGAAGAACGGGTTGTTCCAGCGCAGGCCCTGCTCCTTGACGGTGCCGACGTAGCGGCCGAACAGGCTGATCACCGCGGCCTGGTTGGGCTCGATCATGTAAAAGCCGATCAGGCACAAGAGCTGAGCCACGAAGGCCACGACCAGCGCGATTCCGACCGGCCCGCCGCGCAGGCCGGAGATGAACAGCAGCACGCAGGCGGTTATGCCGACCAGCAGGGCCAGCAGAGTGGGAATACCGGGTAGGGATTTCAGCGCGTGCTCTTTCATGTCGTTCTCCGTGGATGCGGGAGGACGATATCAATTTGATATCAGAGTTGGCAAGCGCGGCCGAGGCGACCGGGATTGGGGATTCGGGATTCGAGATCGGGGATTCGGGATTCGGGCGCGAGGAGCGGGCACCGGGAATTGATGATTGAGGGCGGCGGCAAGGGTTGGCGGCCTACTCGCGCCGCTGCGCCTGCAGCGGAAACGCGACGCCGCCGCGGGCATTGGCGGCGGCGCCGCGGCCGGCGCCGTGCCCCGGCGGCTGCAGGTGAACGAACAGCGGATCCTCGCTGTCGGCCGACAGCGGCAGGGCGAAGTAGAGGTGGCCGTCGACAAGGCTGGCTTCGCTTTCGCCATGCGCGCCGATCCACTCGCAGGGATCGCCGTCTATCTCAGGGCAGATCGCCCGCCCGGTCAGCCACTGCACCTGCGCCGTTTGCTCGCCCTCGCCGTGCCAGATTTCAAGCTCGAGCGCGCGGCTGGCGCCCAGCGTTCGCAGCGCCGGATCATCGCGAAACACCTCCCACTGGCCGTGCCAGAGACCCGGCGCGGTGCCGCCCGCGGCCTCCTGCTCGCTCTGCATCGTGTCGGCAGGCTCACCCTGCGTCGATTGCGTGTGCACGGCGGCCAGCGCTTGGCCGCTGAGAGCGAGGGCAGACAGCAGCAGAAGGGCGCGCATGCGGGGCTCCAGGTCGGTGGGCAACAGACCGTTCGGAACGGCGCCGAGCGGCGTTGCCGGACAGGCCTACTCGAAGCCGTCTGCAAACAGCAGTGAGAGCCGCTCGATATCGACCAGCAAAAACAGGTCGGTGAAGCCATTGGTGTCACCGCTGACGATATTGGTGGCGGTCGATGAGTAGGCCATCAGCCGTCCGCCGCTGCCCAGCGCATGTGCGCCACTGACGTTGCCGTTGGAGACGCCGCCGGTGTTGGCCTCGCTCAGGTTGAAGAGCGTCGCGGGGGGACGGAACAGCCAAGCTTGAATGGTGCTGTTGGGGTCGGAGCAGACGTAGCTGACTTCGCCCAGGTTGTTGACTGCCGGCACGCTGCAGGCAAACCCCGATGCAGGGAGCGGTAGCGCGATCAGAGCGCCGCTGCTGCGATCCAGCCGGAACAGCCCGCTGTGCGGGCCGGCGATCAGGTTGGTGGCGAAGCTGCGGAAGGCGACATAGCGGCCATTGGCCGAGATCGAGGGCACATCCGAGCTGTTGCTGCCGGCCTGGCCCTGGCCATTGATGCTGAGCATCTGAGTGCGCTGCAGCTGGCGGTCGCGCAGGTAGATCTGCCCGCTGCCGGTCGCCGGTGTCGTGACCAGATTAGTGCTGGAGGAGGCGAACACCGCATAGCGGGCGTCAGCTGAGAGCATCGGCATCCAGTTCTCCAGCGCTCCGTTGGCGGACTGCAGGCCACTGTCGGCAAGTGAAAGCCGCTCGGTGCTGCCGCTCTGCATGTCGGTCAGAAACAGGTCGGCGAGGCCGTTGCTGTCGCCGCTCACCAGGTTGCTGGCTGACGAGTAATAGGCAACAAAGCGCCCGTTGCCCGACAGCACCGGGAAGCGCGCCTGCCCATTGGCGGTGGCGCCGATGCCGTTGGCCACGCGCAGGGTGGTGCCGCTCTGGCGATCGCGCCGATACACGCTGAGCACGCCCGGCGAGGGCCCGCCAACCAAATTGCCGGCGAAGCTGGCGAAGGCGACGTAGCGGGCATCCGCCGACAAAGAGGGCTGCACTGAGTTGCCGAGACCGGGCTGCCCGGCGCTGCTGACGCTGGCCAGCTCCAGCGCATTCGTCGCCGCGTCCTGGACGAAGATCTGCGCGCTGCCGGTGCCGTGGTCCAGCCCCAGGTTGCGGGCGGTGGTGGAGTAGGCAATGACCAGCGCCGAGTCGGCGATGGCGGGCTCCAGCAGGTTCGAACTGGGCTGATTGCCGCTGCTGCCGGTGACCCGCAACAGGCCCAAGGTGCCGGCGAAGCCGGGCGCGGTGAGTAGCAGCCCGCACAGGGCAGCGGACAGTGCGCGGCGGGAATTTCTAGGGAACATTGCGGCAGCTCCAGCCGGCGGGCATCGTCGGTTCTAGCGGATTTAACGTGAAACCGCGTGCCGACGTGTCAAGGCTGCCGGGGATGCCGGCCACCACGCCAAACCCTCAGCGCGGTGTGCGCGATCCGGACTACAGCGGGGATGGTTTGGCCAACGCGCTCCACTCTCGGAGCGTCCCACGCACCGATGGCCGGCTCGCCGGATCGGCCGCGCGCGCGCCGCCGAATTGGTGCCCGGCAGGATGCCGCTGCATTCTGCTGCTCGCTCGCGCCCCGCCCAACAGGACTGCAGCGCCTGAGGGCGCCAACAGCCACCGCTCCGTCCAGGGCGCTCCGGCTCAGTAGGGGAAGCCCTCAAAGCCATCGAGAAACAGCGGGCCGCCGGTGCATTCGTCGATCTGCGCGGGCAGCACCAGCACGTTGTAGCGAGCGCCCAGCGGAATCGAACCGTTGTTGGAAAACAGCCGGTGCCGGCCGCGCGCTTGGACATACTCGGTGTCAACCAGGCTGCCGCCGACGCCGTCACGGGCCAGCGCGGTGACCTGGAACTGAGCGCAGGCGGCGCTGTTTAGAAGCGGGTGATCGAGCTCGGTGATGCTGGGCGACCCCGGCTGGTTACGACTCGTTACGGTGTGCACGAAGGCCTGCGGGCTGGACCGCTGCGAGTACAGGTTCCAGCGCGTATTAATGGTGAGGTTGCTGCCGTTGGCGGTGACGATATTCCAGCGGGTGCCGGCATAGTCGAGCACGGTCGGGCTGGTGTTGAACGGTGCACCGAACGGCGTGGCCTGGGTCAGCAGGATGATCCAGCTGGGATCGCCGTTGATTCGCGACCAGTCAACCAGGGTCCCGTTGTCCAAGGTGTTGCTGCCGTTGGCCAGATGCTGAAACACACCGGTATTGGCCGAGCCAAGCGGTGCAAACACGTTGGTCGCCGAGTTCTGCGGCATGGTGGCGTTGTTTGAGTTCACTACGAACCACTGGTCGAAGAAGCTGACGCCGACCGGATGCGGGTTGATCAAGCCGCTCAGTTCGAAATTGCGGGTGGCAAACAGCCGGCGGCCGGAGTCGAAGCTCACGTCGATATCGATGACGGGCGCCTCAGGTGCCGCGTTGTTGGCGGTTTTGCGCGCGAGCAGGGCGCGATGGCCGAACTCGTAGGCGCCGATGTCCACCGTGCCGATGATCCGGCGCAGACCGTCACCATCGGTATCGGCCAGCTGCAGCGCAAGAGACAGCGCGAAGCTGTTGCCGGCGTCGATCGCCGGTGAGCCTGCGGTCAAACGCGGCGCCAGCAGCGAGCGCAGCTGCGGGTTGACGCTGAGGTCATTGGCGCCGGCGGTATGCAGGCCGGACGGGTTGTTGGCGAACTTCAGGTTGTAGTCGTTGCTGGCGGTGCCGCCGACCGTGGGGCTGTTCTGCAGCCCAAACTGCGTGTAGGCGATCAGGTTGTTCTGAATCTGCCCGCTGACCACGCCGGTGCGGGGGCCAATGCCGCCCCAGCGGTTGATGACGATGCCGCGGCCGAACACCACCGTGTTGTTGAGCACGGTGCCGGCGATCTCGCCGTCGCCGACCACCAGGCTCAGGCCGCCGCCGCGCTGGTTGCCGCCACCGACCAACGAGTTGCTGACGATCCGCGCGGTGAGAGTGGCGCCGGTGGTGGAGAAGCGGCCCTCGGCGACCCTCATCGCCGAGGAGAATGCACCGCTGATCTCGTTGGCGAAGATGTCAGCGCTGACGACGGCGCCGCCGGAGGCCTCGACGGACAGGCCATCGCCGGCGGTATCGCCCTTGGCGCGGATCCGGTTGTGGCGGATGTCGAGCGTCGCCGATCCGCCGCTGACCTGCACCCCGATGCCGGCATCGAACAGTCCGGGAGCACCCACCTGCATCTGGTTGCGCGCTATCAGCGCGCTGCGGCTGGCGCTGCCGGCCTGGCTGAAATCGATGTCTATGCCGGCTCCCACCTGCCCCGAGCTGCTGCTGAAGTAGCTGTCGGAGACCTCGAAGCTCGCAGTGCCAGTGCCCGAGTGGCTCAGCTGCACCCGCGCATCGCTCAGGCTCATGCCCTTCACCACTACCGTGACCGCGCTGACGCCGCTGAAGCTGCCGGTGATGCCGCGCCCGGCCGCCAGCCGTGGACGCCGCCCTTCAGTGGCTCGCAGGGTGCGGCTATTCGGCAGCACCAGGTTCTCGTCGATCACCGCATCGCTGTTGACCTCGACAATGGCTCCAGCGCTGGCCGAGTCGATACAGGCCTGCAGGGTCCCTGCGCAGACGCCCGAACCGGGCCAGATGAAGACCGGGTCGCCGGCCTCGGCCCGCGGCGCAAGCGTGAAAAGCAGCAGGCCGCCGAGCAGCAGCTGCGTCGCGTTCAAGAAACCGATGCGTGACATGGCGCTCTCCCACTCAACCAAGTTGCCCTCGCCGCACGGAGCGCGCGGTGGGCGGTTTTTCTAGTAGAGCGGAAAAACCGCGATCGACGGGACAGGCCGATCGAAACAGGCCAATCAAAGCAGGCCAATCAAAGCAGGCCAATCAAAGCAGGCCGATCAAAACAGGCCGATCAAAACAGGCCGACCGAACCGGCTATTCGCGTTCGACGCCGAGCCCGTCGATTTCGCCTTCGTCGTCGAGCTTCAGCGACAGCGTGATCGGCCGGCAGCAGACCGGGCAATCTTCGACGTAGTCGGATTCGCCGTAAGACAGATCGACGAAGGCATCGAAGCCTTCGCCGCACCAGGGGCAGTGGATGTGGCGTTCGTTGAGCATGGTTGGGGGCGGGGATTGGGGATCGGGGATTAGAACCCTGCGAGCTGCTGGGGCGGGTGAGGGGCGGGCTTCGATGCGGAGTCGCGGCGAGTCAGCCCCAGTTTCGGGCGCGAGAAACGCGTGGGCGCACCGCGCAGCCGCAGGCCTGCAGAGCCCGACGCCGCAGCCTCGGCCACGACCACGACCGCAAAATCGAATCTCTGCAATGTTGGGCTTCGCCTACGGCTCAGCACCCACCTACAGGTCCGCGTTCGACTGCGGCACAGCGGCAATTTCAGGTTCGCGCCCGGCTGCGGCTCCGCGCCGATTGGGAGGTCAGCGGGCCCTGTGCTGAGCGCAGATTTGACACCGCCACCGCCACCGCCACCGCCAGCATCGCCACCGACGCCCCCCGCGACTACGACGCCAGAAACAGGCCGATCAGATCGTTCTGGAACTGCTGCCCCAGCGCGCTGGCGCGGAAGCGCTCGCCGTCGGTCTCCAGCCAGCCGCGGCGCTTAGCGTCGGCGAAGGGCTTGTCGAGCACCTGCCGCGGCAGCCCGGTGCGCGCTTCGAAGCTGAGGAGGTCGCTGCCTTCGAGCAGGCGCAGGGCGTTGAGCATGAACTCGAAGGGCAGGTCGACGGCGGCAATGCGCTGCTCGCCGCCGATCCGCGCGGCGCCGTTCGCGGAATCCAGATAGGCCTGCGGGTGCTTGTGCTTCCAGCGCCGCAGCACGGCCTCCTCCGCGGGCAGGGTGATCTTGCCGTGGGCGCCGGCGCCGATGCCGAGGTAGTCGCCAAAGCGCCAGTAGTTGATGTTGTGCTGGCTGCGCCGGCCCGGCCGCGCATAGGCCGAGATCTCGTACTGCGCATAGCCGGCCTCGGCCAGCCGGGCCTGGCAGGCGGCCTGCATGTCCCAGGCGCTGTCCTCATCCGGCAGGCCAGCCGGCGGCTTGGCGGCGAACACCGTGTTGGGCTCAAGCGTCAGGTGGTAGTGGCTGAGGTGCTCAGGGCCGAGCGCGATCGCCTGTTCCACGTCATCGAGCGCACCCGCCAGGCTCTGGTTCGGCAGGGCATACATCAGGTCGAGATTGATGTTGTCGAAGCCGGCGGCGCGCGCCAGCTCGAAGGCGCGCCGCGCCTGCGCGCCGTCGTGGATGCGGCCGAGCGCGGCCAGTCGGGCGTCATCAAAACTCTGCACGCCGAAGCTGATGCGATTGATGCCGGCTGCGCGGTAGTGCTCGAAGCGGTCGAACTCGACGGTGCCGGGGTTGGTTTCTAGCGTGGTTTCAAGCCCGGGCGCGAGCGGCAGGCGGGCAGCGACGGCGGCGAGAATCTCGCCGATCGCGGCACCCGGGAACAGGCTGGGGGTGCCGCCGCCGAAGAAAATGCTCGACACCGGCCGGCCCCAGACCTGCGGCAGCTCCTGCTCCAGGTCGGCGACCAGGGCGGCCACGTATTCGCGCACCGGCAGAGCTTCCGGCGCCCGGTGCGAGTTGAAGTCGCAGTAGGGGCATTTACGGACACACCACGGAATGTGGATGTACAGGGCAAGCGGGGGCAGGCTGAGCACAGTCGGACAAGCGGCTGGAGACGCGACACGCGGCCGACCAGCATGCCACTGTCGGCCGCTCGTCGACAGGTTGCGCGCCGTCAAGACGCGCGGCCGCGGGTACGCGTATAAGTTTCGAGGCTTGGCGTGACTTGCGCGAATGGGCCGATCCGGCTTTGCCGTCTGTGCAATCGATAGCGAGGGGGTGGTGGTGGAGGGCACGAGGGTTCTGCGCTCTGGAGGCATGCTGGCGCTGCCGGAATCGTTCGATATCGAAGCGCTGGGACGCGGCGTGCTGCGCCTGTTCGCGCACTCCACCCGCACCGCGCTGGTGTTGCTTGATCCCGCGGCCTGCGTGATCTGGGCCAACCCCGCATTCGATGCCCTCGGCTTGAGTACCGGCGACCGCTGGCTGGGCCGCGCGCTGATGGAGCTGCTGCTGGCCAATCCAGCGCCAGGCATTGAACCGTCCGAAGGCGCTGAGCTGCTGCGCCAAGCCTTGCTAAAGCACGCAGCCACCCATACCACCCTCGGCGTGCGCACCGGCGACGGCCGTCGGCTGTGGCTGGAGGCCGACCTGCAGCCGCTGCAGCAGGCGGGCGCGCCGCTGCTCGGCTTCGCGCTGGTGCTGACCGACGTCAGTGCGCGGGTGCGCGAGCGCCAGCGCCTGCGCAATCTGATCGATGCGACGATTGCCGGAATCGTGGTGCAGGACGACTGCGGCCGTATCGTCGACTGCAATGCCGAAGCCGAGCGCCTGCTCGGCCGAAGCCGCGCCCAGCTGTTCAGCAGCGGCGCTGACAGTGCGCCCTGGCACGCAATCCGAGAGGACGGCAGCGCCTATCTCGACAGCGAGCACCCCGCAATGCGCGTGCTCGTCAACGGTGAGCCGGTGCGCGGCGAGGTGATGGGCCTGCTGCTGCCCTGCGGCGAGCGTCGCTGGATCGAGGTCAATGCCCAGCTGATGACCGACAGCGACAGCGGCGAGCGGCTGGTGGTCAGCAGCTTCATCAATCTCAGCGCGCAGATGGCCGTGCGTGAGCGGCTCTCCGCCGAGCGCGAGCGCCTGCTGGCCAGCCTCGACAGCACTCGCGCAGGGGTCTGGGAGTGGAACGTCGCGGAGGGCCAGCTGCGGGTCGACGGGCGCTGGGCCGGCATGCTCGGCTATCGGCCCGAGCAGCTGCATGCGCTGCCGAACGAACGCCTGGCCGAGCTCGCCCATCCGCAGGACCTGGACCGCGCCCGCGGCCTGATCACCCGGCACATCAAGGGGCTGAGCGAGCGCTACGAATGCGAGCTGCGGCTGAAGCACCGCGAGGGTCACTGGGTGTGGGTGCAGGCGCTTGGCCGTGTCGCGCTGCGCGACGCTGACGGCCGCGCGCTGCGCGCCTACGGCACCCACACCGAGATCGGCCAGCGCAAGCGCACCGAAGACGAGCTGGCGCGCATGCAGGGGCTGCTTGCCGGTTTGTTCGAGCGCTCGCCGCTCGGCGTGGCCCTGAACGATCTGGTCGACGGCCGCTTCCAGGATGCCAACGCGGCTCTGCTCCAGCTGCTGGGCTATGAGCGCGAGGCGCTGATGGCGCGCAGCTACTGGGACATCACCCCGAAGGAGTACGCCGAGCAGGAGGCTGCCCAGCTGTGCAGCCTGATGGACAGCGGCGCCTACGGACCCTACGAAAAGGAGCTCCTGCACAGCGGCGGGCAGCGGATTCCGGTGCTGCTGTCGGGCATTCGGATCACCCAGCCGGACGGCGCGGAGCAGATCTGGTCGGTGATCCAGGATCTCTCCGAGCGCCGCCAGTTCGAGCAGCAGCTGCAGCGCGCGGCGCTGACCGACGAGCTGACCGGCCTGCCCAATCGCAGCCTGCTGATGCAGCGGCTGGCGGCCTGCCTGCGCGATATCCGGCTCGGCCAGCTGCCGGGTGCCGCGCTGCTGTTCATCGATTTCGACCGCTTCAAGGTGATCAACGACAGCCTCGGCCACGACGCCGGCGACGAGCTGCTGCGCAAGGCCGCCAGCCGCATGCGGGCCTCGCTGCGTGCGGTCGACATCGGCCTGCAGTCGGAGCTGGGCAACATGGTGGCGCGCTTCGGCGGCGACGAATTCGTGGTGCTGCTGACCGACGTCAGCAGCAGCGAGACGGTCAGCCAGGTGGCCCAGCGGCTGCTGGAGGCGGTGGCTCCGGCCTATCGCCTGCAGGGCACCGATGTCGCGCTAGGGGTCAGCATTGGCGTAGTCCTGCTGGACGGCGACATCGACAGCGCCGACGAAATCCTGCGCCGCGCCGATCGCGCCATGTATCGCGCCAAGGCCGGCGGCGGCGGCCGCATCGAGTTCTTCAGCGTCTGAGATTTCGCGAAGACGCGTCGCTCAGGCTGGATTCCTGCACCCAGCGGCGGGCGGCGGCGGCCGGAGTCCAAGTGCCTTGGACGCAGGCTGCGCGCTCAGCTCGGCGTCGGATTCGCCGCGAAGAAGTCCTGCACCGTGGCCAGCACCGCGGCGCGCTCGTCCTCCAGAACGTAGTGGCCGGCGTCGGCGTATTCGTGGCTCGCGGCCTGCGGCCAGGCGCGGCGGAATTCGCGCAGGCAGGTGTGATCGAACACGAAATCCTGCATGCCCCAGCACAGCAGCGAGGGCACCGCGGCGAACTCCGGCAGGCGCCGGCCGATCTCGGTCACGGTATTCCAGGCGGGGTCTTTGGGCCCAAGCGGGATGTCCTGCACAAAGCGCAGCGTGGCGATGCGGTTCGCCCAGCTGTCGTAGGGCGCGGTGAAGGCGCGGCGCTCCGCCGCCGGCATCGGCCGCTTCACCGCCAGCCGCGTTGCTCCGGCCGAGAACGCATTGAAGCCGCGAATCAGCAGCGCGCCGAACGATGAATCGCGGCCCAGTTTGAGCAGCCCCGGCAGGCGCTTGTCGGACGGCATGCTGAAGCCGGCGGTGTTCATCAACACGATGCGGGCCACGCGCTCGGGCTGGCGCAGCGCCCAGCCGAGCCCGATCAGGCCGCCCCAGTCGTGGGCGATCAGGGTGATTTTCGGGCCGAGATCAAGCGATTTAACCAGCGCGTCGAGGTCGTCGATGCGGCTGTCCAGGGTGTAGCGGTAGTCGCTGTCGCCGGGCTTGTCGGACAGGCCCATGCCGACATGGTCGGGCACGATGCAGCGGTGGCTGCCGCGCTGCGCCAGCACCAGGTGCCGGTAGTAGTACGACCAGGTTGGGTTGCCGTGAACCATCAGCAGCGGGTGGCCCTGGCCCTCGTCCAGGTAGCTCATCTCGATGCCGGCGCCGCGGTCGAAGCGCTTCGGCGCAAACGGAAAATCAGGAAAGTTCAAGCCGGCAGTCCACTGCGGAAAGGCGGCTATGGTAACGCCAGCAGCGCCCCACCCTGAGCGCCTGTGCAAAAGCCGCGCGCCCGCTGCGGCCGGTTCGCTCGCGCTTCTGCCCGCCGCGCGCGGACGTTGATTTCGCGCTCATCGGGCCCGGCAGCCCCCTTGAATTCGCGCGCTGCGCGTTGCCACGAGCACTTCGCGGCCGCTCATCACTGAGCGCGAATTTCTTCTTGAGCGCCGAGCGCTCCGGCGGCCGTGTCGGCCGAAATCTGTGGCCTGTCGCGAGTTGGCGTGCGGCGCCGTAGCCTGTCGCAAATCCGGCCGGGCCGCGCGCCTGTGTAGACTCGCGCCGCTTCGTGCTTCTGATCTGCCGGCAGCTCCGGCAGCCCCCCTACGCCTTCGGCTCGCGCATGAACTCAAGCCCCGACCGCTCCGCGGCAATCGATACCCGCAGCCTGCGTCAGCTCGACAGCACGCACGTGGCGCGGCGGCTCGCCGGGGCCGAACCGCGCGCCGCCGCGGAAGCCCTGGTCCACCTGCCGCATGGCCAAGTGGTGGAGGTGCTGCGGCAGCTCAGCCCCGAACTGCGCCAGGCCATCGCCAACAGCGGCGTGGCCGGCCTGCCGGACATCGTGGCGCTGAACTTTGCGGAAGGCTCGGTCGGCCGTTTGATTGAATCGGCGCCGGCCGTGTTCGGCCCCGATCTGCGGGTGGACGCGGCGATTGCGGCGCTGCGCGACATCGTCCGCCGGCGCATGGTCATCTATGTGTTCGTGGTCGACGCCGATCAGCGCCTGCTCGGCGTGGTCGCCTTCCGCGAGCTGGTGTTCGCCGAACCGGCGCAGACGCTGGGCGAGATCATGCTGCGCCAGCCGTTTTTCCTGCGGCCCGACATGCGCCTGGCCGAGGCCATGCGCGAGGTGGTGACCCGCCACTATCCGGTGTATCCGGTGTGCACCGACGACGGCCGGCTGCTGGGCCTGGTGCCGGGCGCAGTGCTGTTCGAGCAGCAGGCGTTCGACATCTCCGCGCAGGCCGGCGCCATGGTCGGCGTCGAGCGCGAGGAGCGCCTGGCCACGCCGCTGCTGCGCAGCTTCCGCTTTCGCCACCCGTGGCTGCTGCTGAACCTGCTCACCGTATTCGTCGCCGCCGGCGTGGTCGGCGCCTTCCAGGACGCGATCGACCAGATCGTGGTGCTGGCGCTGTTCCTGCCGGTGCTGGCCGGGCAGTGCGGCAACCTGGGTGCGCAGGCGCTGGCGGTCACCCTGCGCGCCATGACCCTGGGCGAAACGCGACAAATCCAGGTGCTGCGGCTGGCCGCCAAGGAGGCCGGGCTGGGCCTCGCCAACGGCGTGCTGACCGGCCTGCTGGCGGCGGCCGCCATGTACTGGGTTGCCGGGCGCCAGCCCGGCGGCGATCCCCTGGTGCTGGCGGGGGTGACCCTGGCGGCGATGAGCGTCGGCTGCGCCCTGGCCGGCGTTGCCGGCGCGCTGGTGCCGCTGGCCCTGAAGCGCGCCGGCGCCGACCCGGCCACCGCTTCGGCCATCCTGCTGAGCACGGTCACCGACGTGCTCAGCATGGGCCTGTTTCTGGCGCTGGCCAGCTACATGCTGATGTAGCGTCGGCAGCGCCGCCTCATTCGGTGGCCGCGGCGGCTTCCGGCGTCGGCCAGCGGAAGCCCGAGCGCTGCGCCAACTCCTCGGTGTCCAGCGCCGAGGTGTAGCGCTGGCCGCGGATGATCCAGGTCGGATACGCGCTGATGTTTTCGGTCACGCAGGCGAAGGCGACCGGCCCGCTCTGGCCGCGCGGGCTGCATTCGACGTAAGGCAAGTGCGTCTGCGAGGCGCCGAAGCGGTCCTTCTGGTCCTGACAGTTAGGGCACCAGTAGGCGCCGTAGAACTTGGCGCCGGTGGCGTCCAGATGCTTGGCCAGCGCGGTCAGTCGCGGGCTTTCCGGCGCCTGCAGCCAACCCATCGCATTGGCCTGCATCAGGCCCAGCAGCCCCACCAGCACAATTGCGTGCTTGCCCAGCCATGCGCCCCAGGCAAACGGCGCGGCCAGCGGCGGGCGCTGCAGGTGAACCAGCACGAAGATCGACAGGATCAGCGCCTGCGACACCAGGCACCAGCCGCAGAACGCCTGCAGCGCGATGGCTCCGGCCAGGGTCAGGTACAGGCTGACCGCCAGGCCCACCGCGGCCACGCTCCACAGCCGCTGCCAGCGCTGCAGCGGGCGCCCGCGCGAAAGCGCCAGCCCCAGCAGCACGGCGTAGGTCAGCAAACCCCACAGCACCACCGGCACGCCGAGGAACCGCGAGAAGCGGCTGCCCTGCACGATCTCGCAGCCCGACCCTTCGGTGCAGAACGCCGGCAGGCTGCCGAACACGGCGCCATAGCTCAGGTAGGCCGTCACCAGCAGGCCGAGCGCGGACAGCACGATCAGGGCGAACTCGCGCGGACTGCGCGGGCGCGCGGGTGCGCTCTTCGGCGACGGGCGGGAAGGGGTTTTGGCGCGGATCTTTCGGCTCATGGGTGGCGTGGCCTCATACGTGAATGCGTGGGTGCAGCGGCTCAGCATGCACCCGGACCCGCCATTTGAGGGGCTCGCCGGCTGATTCGCAAGCCGCGTTGCAGCGCCGGGGGGCGATCGCCGCCGCCCGCCGCCGCCCCGCCGCCGGCGCAGGACAGAAGTCACTTGTGGCTGATCGTTCGCATTGGCTACAGTCCGCCGGCTTGCGCGGGGGCGCAGGCCAGCGTTTCGCCTCGTGTAGCCCGCCCGATCGGGTGGCCGCGACGCAGCGCTTTATCCGGGGAGATTCAACCCATGCGTACGAAACTCATTGCCGTTGCGGCCGCTTTGGCTGTGTCTGCAGCCGCCGCGCTGGTGTGGGTCGGCGAGCCCGCGCCCAAGCCCAACATGAAACCCATGGGCGGCGATTTCTGGGCTCTGCGTGTGGCCTATCCGACCATGAACTTCAGCCCCGGCTGGTACGTCGAGGCCAAGGCCGAAGATGCGCGCGTCGCCTCGGCGGTGCCGGCCGGTGAACAGGCCGCCTTTCTGCGCAAACGGGCGGCTTCGCCGCTGCCGCTGGACACCGGCGCCTGGACCTTCCTCGGCCCGCAGCCCAAGGTGTTCAACAACTACGGCATGGTGACCGGCCGCATCAACGCGCTGGCGGTCGACCCGCGCGGCCCGGATGCCGGCGGTCGGCACACCGTGTACGCCGCCAGCGACGGCGGCGGCGTGTGGAAGAGCACCGACTGCTGCGGCACTGGCACCACCTGGCGCAATGTCACCGACCAGCCCGATATCGCCAGCATCGCGATCGGCGATCTTCATATGGACCCGAACAATCCCGATGTCCTCTACGCCGGCACCGGCGACTTACGCTACGGCTCGTTCTCGTTCGGCAGCGCCGGCCTGCTGAAAAGCATCGACGCCGGCGAAACCTGGAGCGTGCTCGGCGAGTCGGTGTTCAATCCGTACTACCCGCCGTCGGCCGGCCTCGGCTTCCCGCAGTACCAGGCGATCGGCAAGGTCAGGGTTGATCCCGCGGACAGTGACACCGTCGTGGTCGGCACCAAGACCGGCCTGTATTTCAGCTTCGATGCCGGCCAGAACTGGGCCGGCCCCTGCTATACCAACCCGCACAGCAGCCAGCGCCAGGACATCACCGGCCTGCAGGTCCTTCCGCGCAGCGAAGGCGGCAGCTGGGTGTATGCGGCGGTGGGCACGCGCGGCAACCCGACCCCGGTGCAGCCGGATCTGGCCAACCTGGGCGCCAACGGCGTGTATCGCGCAGCCCTGCCGAGCAGCGGCTGCCCGGCGCCCAACGACTGGGCCCTGCTCAACAGCGGCTGGCCGGCCGGCACCGGCAACGGCGACCCCAGCGGCAAGGTGCTGGGGCGCATCGAACTCGCCGTTGCGCCGTCTGACCCGCAGGTGATGTACGCGATGGCTGCGCACGCCACCACCAGCCAGGTGCTCGGCGTCTGGCGCAGCAACGACGGCGGCGGCAGCTGGGCGCAGACCGCAGTGACCTCCAGCCTGCAGACCGGCGGCTGCTCCAACTCCACCGGCGGCGGCAGCCAGATGTGGTACGACGCCCACCTGAGCGTCGACCCCAACAGCACCGAGAACGTGCTGCTCAGCGGCGTCGATCTGTTCCGCTCCACCAACGGCGGCAGCACCTTCCAGAACGTCACCTGCGGCTACGGCAACGGCAATGTCCACGTTGATCACCACGCCAGCGCCTGGCTGCCCAGCGCCACCGGCTTCGACAGCAACACCGCCCTGGTCGGCACCGACGGCGGCGTCTACGCCACGACCAACATGCTGTTTGGCACCGGCGGCAGCACCTCCGCCAACCGCCCCACCTACATCTCGCTCAACCAGACCATGGGCGCGATCGAGTTCTACTCCGGCGACATCAGCGGCAACTTCGCCACCAGCGCCCAGCCCGGCGCCAGCGGCGGCGCGCAGGACAACGGCAGCTCGTTCGCGCGCTGGACCGGCCCGGTCGGCAGCCCGGCGATCTGGAACGTGCGGCTCGGCGGCGACGGCATCTATACCCGCATCGAGCCGGTCAACGAAGCGCGCTGGTACTGGTCCAGCCAGAACGGCAACATCGCGGTGTCGCCTTCCGGCCCGACCAGCGGCGCGCAGACGGCCACGCCCTCAAACGCCGCCTACGCCAGCGACATCAAGAGCTTCGTCATGCCGTTTGAAATCTACCGCTACGGCGAGCTCGATGCCCCCGGCAGCGGCTGCAGCACGGCCGGCGGCTGCCAGAACATGATCCTCGGCACCCAGCGCGTCTGGGAAACCCTGGCCGGCGGTATTCCGCGCAGCAGCTGGTACCCGAACAGCCCGGTGCTGACCAAGGGCACGCTTGGCAACCGCAGCTTCATCAACCAGCTCGCCTACGCGGTCAAGACGCCCACCGCAGCCATCGCCGGCACCAATGACGGCAACGTCTGGTACGGCTACGGCCTGAACCAGAACAGCGCCAACAGCGCGAGCTGGGTCAACGTCACCGGCGCCAATGCGGTGCTGCCGAACCGACCGATGATGGACGTGGTGCTCGACGTGCCCAATGCCACCAACCCGGGCGCTGCGGCGATCGGCTATGCCGCGCTCGGCGGCTTCGACCAGAACACGCCGGCCCAGCCCGGGCATATCTACCAGCTGGTCTGCGAGAACCACTGCACCACCTACACCTGGCGCAACATCAGCGGCAACCTGCCGAACATCCCGGCAAATTCGGTAGCGTTCAATCCGAAGAACCCGCAGCAGGTGTTCGCCGGCACCGACTGGGGCCTGTACTTCACCGACAACGCGTTCGCCGCCGAGCCGGTCTGGCAGCGCTTCGACAAGGGCCTGCCGCGGGTGATGATCTGGGACATGGCGGTCGACCGCGGCTTCAGCACGCTGGCGGTGTTCACCCGCGGCCGCGGCGCCTGGGCCTGGCCGCTGCCGGACGCGCCGGCCGGCGATATCTTCGCCGACGGCTTCGAGCCCGCTGCTCAGCCGTAGAGGCCTCGACTGCCCATCGAGCCGGCCGGCGCCGGCCGGCTCGATGGAGCGGCTACAGGCGTGCGGTCAGTCAGTCGTGCGGTCAGAACTTCAGCGACAGCCCCACGTAGTAGCTGCGGTCCTGCGCTGGCTCGATGCCGTCGCTGCGCACTCTGGAGTAGTAGCGTTCATCGAGGACGTTGCCGATGCCGGCCAGCAGCGTGAACTGCGAGCTGATGGGCAGATCCAGGCTCAGGTCGACGACGCTGTAGGCGGGCACTTCAGCCTCGATCAGCGCGCTGCCGCTGCCGCTGGCCAGGTTGGAATCCTGCCAGTAGTGGTCGCTGACGTGGCTCGCGGTGAGGCCCCACTGCGCACCCTTTGCGCTCCGATACAGCGCGCCGACCCGCAGGATCTGCTCGGGCGCGAACGCCGGCGTGTTGCCGACCAGCGCGGCCGAATCGCTGCGCACGATCTCGGCGTCCAGCAGCGAGGCATTGGCGAACAGCAGCAGGGAGGGCGCCGAGCGGTCCGCGGCAGCGCCGAACAGCTGCCATTCCAGACCCGCCTCAATGCCCTGATGCCGCGAATCGCCGCTGTTGATCCGGACGATGTCGCTGGTGCTGAGCGCGCGCTGCTCGATCTTGTCTTCGAGGTCGATGCGAAATGCGCTGATGTCGTAGTAGACCGCGCCGATCGGGCGGCCGCGCAGACCGAACTCGATGTTAAGCGCGCGCGCCGGGTCAGGATCGTTGCCGGCCCCGAGTGCAGAGCTGGGGTTGCCAAGGTCGTCATAGCGCATCGGCCGATAGCCCTGCGAAACGTTGGCATAAAGCTGCTGGTCAAGGTCCAGCTCGAACAGGGCTCCGAAGCCCAGCAGAGTCTCGCTGCGCTTAAACTCGCGATTGATCGCGGGCCGCGGCAGCCCGGGCTGCAGAACGCTTTCGTCGATGCCCATGCGCAGCTGCTCCTGGCGCAGCGCCGGCACCAGGCTGAGTCGATCAAAGCGCAGCAGCGCCTCGACGAAGGCGGCGGCGTAGCGGCTGTCGCGGCTCTGGCTGAATACCGTGCTGCCCGCATAGCTGCCGTCCAGGACTTCACTGCGCAGCCGGTCGCGCGGTGAATCGTTGCGGTAAAAGGTGACCCCGGCGCTGAGGCTGTGATCGGCGCTGATATCGCCCGAGGCGCGCAGGTCGAGCAGCTGCGATTCAAACTGCTGGCGGTCAAAGTTGGTGCTGGAGGGCGGCGTCTGCGGCGCGACGAAGGCGCTGGAGCGGCGGCTGATACGGTCCTGCGACGACCACTGATACAGGCCGTGCAGGCTCCAATCGTCGTTGATGCGAGTGTGGTTGGAAATGCTCGCGGCCGTGCGCTCGATGAAAATACGATCGAACGGCGTTTTGGTCAGCCTGGGATCGCCGGCGAATTCGCTGCTCGACAGGCGCCCGGGCTCGCCGACGCTGCTGTCGTAGGTGCTCAGCTCGATGTCCCACAGGCTGGCCTCGGCGGCCTTGATCGCCACCGCGACGCGGCCCGAATTGGCACGGAAATCGGCGTTGCTGCGTTCGCCGTCGGCGCTGCGATGGTCGAAATCGGCCAGCAGCGCGATTCGCTCGCCGCCGATGCCGAACTCGTTGAAGGTTTGGTACAGCCCGTCGCTGCCGCGCACGTGATCGGTCCGCAGCCTCGCGTCCTGATCAAACGCCGGCTTGCGGGTGATGAAGTTCAGGGACGGCCCGGGCTGCGGGCCGAAAAGCAGGGCGCTGCCGCCGCGAATGAACTCAACGGACTCCACCCGCCCGGCCGGGGGGAGGTAGTACAGGGTCGGATAGCCGAACCAATCGCTGCCGATTGGCGCGCCGTTCTCCAGCCCGGTGATGAATTCGGACTCGTGCGGATCGCCCAAGCCCCGATAGTTGAGATTGAAGTGACCCGGCCCGCGCATCTCCGAGACCAGCACGCCGGGGATTCGCGACAGCAGCCGCCGCAGACTGTTTTCGACGACGGTCGGCTGTTGGTCCAGCGACACCCGGGTGGTCTTCTTGCCGGCCTTGGTCTTGCCGTCCTCGATGCTTTTGGCGACACCGGGAAAACGCGGGTCCGGCAGCGCCTCGGCCTCCACCAGGATGCGGTCGAGCTGCTGCACAGCGGCGAGCGGGGCGGCCTGCAGCGCGCTTGAGAGCGGAATGCAGAGACAGAGAGCCGTGAACAGCGGGGTACGCATGGAGATCTCGGTGCGAGAGAAGGTGCCAGACAATAATGCAGATGCGAATCATTATCAATACCATCCGCTGGGAAAGCATCGTTTCCATCGGATTTCCGGGGCCCAAGACGGATCTGGGAACGGGCGGGAGGATGACCACGCCAACCCCTTGCGCGCACCAGAACGCAACGCTCAGCCCCTCGCCCAGCCGCAATCCCGGGCCGCGCGGCCCGGCCACGCCGCGGGTTGACGCTTGGCGGCAGGGGACATTTGGGGCATCGATCGTTAACGCGGCTGCTGCGGCGTGATCACGACGCTGGCCGCAGAAAGGCAGCGGGCAGCGGCGTGACCCGGCTGCCGATCGACGCAGCTTTCCGATCGACGCCGTGGTCGATCGATCCTGCGGCCGAGTCGGGTGCCGCAACTTCCACGAACCCCGCCGCCGCGCCACGCCCCCGTGGGCCTCAAGCGCGCCCAGTGGGCACGCAGGCGCGTTGGCGCATCCGCCAGGGCATGCCGCCCGCTGTTCGACGTTCGCGGCGGCCGATGTCCTCGCGACAGAGCGCCTAAAGGCCAGCGCCGTAAAAAGCGCGCTGGCGAAAATCCGCTTTGCTTAGCTTGGTCGAACAAAACTACTAGCGTCTAAAAATTGAACTGCGATTCAGGAAAGCTCCGCTGAAGCAACAACCCGTTCTCCTGCGATGCAGCGGAGCACTTTTCAGCGGCTGCCAGCGGAATATTGACCTTTCAGCCCCGCCTCACAGCTCTTCCGAGCAGGTTTTCGCCCCGAATAGGGGCATTTTCCCGAATCGCGGACGCATTTCTACCGCCAGCGCCACCGCGATACGACGCCTCGCCAGACTCAAGTTCACCAGCGCACACAGCGTATGCAGCAGCCTCTAGCAGAAACTTCTCGCGGCGGGTCAGCTTCTTCTTCGACGACTAGGTCAGTGAGTCGAACGTCTGCTTCATCGGCTGTGGGTCATCCGGTCGACGGAAGAATTCCATCGGCTGGTGGGAGATAATTCAGAGCCGCCCTAGCGCTCAAACCCATCCGCGAACAGCGCATCGGCGTTGCGGGTGTCGAGGCTCAAGTTCAGCCGCACTGCGCCGCCTGCGGCGTTGCTGCTGGGCAGCGCGATGGCGATTCGATAGATCGTGCCGGCGCTGACCGGCAGCTCGACTCGCGACCAGCTGTCGCTGCCGGCGCCGACTACGTTGTTGTTTGCGGCCAGCGGCAGCAGTTGCGCCAGTGCGGTTCCGCGGTAGACGGCCAGCAGGGTGTCGACGGCGCTGCCCTGGGTGTCGAGGGTGAGGGTTCCGGATTCCGGCGCGGTCCAGCGCCACCAGACTGAGCTGCCGGCGGCCAGGCGGCCGTTGTGCGGGGGTTCGTCGAGCTCCAGCGTGGCCGCCGCGTTGCTGCCGTTGACGCTGGCGCTGGCTCCTGTAATCGCGATGGCGCTGGCGAAGTTGTCGTTGGCGGGGCCGGCCACGCCGGTGATCACGCCCTGCGCGCGGGCCGGGTAGGCGAGCTCGTAGTCGACGCCGTCGACCAGGGTCACCAGTGCGGTTTCGCTGGGCTCAGCCTGGGTATCGCTGATCGGCGTGGCGACTAGATCGACGAAGGCCTGGCCTGCCGGAATTTCGACGTAGCGATTGGCGCCGGTGCTGAAGCTGTAGTCGCCGCTGGTGCCGCTTGAGAATGCCGTGCCGGTGCGGTCGAACCAGACCCGCAGCATGGCCGTGGTCGGCCCGCTGCGGCTGACCCGGAAGCTGAGCGTGTCGTTGGGGTTCTCGGCGGCGATCGCGTCGGTGGCGGCAATCGACACCGTCGGCAGCGCAACCGCGCTGAAATCCAGATTGCCGGTGTCGGCGCTGATGGCCTGCGGGTTGGTAAAGCCCGGGCTCAGGGTGAAACCGGTGGCGCCGGCCGACAGGGTGAGGTTGCCGGTACCGATGCTGGTTAACGTAAACCGGCCGTCGGAATCGGTGTAGCTGCCGCGGTAGCTGTTGCCGGTGGCGCCGTTGTTGATGTGCACACCCTCCACCGGCTGGGCGCCGGCCAGCACTCGCCCGCTGACCCGCAGCGTGCTCGGGCTGCCGACGGTGATCAACGCGCTGGCGCTGGCGCGGCCGCCCTTCATGTCGGTGGCGACCACCCGCACGCGGTAGTGGCCGGCGGCGGAAAAAGACTTCGACTGCGCTGCGCTGTTGAAGCCGCCGAAGGTGCCGTCGCCCCATTCCCAGGAGTAGGCCAGCGGATCGCCGTCGGCATCGCTGGCGCTGGCGCTGAAGTTGACCGCCACGCCGGTGGCGACGCTGCTGGCGTTGGCGTTGAGGCTGACGCTGGGCGCGCGGTTGCCGCTGAAGCCGCCGACGTTGACGCGGTATTCGATCCGCGGCGGGCTGCCGTCGATCGACAGCGGCGTGACGTGCAGGCCCAAGCCGAGGTCCGACAGCGTGCGGCCGATGTGTAGACCGCCGTCGTTCTTGCCGTTGCGGCTGCGCGGGGTGAGGTCGAGCAGATAGTTGGCCGAGCCCTGCAGGTTCACGTGCAGGCTGCGCGCGAAATCCGTGTACTGGCTGCGGTGCTCCAGCCAGTAGTGGCCGCGCTGGATTCCGGGAGCCGGGTTGGGGACCGTTTGGCTTGAGCTCAAGGTCGGCACCCACAGCCGTTCGCGCACGAAGAAGCCGCCCGACAGCGGGCCCGGAGCGGGGCTGGCGATGTCCTGCGAGACCACGGTAAAGCTGCCGCTGCCCCACAGCCGGGTGACCTCGCCATCGAGCAGCCAGGACATGCGCTCCTTGAAGCTGGCGGTGAAGTGCGAGCGGGTGCCGCTGCCGCTGCCGAGGCGGTCGAAGGGGTTGCCGTACTCGGAGTTGCTGCCCGCGCCGGCTGGGTCGAAATCGCCGCTCGCCGGGGTCCACGAGTTCGCGTGCAGCAGGCCGAGGTTGTGGCCGAGCTCGTGCGCGGCGACGCCGCCGTTATCGCTCTTCATCCAGATGCCGGTGCTGCCGACATAGGCTTGTCCGGCGTAGCCGCCGGGGCCGCCGACGAAGCGCACCGCGAAGAAGCTGTAGTTGGCGCGGTCCCAGACCGGGTTCACTGCCTTCGCCGCATTGGCGGCGTCGAGCAAAATCGGAATGTCGTTGCTGCCGTATTCGGCAATGGTCTTGGGCAGGGCGATCACATCGGTGTAGGTGCCGGTGATGTCCGGCAGCAGGCTGTAGCTGAAGGCGCGCATGTGGTCGCGCATGCTGTTGACCGTGCCCTGCACGGTAGCCAGAGACGGCAGCGCCGATTCGGCCTGGTCGGCGAAGCGCGCGCGGACGTACAGGAAGGTTTTCGGTCCGGTGGTCCAGGTCGAACGCACTTCCGCCGCGGGCGCAATGATCACGCCGTCACGGCCCTGCAGCTCGAACACGGCCCACTGCTGGTCGAGCGCTTCGATCTCGGCGCTCTCGCAGAAGCTCAGCAGCTGATCACCGCTGACGAACTGGCGCGAGTCGCTCGCCAGCACATCGCCCACCGGGCTGGCCCCGGCGCTGCAGCGGCGCGGCTCGGCCGCGACGAAGCCGGACAGATCTTCGTCGGCCTCCACGCTGCGGTAGGGCAGCTCCGAGATCGCCAGATGGCCGTCCAGCGCGACGCCGTGAATCGGCAGCGGTTGCAGGCTGCGCACGCCGACCCGGCGGCCGGCGGCGTAGGCGAACCAGCGCTCATCGCCGATCACCGCGACCGGCGTGCGCACCGAGCGGTGCAGCTCTTCGGCGGGCTGGTCGGCGTGGTCGTGGTCGTGGTGGCCGGCATGGCCGTCGCCGCCGTCGTGGTACATGGTGATCAGCTCGGTCAACAGGCCCATGCCGTCGACCCGCTGCTCAAGCTGGGGGGCGAACTCAGCCGGCAGCTTGGCCCGCAGGGTGGCCGGCAGGGCCAGCGCGACCGCCTGCTCGGGCTGCTCGACGATCAGCAGGGCCATCGCCTCGCGCCGTGCCATAAGCAGCTGCTGGCCCTGTGCGCGCTCGGCCTCGCGGGCGGTGCTGCGCTCGAAACTCTGCGCCCAGGCGGCGAACGCTTCGGCGTCGGCGCGGGCGTTGGCGACCGGATCGGCGGCGCTGGCGCTCGGCAGCAGCGCGCAGACCAGGATCAGGCCGACAAGCAGTTGTCCGCGGCTTCGCTGCAGGGCGCGCGCGGCTGGCGGCTGCGGTCGCGAGATCGGCAGGGCGTGGACGCAGCGCAGGCGGCGGTCGGTCATCGGTGAGCTCCGGAGTCTGGCGCGCAGTATCCGGGTGCCGCGCGCGCAAAAATGCGACCGCAGCCACGCGTCGGCGGTACCGACACAAAAGCGGCGACGGGCGGCTGCGGCCGGCAGCCTGAAGGGTCGGAAGCGAGCGCGGGCGAGTGGCAAACTCGGCGGCCGCGGCCTGCCCGCGGCGGCCGCACGTGCGGCGCGGGCTCAGCTGGCCTCGACCAGCCTCCAACGCACGCTTTCGCCGGCGCGCATCGGCACCATGGTGTGCTCGCCGAGCGGATAGCTCGTCGGCACCTGCCAGGCCTCGCGCCGCAGGGTGATGCGCTCGCGATTGCGCGGCAGGCCGTAAAAGTCCGGGCCGAAGTGGCTGGCGAAGCCTTCCAGCCGATCCAGCGCGCCGGCGTCCTCGAACGCCTCGGCGTAGAGCTCGATTGCCGCGTGCGCGGTGTACAGCCCGGCGCAGCCGCAGTCGGCCTCTTTGGTGTGGCGCCCGTGCGGCGCGCTGTCGGTGCCGAGGAAGAATTTCTCGCTGCCCGAAATCGCCGCCTTGACGAGGGCTTGGCGATGCGTTTCGCGCTTCAGTACAGGCAGGCAGTACGCATGCGGGCGGAGTCCACCTTGGAAAAGCGCGTTGCGATTGAGCAGCAGATGGTGGGCGGTCAGCGTGGCCGCCACGCCGTCGCGCGCGTCGCGGACAAACTCCACGCCCTGCTGCGTGGTGACGTGTTCCAGCACCACTTTCAGCTGCGGGTAGCGCTCCACCACCCGCTGCAGGTGGCGCTCGATGAACACCGCCTCGCGGTCGAAGATATCGATCTCGCCGTCGGTGACCTCGCCGTGCATCAGCAGCGGCAGCCCGGTCGCCTGCAGGGCCTCGAACACCGGCTCGCAGCGAGCGAGGTCGGTCACTCCAGAATCGCTGTTGGTGGTGGCGCCGGCCGGGTAATACTTGACCGCCTTGACGAAGCTGCTGGCGGCTGCGGCGTGGATCTCAGCGGCCTTGGTATTGTCGGTGAGGTAGAGCGTCATCAGCGGCTCGAAGCGCGCGCCGTCGGGCAGTGCCGCAAGGATGCGTTCGCGGTAGGCCGCGGCCTCGGCCACGCTGCGCACCGGTGGCCGCAGGTTGGGCATCACGATGGCGCGGCCGAACTGGGCGGCGGTGTGCGGCAGCACGGCGGCCAGCGCAGCGCCGTCGCGCAGGTGCAGGTGCCAGTCGTCCGGTCGAGTAATCTCAAGCATGTTCACGTACCTGTGTGGGTGCCGCGCAGATGGTACCAGCGTGCTTGGCGCGTCGGCGCGGGGCCAGCGGATCAGCTTCGGCTTGACCAAAGCACGGCCAGACCAGACTGCAGTAGGGAGGGCGGTTTAGATGAAGGCGCAGACCTGGCGGATACCCGAAGCGACAGCGGCGCTTGCGCTGTACCTGGGCGGCGGGTGGTTGAGCGTGGAGTTCATACGCTCGGCCGACGACGTCGCGCTGATCTGGCTGCCCTCCGGCATCGCCCTGGCGCTGATGATTTTGGCCGGCGTTCGCGCGCTGACGCTGATCGCCGGCGCGATGCTACTGGTGCATCTGCTGCTGGTGCCGGTGGAGCCGCTGTTCCTGTTCTATTCGATCCTGGCCAACACCCTCGGTGCGCTCGCCGGCTGGCGCGCGTTCGTTGCCTTGGGTGGGCGCGCTGACGCCCGGCTCAGCGTGCGCGCGGGCCTGCATGTTCTGATCGGTGCCGCGGTGCTGGCCACCGTCAGCGCCAGCATCGGCAGCCTGGGGTTGATTCACTCCGGCCAGGCGGCGACTGCGGACGCGGGCTCGGTGTTTCTGGCGTGGGCGTTGGGCGACCTGTTCGGGGTGATCGCGCTCACCTCCACCCTGCTGCTGCTGGTGGCCATGCTGCGGCGGCGCTACCAGCCCGGCCGACGGCCGTCGCTGCCGCAGCCGCAGCGCAGCCCTGTCGAGTATGCGTTTTGGGCCGCGCTGAGCCTGGGCGTACTGATGCTGCTGTTCGGCGCCGGTGCCGCCAGCGGCGCCCAGGCGCTGGGCCTGTCCGGGCTGCCGGTGACGATGCTGCTGTGGAGCGCGATCCGCTTCCCGCCGCTGTTCACCTTCATCGGCACGAGCGCGCTGGCGCTGGCGGTGGCCTCGGTCACCGGGCTCGGCATGGCCGGTTTCAGCACGCCCAGCGGCGCCGTCGAGAGCGCGGTGCTGGTCGGCTTCCTGTGCGTGACGATGGTGGCGCCGCAGGTGCTGGCCAGCGCGATTCACGAGAACCGGGTGTCCGCCCTGCGGCTGCTGCGGCGCGCCCTGCGCGATCCGCTGACCGGCCTGCCCAATCGTGCGGCTTTCGATGAAGATCTGCGCCGCAGCCTGGCCGACCCCAGCGGCCGCCCGCTGCTGGTGGCCTACCTGGATCTGGACCAGTTCAAGATCATCAACGACACCCTCAGCCACGCTGCAGGCGATGCCCTGCTCGGCGAGCTGGCCGGGGTCATCCGCGCCGAGCTTCCGGCGCACGGCGCCCTGTATCGGATCGGCGGCGATGAGTTCGCTCTGCTGCTGCCCAGCGTCGAGCCCCAGCGCGCCGCGGCGCAGCTGGAGAACCTGTGCGAATGCGTTGCCGATTTCCGCTTCGCCTGGGCCGCCGGTCTGGTCTCGACCCGGGTCAGCATTGGCTACGCCGTGGTGACTGATCTCGACACGGATGCCGGAATGCTGCTGGCGCAGATCGACACCGCCTGTTTCACCGCCAAGGAACTCGGCGGCGGCCGCGTCCAGCGCGCCGCACCCGGCGAGCTTGCAGTGCGCGAGCGCACCTCAGCGATGCACTGGGTGATGCGCATCAATTCGGCGCTGGAGCACGATCGCTTCGAACTGTTCTGTCAAGCAATCGAGCCGCTGGGCGAAGCGGCCGAGGGCCTGCACTTCGAGATCCTGCTGCGCAAGCGCGATGCCGACAGCCAGGAGCTGCTGCTGCCGGCCGAGTTCATCGCCGCCGCTGAGCGCTTCGGCCTGTCGGCGCGGATCGACACCCACGTGGTCGAGCGCACGCTGCAATGGCTGGAGCGCCACCCGCAGCAGGCCGAGCGCGTGCAGTTGTGCTCGATCAACCTGTCGGCGGGTTCGCTGCTGGATGCCGGCTTCGCGCGGTTCCTGCGCGAGCGCCTGCAGCGCTCAAGTTTCCCGGCCAGCCGGCTGTGCTTTGAGATCACCGAAACCGGCGCGGTGCGCGACCTCGCACAGGCGGCCGACTTCATCCACAGCCTGCGCGCGCTGGGCTGCCGGTTTGCGCTGGACGACTTCGGCACCGGCTTCTGCTCGTTTTCGTATCTGCCGAAACTTGAAGTCGAGATTCTCAAGATCGACGGCAGCTTCGTGCGCGAGGCTGAGCAGTCGGCGCTGGCGCTGGCGATCGTGCAGGCGATTGTGCAGATCGCGCGCGTCACCGGCCGCCAGACCGTGGCTGAATGGGTTGAAACACCGGCCCTGGCCGAGCGCATGCGCGAGCTCGGGGTCGACTACGCGCAGGGCTATGCCTTCAGCCACCCGATGCCGATCGCCGAGTTCTTTGCGCAGCGCGCGCGGGTGCCGGCGGGCTCCGACGACCCGACCAACCCCAGCCTCAGCGCAGTGCGGTAAACAGGTACGGGCGGGGCGCGCGGGTCAGTCGCCAGCGGGCCAGCACTTCGACGGCGACGGCTGGGGTGTTCAGGCCCAGATCAATCCTCCGCTGCCGAAGCGTCGGCGTCTTCGTCGGCATCGGCGTCAAGCGGCAGCAGCGGCGGGCCGTCGAGCGTTTCGACGCTGCGCAGGCGGCGTTCGATCGCGCGGGTGCGGACGCCGGCCTTGCCGATGCTGTTGCTGACGGTTTCGATCTGCTTCTGGGTTTTGTCCAGCACGTCGGCGAATTTGCCGAACTCGGACTTGACCGCGCCCAGGATCTGCCAGACCTCGCTGCTGCGCTGCTCGATCGCCAGCGTGCGGAAGCCCATCTGCAGGCTGTTGAGCAGGGCAGACAGCGTGGTCGGCCCGGCCAGGGTGATGCGGAAATCGCGCTGCAGGGCTTCGAACAGGCCGGGGCGACGAATCACCTCGGCGTACAGGCCTTCGGTGGGCAGAAACAGCAGTCCGAAATCGGTGGTGTGCGGCGGCGCGATGTACTTGTCGCGAATGCGCCTGGCCTCGTCGCGGATGCGTCGTTCCAGCGCGGCGGCGGCGGTTGCCGCGGCGTCGGCATCCGCACGATCCTGCGCATCGAGCAGGCGCTCGTAGTCTTCGCGCGGGAATTTGGCGTCGATCGGCAGCCACACCGGTGAGTCCGGCGTGCTGCCGGGCAGGCGCACCGCGAACTCGACGCGCTCACTGCTGCCGGGCACGGTGGCGATATTGGTGGCGTACTGCTCGGCGGTGAGGATTTGTTCAAGCAATGCACCCAGCTGCACTTCGCCAAAGGTGCCGCGGGTTTTCACGTTGCCGAGCACGCGCTTCAAATCGCCCACGCCCTGCGCCAGGCTTTGCATTTCGCCCAGACCGCGATGCACCTGTTCGAGCCTTTCAGAAACCAGCTTGAAGCTCTCGCCGAGGCGGGTTTCGAGCGTGGTCTTGAGCTTTTCATCGACCGTCGCGCGCATCTGTTCGAGCTGCGCCGCGTTGTCGACCTGCAGCTCCTTGAGCTTGGTCTCCAGGGTGCCGCGGACCTCGTTCATGCGCTCGGCGTTGTGCTGGGTCAGCGCCAGCAGGCGCGCGTCGAGGGCGTCTCCGAAGGTCTTGAGTGCGGCGCCGGACTCCTCGCGGCTCTTGCGGGCATCCTCGGACAGGGTTTGGCGCAGGGCCTCCAGGCGCTGATCGGAGCGCAGCGCAGCGCCGTCGAGGCCGCGTCCGAAGCCATCCAGACGCTCGGCCTGAGCGCGACTGCCTTCGGCCAGCGTCTGTCGTAGCTGAGTCTCGAAGCGCGTCTGCTGCGCGGCCTGCTCGCCGCGCGCTTCGCGCAGTTCCTCGCGCAGGGTGCGCTCGGTGCGTTCAGACGCCGCGGCGAGTGCGGCCAGCCGCTCCAGCAATTCCGGCTGCACTCGCGGCCGGCGCAGCAGCAGCGCCAGCAGCAGCAGGACGCCCAACAGCGCTAGCGCAAGGGTGATCCACGGCAGCCACGGCAGCGGCGGCAGGAGTGCGGAAGCGGCGAGATTCAGGGCAAGGGCAATCAAGAGGAAAACGATCCGGAAGCAAACAGGGCGCGGCGTGCCGCTGCGGCAGTTTAGCCCTGCCAGAGTTCGGCCCCGCGGCAGAGCCCCGCTGAGTGACCGGCATACTGTGTTCCCCCCAGACATCGAGAACTGGCACGCGCATGCACGGAAACGGATTTCTTGCCGACGCACTGGTGTTCCTGATCGCCGCGGTGATCGCGGTGCCGCTGTTCCGGCGGCTGGGCCTGGGCGCGGTGCTCGGCTATCTCGCCGCCGGCGTGGTGATCGGCCCGCACGTGCTGGGCTTCATCAGCGATACCGAAAGCGTGCTGGCGGCGTCCGAGTTCGGGGTGGTGATGCTGCTTTTCATCATTGGCCTGGAGCTGTCGCCGCAGCGGCTGTGGGTGATGCGGCGGCAGGTGTTTGGCATCGGCAGCCTGCAGGTGTTCGTGTCGGCGCTGCTGATTGGCGCGGCAATCTATGTCTGGGGCCAGGGCTGGCGCCTGGCCCTGGTGGTGGGCCTGGGCCTGGCGCTGTCCTCGACCGCGGTCGGCCTGCAGCTGCTGGCCGAGCGCAAAGCGCTAACCAGCCCCTACGGCCGCACCGGATTTTCGATCCTGCTGTTCCAGGACGCGATTGCAATTCCGCTGCTGGCGTTGATTCCGCTGCTGGGTGTGGCCAATGCCCTGCCCGAGGGCGACTCCGCCCTGTTTGCGATCGGCAAGGCGGTGCTGGTGCTGCTGGCGATCATCATCGGCGGTCGCTTTCTGCTGCGGCCGCTGTTCCGCGCGGTGGCCCGAGCCCAGGCGGTCGAGGTGTTCACCGCATCGGCCCTGCTGGTGGTGGTCGGCAGCGCGTTTCTGGTTGAGCAGGCCGGGCTGTCGATGGCGCTCGGGGCCTTCCTGGCCGGCGTGCTGCTGGCCGATAGCGAGTTCCGCCACGAGCTGGAATCGCATATCGAGCCGTTCAAGGGCCTGCTGCTGGGCCTGTTTTTCATCGCGGTCGGCATGAGCATCGATCTCGGCGTGGTCGCCGCGCAGCCGATCCAGGTCGTCGTCGGCACCCTGACCCTGCTGCTGATCAAGCTGCTGGTGCTGTGGTCGGTCGGGCGCTACGCCGCCGGCCTGAAAAACGGCGGCCCGCTGAAGCTGGCGGCGGTGCTGGCGATGGGCGGCGAATTCGCCTTCGTGGTGTTCTCCGAGGCCGGCAAGGCCGGCCTGCTGGCGGCCGCCGAGGCCAGCCTGCTGGTGGTCATCGTCGGCATGTCGATGGCGGCAACGCCGCTGCTGCTGCTGGCGGTGGATCGCTATTGCCGGGCTATGCACGACCGCACGGACGCCGAACCCGAATTCGACACCATCGACGACGCGCACCAGCCCAAGGTGATCATCGCCGGCTTCGGCCGCATGGGGCAGATTGTTGGCCGCCTGCTGAAGGCCCAGCACATTCCGTTTACCGCGCTGGAGAACAGCCCCGCCCAGGTCGAGCTGTCGCGCCGCTTCGGCAGCACCCTGTATTTCGGCGACCCCAGCCGCGCCGAGCTGCTGCGCGCTGCGCGCGCCGAGCATGCCGAAGTGCTGGTGCTGACCACCGACGACCCCGACGCCAATATCCGCACCGCGCGGATGATCAAGCGCCTGTATCCGCACCTGAAGGTGTACGCCCGTGCGCGCAACCGCCAGCACGCCTTCCGGCTGATGGACATGAGCGTCGAAGGCGTATTCCGCGAGACCTTTCCGGCGTCGCTTGAGATCGGCAAGCAGGTGCTGCTGGCATTGGGCCAGGATGCCTCGGTGGTGGAGGCGCGGATCCGCACCTTCCGGGAGCACGACGAGGCGCTGCTGCGCGAGCAGCACCTGATGTACGACGACGAGGCGGCGCTGATGCAAAGCACCCGCGATGCGCTGGTCGATCTGGAAAGCCTGTTCGAGGCCGACGCCGCCTCCGAGGCCGAGGCGCGCAGCGATGAAGCGCGCCGCAGCCGCGAGCGCCGCAGCGCCCGGCACAGCAGCGGCGAGCGTCCAAGCGGCTAGCGGCGCACAGCAGCGGCGATCTTCCCAGCGGCTAGCGCCGCGGCGGCGAGCGTCCCAGCAGCGAGCGCTCCATCGGCGCTCGGGCCGACTCTTTCAAGTGCGAATTAGTCCGAGCGCGTGCGCAGCAGCCGCGCCATCGACGGCGGCGCCTTCGGGCCTTCCAGCTCGCGGGCGATATCGACATAGCCGCGGGTCAGCGCGACTTCACCCGGGGTGCGCGCCAAGCCGTCACGGCGCGCGCTGTCGGCGCCGGCGCGCAGCAGGCGCTGCACCGCCGTCAGCAGGCCGTGCTGGGCGGCCCAGTGCAGGGCGCTGAAGCCGCGCTGGTCGGCATGGTCGAGCGGGCTGCCGAGTTCCAGCAGGGCGTTGAGCTGCGGCAGCAGAGCCTCTGCGCGCAGCGGCGCGCCGGTCGGCTGGGCGGCGCCCAGCAGCAGCAGCAGCGGAGTCTCGCCGAGCGCATTGCTCAAGCCCAGTGATTCCGCCCCGGGGCTGAGCGCGCGCAGCACGGCCAGCGGCACGTCGGCGTCGGCGGCCAGGCAGCCAAAGCGCGCCGCATGGTGCAGGGCGCCGTTGCCGTCGGCATCGATCGCGCCGGTTTCGGCGCCGGCCGCAATCAGCAGACGGGCGGCGCCCGCCTGGCCGAGTGCGGCCGCCAGCATCAGCGGGCGCAGCGCGCCGGGCAGGCTTTGCTCAAGATGCGCGCCGCCGGCCAGCAGCAGTTCGACCACCTCGGCATGGCCCTGGCTGATCGCCGCGGCCAGCGCCGTCATGCCGCTGTCGGCGGCCGGCGCCGGATCCAAGCCCGCCGCCAGCAGCACCGCGACAACCTCGGCGTGGCCGGCGCCGGCGGCGCGCAGCAGCGCGCTGCAGCCGCGGGCGTCGCGCACCTGTGGATCGAGCCTGAGTTCGAGCAGGCAGCCGACCGCCTGCGCATCGCCGGCCTCGGCGGCGGCGATCAGGTCGGCGTCGCGCAGGGCGCGGCCGGGGTGCGGCCAGCGTGGCCACTCCAGCCAGCGCAGCAGTTCGGGCTCGCCCAGGTTGATCGCCAGGCCCAGTGGAGTTTGCCCGTCCGGCCCGCGCCGCTCTGGCGCCGCGCCGGCGCGCAGCAGCGCCTTGATCGCCTCGGAGTCGCGGCGCTGGCAGGCGCTCAGCAGGGCGCAGGGCGCGCCGCGTCGAGCCAGCTGCGGATCGGCGCCGCGCGCCAGCAGGGCCTCACGCAGATCCGGCCAGCCGAGCTGCACCGCCAGCTGCAGCGGCGTGTCCTCGGCGTCTGTGCCGAACGCGTCGGCGCCGGATTCGAGCAGGCGCAGGGCGCGCGTTTGGTCCGGTCCGGGCGGCAGGCGGGCGTCGCGGCAGGCGCTCAAGTACCGCGCCAGCAGGCCGCCGCCGCCGACCGGCGTGCCCAGCTGCAGCAGCGCCTCCAGCGCCTCTGGCGCGATCGCCGCGCGCGTGAGCGCCGCCGGCAGCAGAGTGTCGCGCGACTGCGGACCGTCCTGCGGCAGCGCCGACGCCAGCTGCATCAGGGCGGCGCGGGGCTGGCTGGTTCCGAGGCTGTCAAACAGCTCCAGCAGCAGTGCCGGCGCGGGCCGCAGCTCGCGCAGCAGCGCCGGCAGCAGATCCGGGCGACCGCGCCGCAGGGCGCGGGTGAGGCGGTCGCGGGCCTGGTTCTGTTCGGCCGCATCTTGTTCGCTGGCGGCGCCGGCTTCGTCGTCATCGACCGCGGCAGGCAGCGGATGATCCGGGTCGATGCGGGCGATTAAGTCCCAGCGCTGTGCGCTGCGTGCGGCCTCCAGCGCGTTCAGCCCGCTGGCGCAGCGCAGTTCGCTGCTGGCGCCCATCTGCAGCAGGCGGGTGACCGTTTCCGCGCAGGCGCGGGCCGAGACGCAGGCGACCAGCAGCGCGCTGCGGCCGCCGGCATCCACTGCATCGACCGGCGGCGACTTGCGGCGCAGCGCCTCGACGGCCGCCACCGCGCCGGCGCGCGCGGCCTCCATCAGCGGGCTCACGCCCTGTTGGTCGGCCCGGCCCGGGTCGGCGCCGGCCTTCAGCAGGACCGCCGCGATCAGCGCATTGCCGGCCAAGCAGGCTTCCAGCAGCGCGCTGCGGCCGAGCCGTCCGCACGCGTCGACCTTGGCCTTGTGGCGCAGCAGCAGCTCGACGCCGACCGGGTCGTCCCCACCGCTCGCCGCAGCCAGCAGCGCCGGCTGTCCGCCGTCCGGCTCGCAGCGCGCGCCGCGCTCGAGCAGAAACCGCGCCAGCCGCCAGCTGCCGGCGGCGCAGGCCTCGAACAGCGGGCTGCGGCCGTGGCGGTCGACCGCGTCGATCAAGGCGCCGGCGTCCAGCAGCTGAGCGGCGACTGCTGGGTCGCTGCTGCGCGCGGCGAACTGCAGCGGGCCGCGCCCTTCGGCGTCGGTCTGGCGCGGATCGGCGCCGTTCGCCAGCAGCATCGCGACGGCATCGGGGCGGCCGTGGTAGCTGTCGCGCGTGGCCGCCAGCAGCGGGCTCAAACCGGCGCGGCCGTGGTTCAAGTCCGCACCGCGCAGGATCAGCGCGCGCAGCAGGCGCAGGTCGGACACCAGGCTGGCCAGCACCGCCAGGCCGCGCTGGTCGCGGCCTTCCGGCGGCTCAGGCTCTGCACTGTCGAAACCGCCGCTTTCCAGCAGCGCGAGTGCGCGCTCGACGTCGCCGCGGCGGGCCGCACTGTAGAGCTGCCCCAGGCTGTCTTCAGGCGCCGGCGGCTCGGCGTCCGCGGCTGCTGCGTTCGCTGCGTCGACCGCTGCAGCGGGCGTCATCGCCTGCAGTGCTTCGGCCTCGGCGTCGGCCTCGGGTGCAGCCTGCGCGGCCAGCAGCCGCGACTGCACCAGGCGCGCCAGCGCCAGCGCCGCCAGCGGCGCCAGCAGCAGTGCGTGCGCTGCAAGGCCCACCGTCAGCCAGGCGGAGGGACGGCCGCCGTGCGCTGACAGCGCCAGCAGCGCAGGTGCGAGCTGCAGCAGCAGCAGGGCAGCGCCCGCCGCCGCAGCCGGCAGACCAATCCAGCCGTGTTCAAACAGTCGCTGCGCCTGCAGATGCGCTCGCGCCAGATGCTGGCCGAGGCTGCGCCGGGTCGGCGGCTCCGGCAGCATCAGCAGCACTGCGTCGGCAAACGCACGGCTGGCGATCAGCCCTGCGGCGGAGGCACCGCCGCAGAACAGCAGCACCGGCAGCAGTTCACCCGAGGCCAGCAGCCGGCTGAACGGCCAGGCCAGCAGCACCAGGCCCAGCCCGAGTGCGAGCAGCAGCAGCAGGCCGGCGCCGAGCAGGCCGCGGGCAAAGGCCGCAGCGGGTTCCGGCGTAGGCAGCCGCGCGCAGGCCAGCACCGCGCCGGCCTGCTGCAGGCCAAAGCCGGCGGCGAGCAGCGGCAGGCCAATCAGCGGGCTGGTGCCCGCAAGGCCGCCCAGCGCATGGGCCAGCACCAGCAGCGGCGCAGATAAAAGAACGGCGATCGGCAGCGCCAACGGCCGCGGGCCGTGAGCAATTGCAGCGCGACTGCGCTCAGCCGGCATGGGCCGGCCGGTTGTCGGGCAGGTGAAAAATCTGCGGCGGCAGCTGCACGTGGAAACCGTCCTGCGCCAGATTCGCGCGCACCACCTCGGCGTCGACCCGCGCCAGCCGGCGTTCGGGGCCCAGCTCGAAGCTCAGCGCAAAGGTCAGCGGCCAGAGGCTGGCACGCACGGCTTCGGGCAGCAGATCGAAGGCGTCCTGCTCGCGCAGGTAGACGTAGGCTTCAGCGCGCTTCTCGCTGCGGTAAACGAAACAACGCATGCCGGGGCTGACCTGTAACCAAGATGAGGGCAAGGATAGCGCCTGCCGGCCAGCGTCACCGACTTCAAGCCACAGCAAACCGTCGAGCGCCAAAAGGCTCCGGCAGACAGTGACCATGCGAAGCGAAGGCGTAGCCGATGTTGCTGCGCATGCAGCCGAACGGGGTTATTGCGTGCTCAAGAGCGCCATTAAAGTCGCGCCGGTCTTCCATTCGGCTGCCCGAGCGCATCCGCGCCCACGGGCTGATCCGCCGCCCGCTGTGGCGTAGCGAAGATTCACCCCTGGGTCTTCAACCGGTCACGCTCGTTTCAGGGGCTGCCGCTCGGGGTCTGACTAGACGCGTCGCAGCACGATGCCGAACTGTCCGCTGGGCGCGCCGCCGCCGTTTACATTCGCAAACGCCACGACCAGTCCCGCACGTTCGGCTTCCGGCACGGCCAGAAGTAGGCGATCGATCTCGTTCAATGCGTCCCCTGCGAAGTACATCTGAGTCGTCAATTCGTGAAACCCGCGGCGTGCGACTTTTAGATGGATATGCGGCGGCCGCGTCCAACCTTCTGCGACAGGATAGGCGCCGGGCTTAATGGTGCGGAAACGAAAGCGTCCCTCGGCATCCGTGGTCAGCTTCGCCCAACCTTGAAAATGCGGGTCGAGCGGCGCTGGATTCGGATCGCGCTCGTGCGCATAGCGGCCATGCGAGTTCGCTTGCCACACATCCACCAGCGCGTCGGCAACCGGTTTACCGTCGGTGTCCAGCACCTGCCCACGCACTTCGAGTACCTCACCCTGCGCATGCTCGGCATGGCCTTTGATCAGGGTCAGATCAAGATCCTTGTCGGCCTGATCGTGAAGAGGAAAGAACGGCCCCTCGGTCTGATGTGGGGTTGGTAAGGCCGCCTGCAGCAGCGGCGCGGCGGTGAGCAGGGCGACACCGCCGAGGCTTGACTGCAGCATCGATCGGCGCGACACGCCTGTTTTCTGAGTCATCGTGCACCTCCAGATAATGGGTCGGGACATCG
>Ga0335395_10000120_pt1 | contig 48947 bp, 45 predicted proteins | sample MAT02_FD_205744 | JGI IMG/M metagenome (GOLD analysis project Ga0335395, IMG submission 205744) | Freshwater microbial communities from Lake Fryxell liftoff mats and glacier meltwater in Antarctica - MAT-02 (spades assembly) (version 2) ... | reverse complement strand
CGAGCGGATGAAGCCCGGCGCGACGCAGTTCACCGTGACCCCGCGCGAAGCGACTTCGGCTGCAAGCGACCGGGTCATTCCTTCGAGCCCTGCCTTGGCGGCGGCGTAATTGGCCTGGCCGGGGTTTCCGATCGAACCGACGACGGAGGTGATGGAGATGATCCGGCCGAACCGGGCCTTCATCATCGGCCGCATTGCGGCACGCGAAAGGCGGAACGCTGCCTCCAGGTTCACGCGCAGCACAGCGTTCCAGTCATCATCCTTCATCCGCATGGCAAGGCCGTCACGGGTGATGCCAGCGTTGTTCACCAGGATGTCAAGCCCGCCGAGCGCCGCGACCGCGGAGGGGACAAGTGCCTCCACTTCGGCGGGTTCGTCCAGCCGGCACGGGAGGATGACGGCGCCGCCGAGTTCGGCTGCAACAGCCTCCAGAGCATCGGCGCGGGTTCCCGACAGGGCGAGTTTTGCGCCCTGCGCTGCAAGCGCACGGGCGATCGCGCCGCCGATTCCGCCGCTGGCGCCCGTTACCAAGGCCGTTTTTCCGCTGAGATCGAACATGGTGTAATTCCCTAGAGATGTTTCAGCACGGCCTCGACATCGTCGGGACCGGTGATCGAGAGGCATTGCACATCGGGCGCGATACGCTTGATCATCGGGCCCAGAACCCGCGCGCCGCATTCCACCATGTGGATCGTGCCCGACGCCGCCATGGCCTCCACCGATTCCCGCCAGCGCACCGTGCCGGTCACCTGCTCGACCAGAAGCCGGCGGATTTCGGCGGGTTCGGCGACGGGGGCCGCCGTGACATTGGCGATCAGGGGCACGAGGGGTGCGTGCATGACAGTCTGGGCGAGCGCGCCGGCCATGGCGATGGCGGCGGGCGCCATCAAGGCGCAGTGAAACGGTGCTGAAACATTCAGCAGCATCGTGCGCCGTGCGCCCGCTTCCTTGGCCAGTTCGATCGCCCGTTCGACCGCCGCGCGGTGCCCGGAAATCACTACCTGGCCGGGCGCATTGTCGTTGGCGCAGGCGCAGATTTCGCCCTGTGCCGCCGCTGCGACCGCACGCTGGACCGCTTGCGCATCCAGGCCGAGGATCGCTGCCATCGCGCCTTCGCCGGGGGCCACGGCAGCCTGCATCGCATCCCCGCGAAGGCGCAGAAGCCCGGCGGCATCGGCCAGCGTGAACACGCCGGCGGCGGCAAGTGCGGAATATTCGCCAAGGCTGTGCCCGGCGACCAGACCGGCCTTTTCCGAAAGGCGGAAGCCGCCGTCCTTTTCAAGCACGGCAAGCGCCGCGAGGCTTACGGCCATGATGGCCGGCTGTGCGTTGGCCGTAAGGGTCAATTCATCCTCGGGCCCATCGAACATCAGGCGGGACAGATGCTGGCCGAGCGCTTCGTCCACTTCCTGGAACACGGCGCGTGCTGCGGGGCTTGCGCTCGCCAGCGCGCGGCCCATGCCGATGGCCTGGCTCCCCTGCCCCGGAAAGATAAAGGCTGTTGCCACTGGGTTCCTGCTCGCGGTTGTTGGTGTTGGTCGCTGCCGATAGCGCATCGCGTCCCGCTGTCAAAACTGGTCGTCGCTGCGTAGCCCCGTCAGTTTAATACTATGCTTCCCATGCCGCAGACGTTTGATTATGACTCCGCTCCACTGGGAGGGGGCTTCCGGTCATTCAGCCTTTTGCCAGCTTGCGGCTGGTAAAGGGTGGGTCTGTGCCTCCCCGCACGCATGAAAGGTCGTCAATGAAGCTCGTTTCGCGCTCCGCGCTCCTTCTCTCTCTGGCTATTGCAGCCGCTGTTCCGCTGGCCGGTGTCGCAGGCCCCGGATTGCTTTCGGGTGCCGCCAGCGCCCAGGCGCTTTCGCCTGCAGTCGGCAGGCCGCTGCAACAGGCGTCTGCTGCCGCCCGCGCCGGCAACAATGCCGCCGCCCTGAATTTCGTGAACCAGGCACGCCAGGCCGCCAAGACGTCGACCGAGCGCACCAAGGTCGCCCAGATGGCTGCGTTCGTGCACACGCGCGGCGGGCAATTTGGGCAAGCCGCCGCCGAACTCGAGCGGATCGGCGCTCCTGCCAGCCAGCTCGCGCCGCTGTATTATCAGGCGCGCCAGTATGACAAGGCGATCGCAGCGGCCCGCAAATCCGGGCAGTCAACGATCATCGCCCAATCCTATTTGATGCAGGGCAAGCCGGCCGAAGCCGCCAAGATGTATGAGCAGATGCTGGCACGGAACCCGAACAATCCGGCGCTGTTGCAGAATCTTGCCGGAGCGCAGTTCAAGACGGGCGATCGCAAAGCCTATCTTGCCACCATCCAGAAGCTGATCCGCGTCGACCCGACTCCGTCCCGCTGGCGCGCGCTGCTGCTGGACATGAAGTCCGCGCCGATGTCTCGCGATGCCAAGCTTGGTCTCTATCACCTGATGCGCGAGACGGGGAACCTAACAACGGCCGCCGATGTGCAGGAATTCGCAAAGATCGCCATCGTGTCCGGCCAGCCGGGCGTAGCCGCAGATGCGGTTCGGGCCGCCAGCGAAAGCGGTGTGCTTCCTCCGGGTGACGCCATGACAAGCCGCCTCGTGGAAGCCTCGGCCAAGCGCCAGGCTGCCGCCATGGCCCAGGCGCCGGTGCAGGCCAGGGCCCCGAAGACCGCGCTTGTTGCTGGGCATGCCTTCATGGGCGCCGGCCAGTATCCGCAGGCGATCGCCGCTTACACGACAGCGCAGAAGGGCCCGGCCGCAGCCGAGGCAGCCCTGTTCAAGGGCATCGCGCAGCAACGCGCCGGGCAGATGGCCGCCGCACGGGCGAGCTTCAAGTCGGTTCCGGCCGGTGGCTATTCCGACGTGGCCGGCCTTTGGGATCTCTACGCCTCGACCAGAGGTTGAAGCACGGATGACGGACGCGCCCCGGGGCTGAATGCCCCGGGGACGCTCGCTCACAGGCTGATGAGGCTCAGCTGGCGGCCATAGTCGGGCTCGCCGACCAGCGTCGTGCGCCGGTAGCTGAAAAAGCGCACCGGATCGGAACGGGTATCCACCCCGAACGCCTCGATGCGTTCGACACCCGCATCCGAAAGGCGTGCGGCGCAATAGCCTTCCAGATCGAACTGGGCATGGCCCGGGCGGCCATCGGTGAAAAAGCCGTCGTTCCGGGGCTCGGCATCAAGAAACCGGGCGCGGAACGCTTCGTCCACCTCATAGGACTTCCGCGCGATGCACGGGCCGATGGCAGCCGAAATCCGGCTGCGGTTTGCGCCGAGCCTTTCCATCGCTGAGACCGTTGCCTCCAGAACGCCGGTGAAAGCGCCTTTCCAGCCGGCGTGGGCCGCGCCGATCACGCCGGCAACATCATCCTCGAACAGCACCGGCGCGCAATCCGCTGTCAGAATGCCCAGCGCAAGGCCGGGGCGGTTGGTAACGAGGGCGTCGGCATGCGGCCGATCGTTTTCCGGCCAGTCCCCTGCTTCCACGGCGATGGCGCTGTGCACCTGTTGCAGGGTCACCAGCCGTGCGCCGGGGGCGACGGCGTTCACGGCGCGGGCGCGGTTTTCCGCAACGCTGGCGGCATCGTCATCCGACCCGAGGCCGACGTTGAGGCTGGCGTAAAGGCCTTTGGACATGCCCCCGGTTCGGCCCAGAAATCCGTGGCGGGCGCGGATCCGGCGCGATTGAATGCGGGTCAACACGCAGAGGCCCCTTGCACGGCTTGCAGTGCTTCAAAGGCGGTGCTCCGCTTCAAAGAGACAGTTTCAGGATTCGGTCGTCGTCGATGGTGTTGCCCACCTTGAAGGCATAGGCACCCACTTCGATGAAGCCCTGCCGTTCGTAAAAGCGCCGCGCGCGATGGTTTTCCACCCACACGGTGAGATAGAGATCCTGCATGGCCCGCGCGCGCGATTCGGTCAGCGCCCAGTCCATCAACGCCTGCGCAAGGCCAATGCCCTTTGCGGCCTCTTCCAGATAGAGCTGCCGCAGCACCCACCAGCGCCGGTCGCGCGCGATGCCGAGATCCTCCGGTCCCAGCGTGCAATAGCCGAGCAGACGACCAGACCCATCCCCGGCGATAACATCCGATTCGCCCAGCATCACCGCGAAATCGGGCCGCGACAGCTCGGCGGCAAAGCCCGGCACCGAGCACTCCGCAAGAAAGCCGGCCAGATCGTCCGGCGGATAGAGATGCCCGAAGGTCGCCGTGAAGCTGCGGTGGAAAAGATCGCATATCGCAGCAGCATCCGCCGGACCCCCGCGCCGGAGCCGGAAGGTCATGCACCCCGGCCCAGATGCACCGCGCGGAAGTGGGCCCGCAGGTTGACCTTGTCGAACTTGCCCGAGCCCAGCTTGGGAAGCGGCTGGTCGGCAATCCACAAACGGGCCGGCACCTTGAAGGCAGCGAGATCGCGCTTCACGAATTCCACCAGCGCCTCGGCCTCCAGCCGCTCGCCGGGCTTCAGATAGGCCACCGCGCCGACGATTTCGCCGAGCCGCTCATCCGGCAGGCCGAAAACGGACGCTTCGGCGACCGCCGGGTGGCCATAAATCGCCGCTTCCACTTCGACGGCCGAGATATTCTCGCCGCCGCGGATGATGATGTCCTTCTTGCGGTCGACGATGGTGAGATAGCCGTCTTCATCGAGCATGCCGAGATCACCGGTCTTGAACCAGCCATCTGCGGTGAAGGCCAACGCGGTGGCTTCGGGCTTGTTCCAGTAGCCGCGCACATTGGCGGCCGAGCGGATACAGACTTCGCCGACATCGCCCTGGGGAAGCGCGTTCATGGCATCGTCGAAAATTTCCATCTCGACGAGGGGTTTCGACGCCCGCCCGGTGGAGTTGGGACGAAGGCGGTAGTTGTCGCGGATGTTCCCCGCGCCCACGCCGTTGGTTTCGGTGAGGCCGTAGCCGATTGCCGGGCTCTTGCCGGGAAGCGCCTTGGCGATACGCTCTACATGCTCGGCCGGGCGCGCAGCCCCGCCGCCGGCAATGTCGACCAGGGTCGAGAGATCATATTTGTCCCGGTCGGGGTGCTGGATGAGCTCGAGGCTCATGGTGGGCACGCCGACGAAGTAGGTGCAGCGCTCCTTCTCGATCATGCGCAGCGCCTCGCCGGCATCCCATTTGTGCATGATCACCAGCTTGCGGCCGATGGCGACCGACACCAGCATCACGGGCACCGAACCTGTGATGTGGAACAGCGGAACATTCAGCAGCATGACCTGCTGTTCGGGCATCGCAACGCCCTGCGCCATGGCGAGCTGCAACATCGAAAGGCCCTGGACGAGATAGTTCAGCGCGCCCGAAACGACCGAGCGGTGGGTCGCGACGGCGCCCTTGGGTGTGCCGGTCGAACCCGACGTGTACATGATGGTCGCGTCGTCCTCGGGGTAGATCGGCGGCAGGAACCAGGGCTCCGCCGGAGAGGCTGACAGCGCATCCTCCAGCGTTTCGGCGCCTAGCCCTTTGGCGACAGCCCGGCTCGTGCGGACCGTGATGATTGGAAGCGACAGACCTTCGATGGCGGCAATGCGGCGTGCGCGCTCTTCATCGGCAATCACGATTCGTGTGCCGCTGTCCCGCAGGCCATAGGCCAGCTCGTCGGAAATCCACCAGGCGTTCATGGGAACGACGATAGCTCCCAGCATGACCGCGCCGATGAACGTGGAAATCCATTCCGGGTAGTTCCGCATCGCAATCGTCACCCGATCACCCTTGGCGATTCCGTGGCGATGCTGGAGCATGGCGGCAATCTTCAGCGCCTCGGCCTGGATATCGGCGAAGCTGAGACGTTCGCCTTCATAGACGACGAACTCCTTTTTCGCGTGGGCAGGCATGAAGAAGGCGAAATATTCGCGCAAAGACGGCGGCGCATTTTCGAACACAGGAAGTTCGACACCGCGGATGACGGCCTTGCCGACCGCAAGCTGCCCGCCCTGAGCAGTGATGGCGGCCGTTGCAGCGTCGATGGCGTTGTCGAGTAAGGTCAGCATGGTCTCTCCCCAAAGGTTATCCGCTCTGCCCGATGTCCGGATCGGGCTTGCGCCCATCCAGCCGCCAAGGCGGGAAACGGTGATTCTTGCCGGCATGATAGAGGAAAATCCGGTTTCCGGCAGGGTCTGTCACCCGGCCACAGCGCCATAAATAGTTCTCATCGCGCGGCATATAATCAAAGATGATCCCGCGCCTGCGCGCCGCTGCCGCCTCGGAATCGACATTGTCGCAGTGCAGGTAGATTTCCGCCGCGCCCGCCGTGCCGTCGGCCGTCACCTCGAAGCTGAGCGTGCTGCCGCCCGGCATCTCGAACCGGGCATAGCGAGGCGGCGCGGCTACAATCTGCAAAAGGCCGAGCGCCAGATAAAAAGCACGGCTGGTTTCATAATCGTCTGCCGGCAGCGTGACATGGTTCAGTTCCACGGTCGCGTCCTCAATAATCGAGCAGACGGGCCACACGATCCCCATGGAACGCGCCGTCGCCAAACGTCTCTCCGGCAGCCCGGGCACGCTTCATGAAGAAGCCGATATCATAGTCGTCGGTCATGCCGATGCCGCCGTGCATCTGCACCGCCTCGTTCGTGGCGAGCTTAGCGACATCGCCTGCCTTGGCCTTGGCGAGGCTGACGTAGAAGGGCGCACGCATGTCTCCGGCATCTAATGCGCTGAGCGCTTTCAGGGTCACCGATCGCGCCAGTTCGATTTCGCAGAACAGATGCGCCGCACGGTGCTGAAGTGCCTGGAAGCTGCCGATCTTCTGCCCGAACTGGTCGCGCTGCTTCAGATAATCCACCGTCGTTTCGAAACTCTGCGCGGACACGCCCAGCATCTCGGCGGCCAGGCAGGCGCGGCCGGCATTGAGCGCGGCCTCCAGTGTCGTAAACCCCTCGCCCACCGTTCCCAGGACATCGGCCCCGTCCACTTGAACACCATCGAGCGTGACGTCAGCAGCGTTGCGGCTGTCGACCATGGTGCGCCGGTCGATGGAGACACCGGTCGCCCGGGGATCGACGAGGAACAGGGTGATCCCGGCAACATCATCATCTGCGCCCGAGGTGCGCGCGGCAACGATCAGCTTGTCCGCGACATGGCCATCCAGCACGAAAGGCTTGGCGCCTGAGAGGCGGAAGCCGTTGCCCGAGGGTTCGGCCCGGGTTGCCACATGGTGCGGCGCGTGGCGGGGCGATTCATCGGCGGCGAGTGCGACGATGATCTCGGCCGAGGCCATTTTCGGCAGCAGCGCCACCTTCTGGTCTTCCGAACCGCCCTTCGCGATGGCGGTCGCAGCCACGATGGCGGACGACAGGAAGGGGGACAATGTCAGGTTGCGCCCGATGGCTTCCTGGATCAGCCCTGCCGCCACCATGCCGAGGCCCGCGCCGCCGAACTGTTCGGGGATTGCGACGCCGGCAAAGCCCATTTCGGCCATTTTCGCCCAGACACCGCGGTCGAACCCGTCCGGGTCTTTGGAATCGCGCAGTTTCCTGAGCTGGGCGACGGGGCCTTCGCTGGCGAAGAATCCGTCTGCCGAATCCTTTACCATCCGTTGTTCGTCATTGAGGACAAGCGCCACGGCTCAGGCTCCCGGGAGCTGGAGGACGCGCTTGGCGATGATGTTGAGCTGCACTTCGGACGTGCCGCCCTCAATCGAGTTGGCCCGGCTCCGGAGCCAGCTTTTCGCCATGTCGCCCGCCGGGCGACCGCCGGGGCCGTCCCCGTCGTGCTTGTCCTCGCCCTCCCACGTCAGGCTGTCGGTGCCGTTGATCGACATCAGCAGTTCCTGGCGCTGCTTGTTCAGCTCGGTGCCGTAATATTTCAGCATCGACGACAGGGCCCCCACACCTTGCCCGGCCTTGGCCTCGTCCTTCAAGCGTTCCATCGTCAGTCCGAACGCCATAGCGTCGATTTCGTGGCGCACGATATCGGCGCGCAGGATCCCATCATTCAACCTGCCGGATTCGCCGGTGCCGACGGCCTTCTTTGCCATCTGGTGCATGGAATCACGCCCCATCGAGCCCATGTCCATCCCGCCGATCATCTCGCGCTCGTGTTGCAACAGATATTTCGCGATGTCCCAACCTTTGCCGGGTTCGCCGACCAGATTTTCCTTCGGCACACGCACAGCGTCGAAAAACGTCTGGCAGAAGGGCGAGTAGCCGGAGATCAGCTTGATCGGGCTGGTGGAGACGCCGGGGCTTGCCATATCGAACAGCAGAAAGCTGATGCCCAGATGCTTGGCCGCCAAAGGATCGGTGCGGACGAGGCAGAAGATCCAGTCCGCCTTGTCGGCGTAGCTGGTCCACACTTTCTGGCCGTTGACGACGAAGTGGTTGCCTTCAAGGATCGCCGACGTGCGGAGCGAGGCCAGGTCGGAACCGGCGCCCGGCTCGGAATAGCCCTGGCACCAACGGATTTCGCCGCGCGCGATTTTGGGCAGATGCTCCAGCTTTTGGGCTTCATTGCCATATTTCAGAAGCGCCGGCCCCAGCATCCAGATGCCGAAGCTGCTGAGGGGCGGCCGGGCGCGGACCCGGCGCATTTCGGCTTGCAGGATCTTGTTTTCGTCGCGGCTGAGCCCGCCGCCGCCATAGGCTTTCGGCCATTCCGGCACGGTCCAGCCCTTCGCCGCCATCCGGTCGAGCCAGGTCTTCTGGGCCTCGTTCTTGAACCGCCATTTGCGGCCACCCCAGCAGACATCGCCATCGCCTTTAATGGGCTGGCGCATCTCGTCAGGGCAGTTTGCCTCGAGCCAGGTGCGCGCTTGGGCGCGGAAGGCCTCGAGCTCCGCCGTTTCGTCCATTTCAAATCCTCCCAAATGCGCCTTCTGGCGCTTGTCTCGTGCAGTCGATATGAAGCGACCCATGGAATTTTTCCAGACCCCTATCGAATGGGCGAGCCTTGGGCTCGATCCCATTGCCCTGCAACTCGGCCCGCTGGCGCTGCGCTGGTACAGCCTTGCCTATATCGTGGGCATCCTGGCCGCCTGGTGGCTGCTGATGCGCATGGTACAACGCCCCGGAAGCCCGATGACGGCAAGCCAGGTGGACGACCTCATCACATGGGCGACGCTGGGCGTGATACTGGGTGGGCGGCTCGGTTATGTGCTGTTCTACAACCCCGGCCAGTATCTGGACGACCCGCTGGCGGCGCTGAAGCTTTGGGAAGGCGGAATGTCCTTTCATGGCGGGCTTGCGGGCGTTATCCTCGCGATGCTTCTCTATGCCCGAAGCCAGGGCCTCTCCGGCTTGCGGATCCTGGATTATGTGGCGGTGGTAAGCCCCATCGGCCTGTTTCTGGGGCGGCTTGCCAACTTCATAAACGGGGAGCTTTGGGGCCGCCCGACGAATGGCACCTGGGGCATCATTTTCCCCGATGCCGGCCCCGAGCCCCGCCACCCGAGCCAGCTCTATGAGGCCGTGCTGGAAGGGCTGCTGCTGCTGGTGGTGCTGAAGCTGCTGTTCTGGTTCACGGATGCACGGCTGAAGCCGGGCCTGCTGGGGGGCATCTTCATGCTGGGCTATGGCCTTTCGCGCTTCATGATCGAATTCTTCCGCGAGCCCGACGCGCATCTTGGCGTGCTTCCCTTCGGACTGACAATGGGGCAGACGCTGAGCCTGCCGCTGATTGCCGTCGGGCTGTTCCTGCTGGTGTCGGTGGGGCGACGCGAGTCGGTGCGCGTTTGAAACCGCCGATTGCAAAGGCAATCAGCGGCCATGCCTGATGCGATTGCCGAAGCATTCTCCGTTCATGCTTGACGCAATTGTGAGGGCAATCGCTGGCGAACCCCTGCCGTTAGCAAGGGCGATGGCGCTGGCGGCGGACGCCTATTACGCGACCCGCGAGCCGTTCGGTCCCGCCGGCGATTTCGTGACAGCGCCTGAAATCTCGCAGATGTTCGGCGAGCTTGTCGGCCTGTGGCTGGCCGATCTGTGGCAGCGCGCCGGATCGCCATCGCATGTCGTGCTGGTGGAGCTCGGGCCGGGGCGCGGAACACTGATGGCCGATGCGCTGCGTGCGATCGGCAGGGCTTCTCCGGGGCTGGCCGCAGGAGCGCAACTGCACCTTGTGGAAAAGAGCCCACGGTTGCGCGCCGCGCAGGCACTGAAGCTGCCGAATGCCACATGGCACGGTAGTCTGGCGACCGTGCCCGCGGATGCGCCGATGCTGCTGGTCGCCAACGAGTTCCTCGATGCCTTGCCGCTGACGCAGTTCGAACGGACGGAGGAGGGCTGGGCGCTGCGGCGCGTTGGGCTTGAAGGCTGGGATCTGGCGATGGCGGCAAATGTGGCGTTCATTCCCGATACGCTGCGCGATGCCCCGCTGGGCAGCGTGCACGAGCGCAACTTCGCCGCCGAAACGCTGGCCTTGGCAGTTGCAAAGCGGGTTGCAGCCCATGGCGGGGCGGCGCTATTTGTCGATTATGGCTACCGGGGGCCTGCGCTCGGCGATACCTTGCAGGCGATTAGCGCCGGCGCGTTTGCCGATCCGCTTGCGACACTGGGGGAGGCGGACATATCCGCCCATGTCGATTTCGGCGCGATCGGCCGGGCGGCTGCCGGGCATACGGCGGTATTCGGGCCCGAAGCGCAGGGCATGTTTCTGGATAGGTTGGGAATTTCCGAACGCGCCGAAACCCTGAAGGCGCTGGCATCGATTGAGACGCGCGCCGAAGTGGAGGCCGCTCGGGTGCGGCTGGTGTCTGTCGGCGGCATGGGACGGCTGTTCCAGGCCATGGCGATTGTCGCGCCCGGCTGGCCAGCGCCGGCGGGATTTCCTAGCAAGGGTCCATGAGCATCCAATCCGACCGACTCGCGGCGCTTCGCGCCACCCTTGCCGCCCAGGGCCTCGATGGCTTCGTGGTTCCGCTGACCGACGAGCATATGTCGGAATATGTCGGCACCTATGCCCGGCGGCTGGAATGGCTGACAGGCTTTGCCGGTAGCGCGGGGAGCAGCGCCGTGTTGCAGGACAAGGCCGCAATCTTCGTGGATGGCCGCTATACGCTGCAAGTGCGCCAGCAGGTGGAGAACGACCTGTACGAATATCGCGCGATACCGGCCGAGCCGCTGATCGACTGGGTGGCGGCAAATGCACCGGCCGGCGGGCGGATCGGTTATGACCCGTGGCTTGCAACCCGCGCCTTCGCCAAAAGCCTGGAAGCGGCACTGAAGGCGAAGGACGCGACGCTCGCGTCTGTTACCACGAACCCCATCGACACCATCTGGACCGACCGCCCGACCCCGTCTGCTGCACCGGCCGAAGCGCTCGGGGTTGCGTTTGCAGGGCAGTCCTCTGCGGATAAGCGCGCTGCGATCGCTGCCGAGATGCAGGCGAAAAGCACCGGGACGCTGGTGCTGGCCGCGCTCGATTCCATCGCCTGGCTGTTCAACATCCGGGGTCAGGATGTTCCGCGCACGCCGGTGGTGAGGGGCTTTGCCCTGCTGCGCGATGACGGCACAGCAACACTGTTCACCGATCCGGCAAAGATTTCCGCCTCCGTGGCCGCCCATCTGGGCCCCGATGTCGCCGTCCTTCCCTACGCCGCCTTTGGCCCTTCACTGGAAGCGCTGAAGGGCTCGGTGATGCTCGATCCGGTCTGGTGCGTCGCCGCGATCTTCGAGGCGCTGGACCGCGCCGGGGTGACGCTGATCGAGGCACGCGACCCGTGCATCCCGAGGAAGGCCGCCAAGAACCCGGTCGAGCTTTCGGGGATGCGCGCGGCCCATGTGCGCGACGGGCTTGCCGTTTCGAAGTTTCTGCATTCGATGGACAGGAACCGCGCCGCAGACGAACTGGATGCGCAGGCCCGGCTGGAAGGGTTTCGTCGCGAATCGAACCTGCTGAAGGACCTGAGCTTCGACAGCATTTCCGCCTTCGGCCCGAACGGCGCGAGCCCGCATTACCATTCCACACCTGAGAGCAACCGCCGGCTGGAGGGGGACAGCCTGTATCTCATCGATTCGGGCGGCCAGTATCCCGATGGCACGACGGACATCACCCGCACCATGGCAGTGGGCACGCCAACGGCTGAAATGCGGGATCGTTTCACCCGGGTTCTGAAGGGCCATATCGCCCTGGCGGTGGCGCGCTTCCCCAAAGGCACGCGCGGCGGGCAGCTGGATATTCTGGCGCGGCAGTATCTGTGGTCCGCCGGCCTCGATTACGCGCATGGTACTGGCCATGGTGTGGGGCATTTCCTGGGGGTCCATGAAGGGCCGCAGCGGATTGCCTCGGCACCGGGTGCGGCAGGCGCGGATGAAGCGCTTGTGGCCGGAATGGTGCTTTCCAACGAGCCGGGGTTCTACAAGTCCGCCCCGGACGGGTCTGGCGAATATGGCATCCGCATCGAAAATCTGGTGATCGTTGTGGACGATCCCCGCCCCGGGGATATCGAACCCATGTTGGCGTTCGAAACGATCACGCTCGCGCCAATCGACAAGCGCGTGATCGAGCCAGCACTGATGACGCAGGCCGAAATCGCGTGGCTTGACGTCTACCATGGCCGGGTACGCGATGCCCATGCAGACAAGCTGGAGGGCGATGCCCGCGACTGGCTGCTGGCCGCGACCGCGCCGCTGCTGGGCGAAGCGCGGGCAGCGGCATGATCCCGGCGGGGCAGCGGCTGCACCGCGGGAGCCCCACATGAGAAAGCGGGTCGACGCGCTGATCAGGCCGCTTGCCTTCGGGCGGACGGTGCCCTTCTGGAGCTGGCTTGCGCCGACGACCGCCTGGCTCGCCTTTTTCGCGCTGGGAAGCCGATCGGACGAAACGGGAATCGCATTGCTGCTGGCCGGGCTGCTGGTGCCGGCGGTTCTGGCCGCGGTTCACCACGCCGAAGTGATCGCGGTGAAAGTGGGGGAGCCGTTCGGCACGCTGGTTCTCGCGCTGGCCGTTACCGTCATCGAGTGTGCGCTGATCGTGACCTTAATGCTGGCGAAGCCCGAGGCCTCGGCGGCGCTGCTGCGCGATACCGTCTATTCAGCGGTGATGATCATTCTTGGCGGCGTCGTCGGGCTGTGCATCGCGGTGGGCGCAGCGCGGCACCAGATGCAACGCTTCAGCCTCTATGGCGTATCGGCGGCAACGACTGCGCTCGCGGCACTCGCCGTGCTCGTGCTGGTGCTTCCCAATTTCACGACATCGACGGCGGGCGGCACCTTTTCCGAAGGGCAACTCCTGCTGGTGGGCGGCGCGAGCCTGGTGATCTGGGGGCTGTTCGTTTTCGTGCAGACCATCGCCCACCGGGATTATTTCCTGCCCGAGGACGTGGATGGAGATGGCCTGCCGGATCGGCAATCCTGCACCAACACGCAGGCGGGGCTTGCGGTCGGGCTTCTGCTTGCCTGCCTCGCGGCCGTCGTGCTTCTGGCCAAAACGCTTTCGAATCCGCTGGCAGCCGCCATTGTTGCCAGCGGTGCGCCGATTGCCGCCGTCGGGGTGGTGATCGCGGGCGTGGTGCTGCTTCCCGAAGGGGTGGCCGCCGTGCGGGCCGCACGGTCCAACCGGTTGCAGACCAGCCTGAACCTCGCGCTCGGGTCGGCGCTGGCGACGATCGGGCTTACCGTCCCGGTGGTGGTCGGGCTGGCGCTCGCGTTTGGCTGGAAGCTGGAGCTGGGGCTCGACCCCAAGGGGATCACGCTGCTGGCGCTGATGCTGCTGGTGTCGAGCATGTCGCTTTCCACGGGGCGGACGACGGTGCTGCAGGGCGCTGTGCACCTGGTGATCTTCGCCTTCTTTCTGTTCACCTCGTTCACGCCCTGAGGCCATCGGCTGGTCGCACGCCCGGGTGAAATGCCGGGCCAGGCGCGGTTCCACGCGCCGCGCACATCGCCGCATCCGCCGGCTTCGGGCCGGCTCTCCGTGCATTCTCGCCAGATTGCGGCTATGCTGGCCGCCGACAGGAGTAAATGATGCCAGCCCGTTTCAAATTGCCGCCCCTTCCTTTCAGCGCCGATGCGCTTGCCCCCGCCATCACCGCCGGGACATTTGCCGAACACCACGGCGGGCACCACCAGGCCTATGTAGATACGCTCAACAAGCTTGCTGCCGACGAAGGGATGGAAAAGGCGAGCCTGCTCGAGATCATCCGCGAGACCGCGGACGCCGAGCCGGAGGACGTGTCGGAGCTGGTGTCGTCGGGAGACTTGTTCGTGCACGCCGCCCAGCATTTCAATCACGCCTTTTACTGGCAGAGCCTGAGCCCCGACGGCGGCGCACCAGACGGAGACCTGCTTAAGGCCATCAACCGGGAATTTGGATCGGTCGGCGCCTTGAAGGATGCCATGGTGGAAGCCGGAACCGGGCACTTTGCGAGCGGCTGGCTCTGGCTGGTGGCAGACGCGGACGGGCTCCAGCTGATGGACACCCACGACGCGCAAACTCCGGTGATCGACCCCGAGCTGAAGCCCCTGCTGGTGATCGACCTGTGGGAACATGCCTATTATCTGGATCACAAGCGGGCGCGCAAAGCCTATCTTGAGGCGGTTGTCGCCAAGCACCTGAACTGGGATTTCGCTGCCCGGGCGCTTGCAGCCAACACCGTCGAGGATCTGGACCTCGGCATCGCGAACGGCTGAACCGCTCCCCGCGCGCGGCCGTCCCGCCGAACGCGAAGAGCCGTCCGCATCGAGACCTGATATCAGGTCATTGAGGCGAACAGTTCGACCTTGTCTGTCGGGCCCGAGACGATGAGCACGTCCGACATGAAGACGACGGTATCAGGCACGGCCTGGATGAAGGGTTCGCGCGGGCGCTTCACGCCCACGATCGTGACCCCATGGGATTTGCGGACATCGGTCTGGCCGAGCGATTTGCCGGCAAGCGCGCGCGGTGTTCGTGTTTTTACGATGGCGAAGCCGTCATCGAACTCGATGAAGTCCATCATCTTGCCGGTAACGAGGTGGGCGACGCGTTCCCCCATTGCGGCTTCGGGGAACACGACATGCGCCGCGCCCACTCGCTCCAGGATCCGGCCGTGGTTGATGTTCACGGCCTTGGCCCAGATATCCTTGCAGCCCGAATCCGCCAGTGCAACGACCGTCAGCACCGAGGCTTCGATGTTGGACCCGATGCCCACGACGGCATGCACCATCTGTCCGGCGCCGAGCCGCTTCAAGGCGGCCGGGTTGGTGGTATCGGCCTGGACCACGTGGGAGAGCTCTTCTGACCATTGCTGGACGATATCCATGTCCTGATCCACGCCGAGCACTTCATGGCCCATGCGGATAAGCGAGCGCGCAACCGCGCCTCCGAAGCGGCCGAGCCCGATCACGATCACGGGCGCCGCACTTCCGTTTCTGTCAGCCGACAATGGGTCTCTCCTCGGGATAGCGATAGGGGTTGCTGCGGACGTTGATCGCCAGCGCGGTGGCCAGCGTGACAGTGCCGACGCGGCCAACATACATGAGAATGACGAGGATCATGTGCCCGGCAGGCGGCATTTCCGCGCTGAGGCCAACGGATGCGCCGACGGTTCCGAAAGCGGAGATCGCCTCGAACATCAAGCGCTCCACCGGCGCATCGACAATGGCCACAAGCGACAGGAGGGCAACCGACACGACGCCCATCGACATCAGCACGATAGTGACGGCCTGGCGCTGGACGTCGGGGCAGATGCGGCGGCGAAAGGCCACTGAATCCTTCAGTCCGCGGATTTGTGACCAGACGACGAATCCCAGCAACAGGAACGTTGTGACGCGGATTCCGCCCGCCGTGCTGGCGCTGCCGCCGCCGATCAACATCAGCGCCGACGAAAGCAGGATCGTATCGGGGCCCATGGCCGCGGTATCGTGCACATTGAAGCCGCCCGAGCGGGTCATGACCGAATGAAAGGCGGACCCCAGCAGCTTTTCGCCAAGCCCGACAGGGCCGAGCGTTGCGGGATTGGACCATTCAAACGCAAGAACCATCAGCATCCCGAATAGCAGCAGCCCGGCCGTGCCCCACAGGGTAAGCTTGGTGTGGATGGTCCAGCTGCCGGGTGTACGCCATTCGTTGCGCAGTTCGTAAAGAACAGGAAAGCCGATGCCACCGATGATGACGCCCAGCATCAGCGGGGACAACAGCATCCAGTCTGCCGAATAGGGCAGAAGGCCCTGGGGCAGGATGGTGAAACCCGCGTTGTTGAAGGCGGACACGGCGTGGAAGATGCCGTACCAGATGGCGCTGCCCGGCTCAAAGCCCAGGCCCAGCCAGAAGCGCAGCGAGAGCACGGCCGCCAGCACGGCCTCGGTCGCGAACGTTGCAATGACGACAAGGCGCAGGACATGGCGGACATCGCCAAGATCGAGGCTTCGCATCTCGGCGGACGCAAGGAGCTGCCCGCGCAAGCGCATGCGGTTTGAAACAAGAAGGCCAAGAAGCGTCGCGCCCGTCATGATGCCGAGCCCGCCGATCTGGCACAGAAGCAGGATCACGCCATGGCCGAACGGGCTCCAGTAGCTGGCGGTGTCAACGACGGTGAGCCCGGTGACACAAAGCGCCGACGTGGCGGTGAACAGCGCGACGATAAAGGGGGCGCCGACATCCATGCCAGCGCGCGCGATCGGCAGGCTCAGCAGAAGGGTGCCTGCCGCGATCCCGATGAGGAAGGCGAGCGGGATGATCCGTTCGGGGCGCGTTATAATCGCCCGCTTGTAGGTCTGCGCCACCTGCACTCCAGCCAATCCCCAATCGGCATTGTGCCTCAGCCCGGGCAAAGGCGCAACGCGGCGAAATCCGCGTCGCCAGGGCATGGTTCACGCCGCCGTCTTTACCTGCATCGCCGCCCTCCGTGCGGAAACCCGAAACGGCTGACCATCCTCGACGACTCGTTCGCAACGCCCTGTCCCTCCCCCGGATTCGATGTGAGCGCATCGCCCACCCAAGGTGGCGCAATGGAGAATCCGGGCCTGACAATGGGTAGTGATACGCTGCTTCTGCCGGGCGCAGATGCGCCGCCATGGCTGCTGCGCGGCTTCGGGATCGTTATGGCGCACGAAACGGCGGAAAAATGGCGGCCTGATCCGGGCGTCGGCATCGGCCAGGCGGGCGAAGTGCAGTTCCGCAAGAGGGTCGCGCTGCATCTGGAGCGCCACTCGAAAGGCGCGGTGACACTCGACACTTTCGTCGCGAACATTGCCGAATCCGCCGACGATCCCCGGCTGGTGCCCGCAAATCCCCGTGTGGCGATGCCAAGGCACTGGACCCATTGTCTCGTCTGGGTGCCCTCAGGGCCGCGCATGGCGGACTTGTCCATCGGCGCGCTCGATCTGGGCCGTCTGCTGGCCGACCAGGCCTTTAGCCAGCTCCGGGACGGCTGCGATGGGTCCTGTCCGGCCGTGGGGCTCGCTTCGCCGCCTTGGGGCGCAGCCGGGCGGGATCGACCAGTGCCGCCAACGCGGCCGGCAGGGGCGACGGCAGGTTGAGGACGAGGGCTGCCACATGCTCAGCCAGCAGCGGCGCGAGCGTGAACCCCCGCCCGCCAAGGCCGGTAAGCGCGTAAAGCCCCTCTTCCAACAACCCCGCGACGGGCTGATGATCGCCCGTTGCAGCGCGGACGCCGGCCGCGGCGCGGAGTGGCTTGCCTTCCAGCCCGGCCGCAATGGCAGGACGGGCTTCTTGCAGCCCCGCAAGGTTGCGGGCCTGGTCTTCGGGGCGTGAGCGCGGGTCTGCATCGCCGCGATCGTGGGTTGCGCCGAACAGCAGGCCCGTGGGCGTCGGGATCACGTAGCCGCCCCAGCTTGTGGGCGGGCCTGAAAGCGGGATGTCGGCAATGCTGACCTGCCCGCGAACGGGGCGCAACGGAATTTCGGACAGGGTGGCGCAAGCAAAGCCGGCAGCAAGGATAACGGCGTCGGCCCGGGCCACCACTTCGCCAGTTGCGCCCAGCAAGGCCCAGCCGGACGGGATGCGCCGCAGAGATGCTACGGAGATGTTGCGGACTTTGGGGAGCCAGGCCATGCGGAGCAGATCGGGAGCGACGACGAGCGCGTCTTCAAACAGCAAGGCTGCCGGACTGTCTGCGTGTTCGTCTGCGGGATGGATGCTTCCCGGATCGAACAGGCCGGACGCGATTGTGGCGGCCCCACGCGCGGCTTCGCCCGCGCCGTTCAGCAAGCGCTGAACGCCTGTGGCAATGATGGCCTGGGGGGCTGTCGCGCGGATGCACTGGACCGCGCGGCGAAAGGCCTGCGCATGCAGCGCTGCGCCCGCCGCGCTGCCTGCTGCCAGCCGGGGCGACACCAGCGCGGCAGGGTTGCCCGAAGCCATGGGGCCCGAAGCGAACATCTGCGCGTCGACCCCCTGGTCCGCCAGCGCGCGGGCAAGGGCGGCACCTGCGATACCGGCACCGATGATGGCGATGCGCGGAATGGGCGGGTCTTTCGCGGTACCGGGAAACGTTGCTTCCAGCCGCTCGTCCTTGTGGCCGAAGCCGGGCTTTCGTGCCAGCGTGAAGCCGCCGGCTTCGAGGCCGTGTCGAACTGCGGCGGCGACGCTGTAGGTGGCTGCGCGGGCCCCGGGTGCGGAGGCCTTTGCGACCGCTGCCAGCACGTCCTGGCTCCACATGGCCGGGTTCCTTGCGGGGGAAAAGCCATCGAGGAACCAGGCGTCGGCCTTGCCGCCCCACCCGGCCAGCGCGTCCGTTACATCGAGCACGGCGAGATCGAGTGTTGCTCCCAGCCCCGGCCAGCCGATGCGGTGCATTCCGCGCGCGCCTGCTGGCCACTGCGCCAGAAGCGGGGCGGACAGCATCGCGATATCTGGCCAACAGGCGTGGGCGGCCCGTGCATCGGCAATCGACAGGGGAAAGCCCTCGACCGAAAAGATGTGGAGGATAGCGCCGGGCGGGCGGTGACGCTGCCACAGGTGCAGGAGCGCCAGGATCGTGCGGCCGGTGCCAAAGCCCAGTTCGCCGACCGTAAAGCGCTGCCGGCCCTGCCAGCGTTCGGGAAGGCCGCAACCCTCGAGGAACACCACGCAAGCCTCGCCCAGACCGCCGGACGCGGAGAAATAGATATCGTCGAACCGGGCCGAGCGAAGCTGGCCTGCTGACCAGAAAGCCTGTGGGTCTGTGCCGGCCATCGCGCTATCCGGCGCGGCGGGCGCTTTTGATGGGGACGGGCTTTTCGATCATCTGGCCCTTCATCGCACCCACGCCCTGAGTGGCGGAAACCGGGGACAGAAGGATTTTCTTCACCACATCCATGCCTTCGACGACCTTTCCGAAGACGGCGAAGCCGGCATTGTCTCCGCTGGCCTTCGGGTCTGCATCCAGCGACGTCAGGCCGCCCAGGATGATGAAGAAATCGGCCTGTGCGCTGCCCGGTGCGCCGCGCGCCATCGAAATCGCCGCGTCGGTGTGGGAGAGGCCGGTTTTCGAGGTCGGTTCGTGTGCGATGGGGGGCAGCATGCGCTTTGCATCGGATTTCGCGCCGCCCTGGATAAGGCCGAGATCGGGCCGGCCCGGAAAGGTAAGTGCGCGATAGAAGGTGATGCCGTCGAAGCGCTTCTGGTCGATGTACCGCAGGAAGTTGGCGGTGGTCACCGGGGCACGCTCCTTCTCGAGTTCGAGCACGATCGGGCCATCGGCCGTTTCAAGCCGGACCTTGACCGTTGCAGGCTTCCTCGCATCAGCGGCCAGTGCGACGGGCGGGGGTTCCTGGGCGATAGCCGGGAGCGGCAGAGCGAGAAGACCAACGAGAAGGCCAGCGAGAGTACGGGGGCGAATCATGCCCGCAAGCCTAGGCGCAGGTGGCGTCGTCCGCCACATCCGGTTATGCGTGTGCGATGAGCCATGGTCTTGAATCGCCGCCGCCCGACGCTGCAGCTGATTGGACGATCCCACAGGGGTGGGCGCACTACACGCGCGCCGAGCACGACCTGTGGGACCATCTGTTCCAGCGGCAGGCAAAGCTGTTGCCGGGCCGCGCGGTGCCCGAATATCTGGCCGGGCTGGATGTGCTGAAGATGGCGGATGGTGGCATCCCGGATTTCGAGGCGCTTTCGGAGCGGTTGATGGCGCTGACGGGCTGGCAGGTGGTGGCTGTGCCGGGCCTGGTGCCCAATGCCGTGTTCTTCGATCATCTGGCGAACCGGCGGTTCGTGGCCGGCAATTTCCTGCGGACACCCGAGCAGATCGATTACCTTGAAGAGCCCGATATATTCCACGACGTGTTCGGCCATGTGCCGTTGCTGGCGAACCCGGTATTTGCCGATTACATGCAGGCCTATGGCGCGGGCGGGCTTCGCTCAATGCGGTTCGGCGCGTTGCACAAGCTGGCGCGGCTTTACTGGTACACGGTGGAATTCGGGCTGATCGCCACGGCGGAGGGGTTGCGGATTTACGGCGCAGGCATCCTGTCCTCCGGGGGGGAGAGCCTGTTCGCGCTGGATGATCCTTCGCCCAACCGGCTTGGGTTCGACCTCGAGCGGGTATTGCGGACGAATTACCGGATCGATGATTTCCAGCAGACCTATTTCGTGATCCCGAGCTTCGAGGCGCTGCTAGCAAGCACGCTGGAGACAGATTTCGCGCCGCTCTACGAGAAGCTGGAGCAACTGGCCGACCTGGAGATCGAGACCGTTCTGCCGACAGACCGGGTCTTCACGCCGGGCACGCAGGCCCATGCTCGGGCGTCGGGGGGAAGAGACTGAGGGCGCGGGCTTGATTCAGCCCGCTTCCAGAACAGCCGCTGCGCCGTTGCGGAACAGCGCCCCGATGAAGCTGAAGCGGGTTCCGGATCATGCGGTCTGCGCCCTGCGCTTCAATCGCTCGCTGCGGTGACGGTGCCGAGCAGATCGTCCACCAGGGCTGGAACGAGGGCGCCGGCCGGGCCGAGACGGCTTTGCGCAAAGCGTGCGCTGGCCATGGACGGGTCGAGGTTGAGTTCCAGCGTATGAGCGCCGGCTTCGCGCGCCTGGTCCACGAACCCTGCTGCCGGATAGACGTTGCCGGATGTGCCGATGGATATGAAGAGGTCTGCGCTGGCCAGGGCGTTGTCGATCCGGGGCATGTGGTAGGGCATTTCGCCGAACCAGACGATATCCGGCCGCAGGGTGCCGCGTGCACTGCAGACCGGGCAGGCGGGGCCATCGAGGAGGGTGCCCTCGAATGGCGTGCGGCTGTCGCACGCGCTGCACCAGGCGGATTTCAGTTCGCCGTGCATGTGGAGCACGCGCTTCGAACCGGCGCGTTCGTGGAGATCATCGACATTCTGGGTGACGAGCAGGAGATCGTGCCCATCGTTCCGGGGCCATCCGGCGTCGAGCCGGGCCAGCGCATGATGGGCCGGGTTCGGTTCGACGCGGGCAAGGGCTGCGCGGCGCTGATCGTAGAAGGTCTGCACAAGGCGCGGGTCGCGCCGAAAGGCCTCGGGGGTGGCGACATCCTCCACGCGGTGGCCTTCCCAGAGGCCCTCGGGCCCGCGGAAGGTCGGGACGCCGGATTCGGCAGAAACGCCGGCGCCGGTGAGGATGACGATGCGCTTTATCATCTGCTTCGCGGCTATTTCTTCGCGAAAGGCGTGCCCGAGACAGCGGGCTTCGCGGCGAAGGGCTTGATGCCGAGCGTCTCGTAGATATCAGACGGGAAATAGACGATGCCGTCCTTCACGACCATGGCGATGCTTTCACCGCCTTAATATCGGCCAGCGGATCGCCGGGCAGGAGAACGATATCGGCGGTCATCCCCGTTGCGATCCGACCGAACCGGTCTTCGAGGGCGAGATAGACGGCCATGTCGGCTGTGGCGCGTTTCACGACTTCGGCGCGGGTCAATCCGGCCTGTTCGAACAGTTCGAGCTCGCGGTGATACCAGAAGCTGCCACCCATGTCGGTGCCGGGAACCAGCAGCACACCGGCCTTGTGAAGGCGGCGCATAAGATCCTTCTTGGTGTCGAACGCGCCCCGGTATGCCTTGTCGTCCTGGGGTGTTTCGATGTTGGCGAACGCCCAGTTCAGCATCATCTGGTTGGAATGGGTTATCTCGTCATAGCCGGCCTCCAGCATTAAGTCCGTTGTGGTGAAGGCTGGAATGTGGCCGGCGGCGCGCAGGTTCAGGCGCTTGGCTTCCGCGATCATGGCGGGGACCCAGGCGGGGTTGATGCTGTTGTAGATCTTGATCTGGAACACGCCGCGTGCAGCGGCAGCGCGCACCGCTTCGACAGCGGCGGCTTCGGTTTCCACAATGGCGCCGTTGTTGGCGTTGAAAGGACTGGGGAGCTTGCCGGACCTGTTGCCCGTGCCGGCTGGGCCTGTGATGTCGAGTGCGCCGATGTGCTCCAGCTTGAGTTCGCCGCCGGGAAGTGCCGGCAGCGGGCCGCCCGCCGCCAGGATGGCGCGGGCATAAAGGCCCAGTGCCCAAGGGCTTGCAGCCTGCGCCACATAGATGGCCGGACCTTCGAGGCGCGCGATGCCCTTGCCGGTGGAATCGGTCCAGGTGGCGGTTTTTCCATCGGACGAAAAGGCCTCTGAAACGCGGCTGCCAAAGGTGGTGGTGCCCGAAACAGTCCAGCTGGTCGGGAGGCCGTTGCGATCGATACGGATCGTCTCGGCGATGGTGGGGCCCCGGCCGTTGTTCTTGTGATCATAGACGATGCGGGTTTCACCGCCGCTGGTATCGGCGATGAGCGTGCCGACGGTGCGCTCCCCGAAAATCACCGAAAGGCGTTCTGCTGCCCCGAGCGCCGGGCCCGAGATTGCAACGAAGAGGGCGAGGAGGGCGGCGCGCGCAGCTGTTTTGTGCATGCCGCACACTGCTCATGGCGATGGGCCTCCCGCAAGCTCTGCTTGCCCTCGAGGCCTCCCGCAAGCTCTGCTTGCTTTCGCTATATCCAGTAAGCTCTGCTTGCCTTGGCTTTGCGCTTGCCGCACCTGTGCCCGGGTGAAACTGGAGACGATGGCATGATCAAGATCGGTGTTCTGGGGGCAGGCGGGCGCATGGGGCAGGCAATCATCGCCGAAGTGCTTGCGGCGCCCGATTGCTGGCTAGCCGGGGCTGTCGAGCGCGCCGGGCACCCGAGCTGCGGCAGCGAGATCGGTGACGGGATGGTCGTGTGCGCCAATGCGGCACCCGTGGCGCACAAGGCCGATGTGCTGATCGATTTCACATCGCCCGCAGCACTTGAGGAGAATCTGCGCGCCGCGCTGGACGGCAAGGCCGCGATTCTGGTGGGTACCACGGGGCTTGCTCCCGAGCAGCATGCTGCCATCGACCGCGCGGCGAAGAGCATTGCGGTCCTGCAGGCAGCCAATACATCGCTTGGCGTGACGGTGCTGGCCGCCCTGGTGGAGCAGGCTGCCCGGGCGCTGGATTCGGCGTGGGACATCGAAATCGTGGAGCTGCACCACCGGCACAAGGTGGACGCGCCCTCGGGGACGGCGCTGTTTCTGGCGGAGGCGGCGGCGCGGGGGCGGGGCGCGCCCCTGGCCGACTTAAGGCTGCCGCCGCACACATCGCAAAGCGATGCGCGGCGGGCCGGCGGGATCGGCTTTGCGGCGATGCGCGGAGGCTCTTCGGCGGGGGAGCACAGGGTGATCCTGGCCGGTGAGGGAGAGCGGATCGAGCTGGGACATGTGGCCGAAGGCCGGGATATCTTTGCCAGGGGCGCAGTGAAGGCGGCGCGCTGGCTTTCGGGGCGCAAGCCCGGCCGCTACACGATGGCGGATATTTTCAGAACAGCGGGCGGATGATCCCGCGGGCCGGGCCTGCCGGCCTGGTGGTTGTGCTGGCATGGGTTGGACGAACTAGCCCGTTGTCCCCCATCATCGGCTTGTCGCCCGTCATCGAGCGGGCTTCGCTAGCATCTGCCGCAACGATCGCCTGCTGATCCGGCTGGAGGCGCGTTGCGCCAACGAGCAGGAAACCCAGCACGAAACCAATGGCAATCGGGCCTATGACACTTCGGATCACCACGGAGTCGCTCGCTTTCAAGGATCGTTCCATGGCGAACCCTATAGGCCCGCAACATTGCAATTGGCTTGCATGAATCCGACAGAATGGCGTCCGCTCTTGCAAATGGCGCGTCTTTTGGGCATTGGCGCCATCGATCGCACGGCCGGGCTCCGGAGACACCAGCCTCAGATACATCTCCTCAGATACATCAGCCTCAGATACATCAGCCTCAGATACAAGGGTGCCGCACCAGCTTATGGCCAAGGAAGAATTGCTCGAAATGCGGGGGACGATTGTGGAACTGCTCCCCAACGCCATGTTCCGGGTCAAGCTGGAAAACGACCACGAAATTCTTGGCCACACCGCCGGCAAGATGCGCAAGAACCGTATCCGCGTTCTGACAGGCGACGAAGTGCTGGTCGAGCTGACCCCTTATGACCTGACCAAGGGCCGGATTACATACCGGTTCAAGTAGGGGGCTTTCAGGCCTGATGGCCGTCGCAGACCATATTGTACGACCGCGCCTTGTCCTCGCCTCGGCCTCTCCGCGTCGGGTGGCGTTGCTGGACCGGCTTGGTGTTCACCCCGATGCGGTGGACCCGGCCGATATAGACGAAGCCGTTCGCAAGGGCGAACTGCCCGAGCCCCATGTCGCCCGCCTTGCGGCCGAAAAAGCGATCGTCGTTTTCGCGCGGCATGCCGGTTCGGTGGTGCTGGCGGCCGATACGCTGGTTGCCGTGGGCCGGCGCATATTGCCCAAGGCCGACGATGCTGAAACGGCGCGAATGTGTCTCTCATTGATGTCGGGCCGGCGGCACCGGGTGCTGACCGCGGTGACGGTGATCGATGCCAGGGGCGTTGCGCGGCACCGCCTGAGCCAGTCCACCGTGCGGGTGGCGATGCTGACGCCGGGCGATATCGAAGGCTATCTGGCAAGCGAAGAGTGGCGCGGAAAGGCGGGCGGCTATGCCATACAGGGGCGGTTCGAAGCGCATATCGCCTGGATGGGGGGCAGTTTTTCCGGGATCATGGGCCTCCCCCTGTTCGAAACGCGCAGCATGCTGAAGACGGCGGGAATCCTTGGCTGATCTCTTCATCGCCGAGCTGCCGGGAGAGACGCGTGCAGCGGTTTTCGATCGTTCGAAACTGGTGGAAATGCACATCGTCCGGGATGGCGATGGCCTGGGGGCGGGCGCGCGAGTTGCGGCCCGGCTGGTCCGCAAGATGGGCGGGCGCGGTGTCGTGCGGATCGGCGAAGGCGCGATTGCCGAAGAGGCCATCATCGAGCCTTGGCCGCAAGGGCTATCGGAAGGCGCGACCGCGATTGTAGAGCTGGTTCGCGCAGCTTGGCGCGAACCTGGACGGGACCGGCTGGCCAAAGTTCGGCCCTCCACGCTTGCGCCCTGGCCTGCGCCGGGGCTTGCGGCCGCGCTGGCTGCGCGTGGGCATGTGCTGCAACAGAACTGGCCGGACGATGTGGCAGACCAGTGGGATGCAGCGTTCGAAGCAGCCGAAATCGGGCGTGTTGCCATCGGCGGCGGTAGCCTCAATCTCACGCCGACCCCGGCTTTCATCGCGGTCGATGTTGATGGCGCCGGGCTGGCGCTGACTACGCCGGCACTGACGGCGCTGGCGCGCACGATCCGCCTGTGGGGCCTTGGCGGCAGCATCGTGATCGACTTGCCGCCCTCCGGCGACAAGGGCGTCCGCACGACAGCGGCGGAAGCCTTCGACACGTTGATGGCGGGCCTCGCCTTCGAGCGCACGGCCATCAACGGGTTCGGGCTGATGCAGATCGTTCGCCCCCGCCCTGGCCCTTCGATTCTGGAGCGCGCGCAACTGGAGCGCGCCGCGAGCGCTGCGATCGCGTTGATGGGTTCGGCGCGCAAACACGCCACGAAAAGCGGCCACGCCGGGGCCCGAAGGCTGGTGGCCCGGCCCGACGTTGCGCAGTGGATCATGGCCCGGCCGCATCTTATGGATGCCCTGTCGCGAACGATCGGCGGGGCAGTGGACGTGGTGGCCGATGCCATGGCAGGGAGCGGACATGTCGAAACCGCCGCAAGCTAGGCTTTGCCCCGTGTGCCGGAAGCCAGCCGTGCCGCAGCATGCGCCTTTCTGTTCGGCGGTGTGCCGCGACCGCGACCTGATAGCCTGGCTGGATGAACGCTATGTCGTGCCCGGACGCCCGGCAACGGACGAGGGCGACGAAAGCTGAGCCGGACAATCGCGCTTGGCGGTTGACCTTGCGGAGCGACTGGCCCTATAGCGCGCGTCCCGTGCCTAGGTAGCTCAGTTGGTAGAGCATGCGATTGAAAATCGCAGTGTCGGCGGTTCGAATCCGTCCCTGGGCACCACTTTTCTCTTCTTGTGCTGGGCCTTGACGAGCGACCAGCGGCAACGCCCACAACAGCGGTGCGATTTCGCGCCTTGCCCGATAGAATTGCACGGTCTGGCGCATCGGGCTTGCCCTTTTCCATGCGTGAATCTTATGGCTGGGTCATGTTCCGTAAACATCGTGAAGCGGCAGTGTTCAGCCGCAGGGCCGTGCTGGGTGCCGCCGTTGTGGGCGTTGCCGCTGGTTCGATTGCTGCCCCTTCCCTTGCTTCTGCAACACTCAAAGGCACAGGCCGCGCGCTGGCTGATGTCGCTCATGAGGGGTTGCAGCGCCATTCCGCAAGCATCACCGACACGCGTGTGATCGCAATTGCCGACTTCGCGGCGCCTTCCCGGGCGGAACGCTTCTATCTGGTGGATCTGGCCGGAGGTCGGGCGACGTCGCATCTGGTTTCACACGGGCGGGGATCCGATCCGGCACATTCGGGCTGGGTCGAGCGCTTCTCCAACGATCCCGGCTCTTATGCCTCTTCGGCCGGCGGTTACCTGACCGGCGCTTATTATTCGGGTAAGCATGGCCGGTCGCAGCGGCTGATCGGGCTGGAGCCCCAGAACAGCAATGCCGAGTCGCGTGCGATCGTGATCCATGGCGCCTGGTATGTTTCCCCCGCGATGGCGCGCCAGCATGGCAAGATCGGGCGGTCGGAGGGTTGCTTTGCGTTCGGGGATGGCAGCCTGGACGAAGTGCTGGCGCGGCTGGGGCCGGGCCGGCTGCTTTATGCGGGGCGGTTCGGCCTATCCGCCTGACAGCCGGCTTCGGCGAGCGCGGGCTGTATCGGGCGGGGTGTGGCATCCTTCGATAATGCCGCGATGACGGGGGCGTCGCGCCCGTAGACATCGGGATGGATCTGCACCCTGCCCTGTGGGCCGGGAAGCGCCGTGAAATAGACGACATGGACCGGTATCTGCCGGAGCAGCGACACTTTCGTGGTTTCGCGGGTTTGGACGACCCCGGCAATGCGCGCGGCATCCCATCCGGGCACCTCTGCCAGCAGCGTTCCGGCGAACTCCAGCGCCCTGTGGGTGCGGATGCAGCCGTGCGAGAAGGCGCGGACCTTCTTGTCGAACAGGGCCTTGGCCGGTGTATCATGCAGGAAGATTGCGTAGGAGTTGGGCATGTCGATCTTCATCTGGCCCAGCGAATTCCCCGGCCCCGGCTTCTGGGTGACAGAGAGGGCGCCGCCGCTCGATGCCCAGGTGTAGCCCCGGGCGCGGGCGGTGGATGGGCTGCGGCGGACGAGGTTGCCGACGCTTTCGCGGATGATGCTTTGCGGGACCACCCAGGGCGGGTTCAGGATGACGCCGGTGGCGACTGTCGAGAATTGCGGTGTGGGCGTTTTCTTTGCGCCGGTGATGATGCGGTGGGTGGCAATGATCTCGCCGTTCTGCACCAGCGCGAGTTCGAAGGTCGGGACGTTCACAAGAATATGCGTTTCTCCAAGCATGCGCGGCATCCAGCGCCAGCGATCCATGTTGGCGCGGAGTGTGGCGCGCATTTCGGGATGGGTCGTATCGGCAAGCGATGCCCTTAGCGCGACATAGTGGGGGTGGGTGGGAAGCATGGCCTTGAGGCTCTGCCGGACCGTGCCGGAGCGCAGCGCCTGATCCATGGTGATCTTCAGCATGGCCGGATCTGCGAGGGGGGCGGCGAGGTGCCAATCCAGCCGGGCGGATGTGGGGGTTTCGCCTTGCAGATAGGCCCGCGCGAGCGACACGTAGCTGGATGCGGCGGCTTTACTGATGGCGTCTGGATCGGCGGACCGGAGGGCGGCTGCCAACGCGGCTTCGCCGTAATCCGGGGGCGAAAGGCCCTCTGTGCCGGACGCGCGGACGGCCTGCAGGAGTTCGGTTCCTGCTGGTATGGTCCAGGCCGGGCGCGCGGGCGCGGGCGGCGCCAGTGCTGGTTGGGCCAGTGCTGGTTGGGCCGATGCTGGTTGAACCGGGGCTGGTTCAATTTGCGCGGGCTGGGCTGCAGCGGGACAGGCCAGCAGCAACAGGGCCGGAAGAAACGGGGCTGGAAGCAGGAGACGCATGATCATCCGCAATGGATAGACGCTTGGGAGCTGTGGTGCAAAATACGCCGGACCTTGTTCAGGCTTCGGCGCCCAGGCGCTTCAGTTCATAAAGGAGGTCGAGCGCGGCGCGCGGGGTGAGGCTGTCCGGGTGGATTTCCGAGAGCCTTGCGCGAAGGGCGTCTGCCGGTGGCGGCGCGGGGGGAATGGCAGCGAACAGGGGCAGGTCTCCCAGGGCGTCGCGGGCGCCTTTGCCGGCATCACCCTGTTCCAGCCGGGCGAGGATTTCGGCTGCGCGTGCAAGCACGTCTGCCGGCACGCCTGCAAGGCGGGCGACATCGAGGCCGAAGCTGCCGGGCGCGGCCCCTTCGGCGACTTCGTGCAGAAAAACCAGGTCGCCTTGCCACTGGCGCGCCTTCATGGTGCGAAGCGCAAGGCCGGGGAGACGCGGCTTCAGCGCTGCGAGTTCGTGATAGTGGCTGGCAAACAGGCAGCGCGCGCCGATGCGATCGTGGATGGATTCTAGGATGGACCAAGCCAGCGCCAGACCATCCCAAGTGGCCGTTCCGCGGCCGACTTCATCCAGAAGCAGCAGCGAGCGGCTGGTTGCGCCATTGAGAATGGCAGCCGTTTCGACCATTTCCACCATGAATGTCGAGCGGCCTTCAGCGAGGCTGTCCGAAGCGCCGACTCGGCTGTAGAGCCGGTCGACGAGGCCCAGCGTTGCCTCGGCGGCAGGAACGAAGCTGCCGGCTTGGGCCAGGACGGCAATGAGCGCGTTCTGGCGCAGGAAGGTGGATTTTCCGCCCATGTTGGGGCCGGTTACGAGCCAGAGCCGGGCAACGCCCTCGAGCCGGCAATCATTCGGGACAAAAGCACTGCCTCTGCCGCCCAGCGCTGATTCGACCACGGGGTGGCGGCCGGCGACAATGCGGAAATCCGTGCCTTCGGTCAGCCTCGGGCGGGTCCAGTCCTGGCGGACGGCGAGCTCGGCGAGCGCTGCGGAGCGGTCGGTGCCGGCCAGCGCCTCGGAGACGAGGCAAATGGCAGCGGCGCTGGCGACGACCCCGTCGCGCAGATCTTCGAGGTGGGCGGCTTCTGCTGCGAGCGCATGGGCGTGAGCCTGCACGATCCGGCTGGCCAGGCTGCGCAGCGCCTCGGTATCGAAGCGCATGGTGGTGCCCAGTGTCTGCCGATGGAAGAAGCCGGGGTTCGCCATGAGCGGGTCGGCAAGGCGGCTGGCGACTTCGACATGGTAGCCAATGACGTTGTTGTGGCGGATGCGGAGCTGCGCGATTCCGGTTTCGGTGCGAAGCCGGGCTTCCAGCGCTCCGAGCGCGGCGCGGCTGTCATGTGCCAGAAGCCGCAGATCATCGAGCGCGGAATCGAAGCCCGGGGCGATGACGCCGCCATCTGCGGCTTGCGCCGGCGGGCTTTCGACAAGGGTTGCGCGGAGGCTGGCGAGCAGCGCCGCGGGTGGCACGAGGCCATGGCGGATGGGATCGAGCGCGGGCGGTGCGCCGCCCCTGCATGCGCTGTCGAGCAGCGCGCCCAGCGCTTCTGCTGCGGCTAGGCCATCGCGCAGCGACGAGAGATCGCGCGGCACGCTGCGGGCTGCTGCGATGCGGCCCAGCGCGCGGGCCAGATCCGGAGCGCGGCGCAGCAAGGTGCGGGCGTCTTCCCTCAGTGTGGTGTCGGCGGCGAACCACTGGACAAGATCGAGCCTTGCTTCGATGGCTCCGATGTCTGCCAGAGGCGCTGAAAGATCCGCCGCGAGCGCGCGGGCGCCGGACGGGGTGATGGTAAGGTCGATCGTGTCGAGCAGGCAGGCAGGCCCCTCGACGAGTTCGAGGCTGCGACGGGTGGCTGCGTCGATTGCCATCACGCCACCATGATCGTGGAGCCGGGGCGGCTTCAGGTGGATGGAAGTGCCGCGTTGCGTTGCCGCGATGTGGGAAAGGAGCCCGGCGGCGGCGGCGAGCGCTGCGCGGGGGAAGGTGCCGAAGCCATCGAGCGTTGCGACGCCGAGACGGGCGCATAGCAGGCGGGTGGCAGCGGCGCTGTCGAACCGGGATCGCGGAAGCGGGGTGGCCCCTTGTGGCGCTGCGTCTTCGGGCCACAGGGCTTCGGCCGGGGCGATGCGGGCGAGTTCGTCCGCCAGTGCGCTGACGGGGACGGCTGCAAGAGCCAGCTCTCCGGTGGAGATGTCGGCCCAGGCGAGGCCGACGGCGTCTGCAGCGGGAAAGGCGGCCAGGAGCCAGTTGGAGCGACGGCTATCGAGAAGGCGTTCTTCCGTGAGGGTGCCCGGGGTGATGATACGGACGACGGCGCGGTTGACGATGGACTTGGAGCCGCGTTTTTTCGCGGTTGCCGGGTCTTCGGTCTGCTCGGCGATGGCGACGGCGTGGCCGGCCTTCACCAGCCGGGCGACATAAGATTCGTGGGCGTGTGCAGGAACACCGCACATGGGGAGCGGCCGGCCGAGATGTTCGCCCCGGTGGGTGAGCGCGATATCGAGAGCTGCGGCAGCGGTTGCTGCATCGTCCAGGAACAGTTCGTAGAAATCGCCCATCCGAAACAGGAGGAGCGCTCCGGCGGCTTCGGCTTTCAACACCAGATATTGCTGCATCATCGGGGTTGGTGGCGCAATCGCGGGCGCTGTGTTGCCTGCGACAGGCTGGGCAGCGGGGCTGGCGATTGCCGAGTTCATCATCCACGCCTATCAGCCGGGGAGGGGCAGGACACAAGAGCGAGGTTCGAGTGAGCGACAGTCTGGGCAACAAGCCCCATTTTTCCGATCGTGAAGCGCTGCTTTTTCATTCGGCCAAGCGGCCGGGGAAGATCGAGATCATTGCATCCAAACCGATGGCGACGCAGCGCGACCTGAGCCTTGCCTATTCGCCCGGTGTTGCCGTGCCGGTGCTGGCGATCGCGGAGAACCCCGACACCGCCTATGATTACACGATCAAGGGCAATCTGGTGGCCGTGATCACCAACGGCACCGCGATCCTCGGGCTGGGCAATCTGGGGGCGCTGGCGTCAAAGCCGGTGATGGAAGGCAAGGCCGTTCTGTTCAAGCGATTCGCCGATGTCGATTCGATCGACATCGAACTGAAGACCGAGGACGTGAAGCGCTTCATCGACGCAGTCGAGCTGATGGAGCCGACGTTTGGCGGCATCAACCTCGAGGATATCAAGGCACCCGAATGCTTCATCATCGAGGATGAGCTGCGGGCGCGGATGAACATTCCCGTATTCCACGACGACCAGCACGGAACCGCGATTATCGCTGCCGCCGGCATGCTCAATGCGCTGCACCTGACCGGGCGCGACATCAAGACCGTGAAGATCGTGGTGAACGGTGCTGGTGCCGCTTCGATTGCCTGCACCGAGCTGGTGAAGGCAATGGGCGTCAGATCCGACAATGTGGTGATGTGCGATTCCAAGGGCGTGATCTGGCAGGGCCGGACCGAGGGCATGAACCAGTGGAAAACGGCGCACGCCGTGATAACCGATGCGCGCACGCTGGAAGAGGCGATGGTGGGTGCCGACGTGTTCTTCGGCCTTTCGGTGAAGGGCGCAGTGACACAGGCGATGGTGAAATCTATGGCCGAAAACCCGATCATTTTCGCGATGGCCAACCCTGATCCGGAAATCACGCCGGAAGATGTGAAGGCCGTGCGATCGGATGCGATCATCGCGACAGGCCGCAGCGATTACCCGAACCAGGTGAACAATGTGCTGGGCTTTCCCTACATCTTCCGCGGTGCGCTGGATGTTCGGGCAACCAAGATCAACGAGGAAATGAAGGTCGCCGCCGCCCAGGCGCTGGCCAAGCTCGCGCGGGAGGCAGTGCCCGATGAAGTGGCTGCAGCCTATGGCGGGAACCGGGTGTTCGGGCCCGACTATATCATCCCCGCCCCGTTCGATCCGCGCCTGATCGAGCGGGTACCGGCCGCCGTTGCGCAGGCCGCGATGGATTCGGGCGTTGCGCGCAAGCCGATCTTCGACATGGAAGCCTATGCGCTGGAGCTTCGCGCACGGCTGAACCCGACCTCCTCGGCGCTTGCTGCAACCTTCGAGGCAGCCAAGGCGCGGCCCAAGCGGGTGGTGTTCGCCGAAGGCGAGCAGGAGGTAGTGCTGCGCGCTGCCGTTTCGTTCCGCACATCGGGCTATGGCGAGCCCATTCTGGTGGGCCGCAACGAGCCCATCCTCGAGGCGTTCAAGCGGATCGGCGTGACGGACCCTGAAAACTACCCCATCCACAACAGCGCCAACAGCCCGCTCGTGCCCGCAATGGTCGAACAGCTTTATGCCCGATTGCAGCGCAAGGGCTATCTGAAGCGCGATGTCCAGCGCATGGTGAACAACGAGCGCAACGTGTTCGCAGCCCTGCTGGTGGAAATGGGCGAGGCCGATGCAATGGTGTCCGGCGTGACACGGCATTTCAACCAGGTGATGAGCCAGGTGCAACTGGTGGTGGACCCGCTGCCGGGGCAGACGCCGTTCGGCTTCCACGTGTTCGCCGGCCGCGCTGGAACTTTTCTGATAGCGGATACGACCGTGAACGAACGTCCCAACGGCGTGCAGCTGGCCGATATTGCCGTGAAAACTGCGGGCGCTGCACGGCGCATCGGGATGGAGCCGCGGGTCGCGTTCCTGTCCTACTCCAATTTCGGGAACCCCCCGGGCGAATATTTGGGCGCACTGCACGAAGCCGTCGGCATTCTGGACGCGATGCGGCCGGGGTTCGAATATGATGGCGAAATGTCGGTCGATGTGGCGCTGAACAAGGACATGAGCGCCGTGTACCCGTTTGCACGGCTGACAGGGCCGGCCAATGTGCTGATCATGCCGGGCCTGCAATCCGCCAACATCGCCGCCAAGCTGCTGAAGGAACTGGGCGGCGGCCGCGTGATCGGGCCGGTGCTGATGAACATGTCCCGTGCAGTGCAGATCGCGCCGATGACGTCTGGCGCTTCCGACCTTGTAACCCTGGCCGCGCTGGCAGCGGCGGGCGTCGTCCAGTAATGCCGATGCCGCCCCTGTTGATGATCCACGGCATGTGGAGCCGCCCGTCGGCCTTTGCCCAGCTGCGCGCCGAACTGGAAGCGGCCGGCTTGCGCAGTGCCGCCATCACGCTGCCGCACCATGATGTGCCGCCCGGCAACCCCGCGCCGGCGCCACTCGGGTCGTTGAAACTGGGGCATTATGTGGCCGCGCTGGAGCGCGAAGTGGCGGAGCTCGGGGAGCAGCCGGTGATTCTGGGCCATTCGCTGGGCGGTCTTCTCGCGCAGCTGGTATCGGTGAAGGTGCAGCCAAGGGCGTTGATCCTGCTTTCGACTGCGCCATCCGCGCAGACGGTAAGCATCAGCCTGACGTCCATAAGGACAATGCGCCGGGTAACCAGCCGCTGGGGCTGGTGGCGGGAGCCGACGCTGCTGGATGCCGGCAGCGCGCGATACGGCGGGTACAATGGCGTGCCCGAGGCCGAGATCCGCCCGGCCCTGGCCGACCTCACATGGGATTCGGGCCCGGTGCTGGCGCAGCTGGCGGTCCCCTGGCTGGACCGGGAGAAGGGCAGCCGCGTGGATTACAGCCGTCTGGCGATGCCGACTCTGGTGATCACCGGACTGGAAGACCGGATCGTACCACCGGCGACATCGCGCAAGACAGCGCGGCTGATTTCGGCGACCAGCGGCCGGGTGGATTATGAGGAGTGGCCGGGTGTGGGCCACTGGCTGTTCCACGATGCCGTGCGGCCGCGGGTGGCCGCCAGCATTTCGCGGTTCATGGCATCGCTGAACTGACAGCTTTTTCAGCCGGATGAACAATCGACAAGGGCGCAGCCCGGCCTTTGCCCGCAAGGCCCGTCCGCTTTCCTTCCCCGCCCCAGCTTGCCCCGGCCCACCGCTGCAAGCTAGGGGAGCGTCTTCGTTTCAACCAAAGGCTCAACCTGTGTCCGATCTTGTCCGTCTTACGCTTCCCGATGGCTCGGTGCGCGAAGTTGCCACCGGGACCACTGCGGGCGACGTGGCGCGGAGCATCGGGCCGGGGCTGGCAAAAGCGGCGCTTGCCGCGCGGATCGACGGCGCTGTCGTGGACCTGGAGCTGCCGATCCGCCACGACGCGAGCCTGGCCATCGTGACCGCCAAGGACGAAGCTGAGGCACTGGAGCTGGCACGCCACGATTTCGCACATGTGCTGGCCGAAGCGGTGCAGCGGCTGCACCCGGGCACGCAGATCACGTTCGGCCCGTCGACGGACGATGGCTTCTACTATGATCTTGCGCCGCCGGCCGGGCGCGGGCCGTTCACGGACGAGGAGCTCCCCGCGATCGAGGCGGCGATGCGCGCCATCATCGCGGCCGACAAGCCGCTGCGGCGCGAAATATGGGACCGGGATGCTCTGATCGCCCGGTGGCAGGCCCAAGGCGAGACGTTCAAGGCCCAATGGGCTGCCGAACTGCCGGCCGGCGAGGCGATTTCCGTTTACTGGACGGGCGAGCCGCATACAGAGGACGCTTGGATGGACATGTGCCGGGGGCCGCATATGCCCTCCACGGGCAAGCTCGACCCTGCCGCCTTCAAGCTGACGCGGGTTTCGGGCGCCTATTGGCGCGGAGACCAGAACAATCCGCAGCTCAGCCGCGTCTATGGCACCGGCTGGCAGAATAAGAAGCAGCTGGATGCGCATCTGGAGCGGCTGGAGGAGGCGGCCAAGCGCGACCACCGCAAGCTCGGTCGGGAGATGGACCTGTTTCACTTCCAGGAAGAATCACCGGGGTCGGTTTTCTGGCATGCAAAGGGCTGGTCGCTGTTCCAGTCGCTCATCACCTACATGCGGCGGCGGCAGACGGCGGCCGGCTATCTTGAGATCAACACGCCCGACATCATGGACCGGGGCCTGTGGGAGCGTTCCGGACACTGGGAAAAATTCGGCGAAAACATGTTCACCACCGAGCCACGGGAAGACCGGGTATTCGCGCTAAAGCCGATGAATTGCCCGGGATGTGTGGAAGTGTTCAAGCAGGGGCTGAAAAGCTATCGTGACCTGCCTTTGAAGCTGGCGGAGTTCGGCAAGGTGCATCGGTTCGAGCCTTCGGGCGCGCTGCACGGGCTGATGCGGGTAAGGGCATTCACGCAGGACGATGCGCATATCTTCTGCACACAGGAGCAGATCACGCAGGAATGCCTGACCGTCTGCAAGTTGATCCTCGACATCTATGGCGAGTTTGGTTTCGACGATGTGCGTATCAAGTTCTCGGATCGGCCCGAAAAACGAATCGGCTCGAACGACATCTGGGACAAATCCGAAGCAGCACTGAAGATCGCGGTCGAGGCGACCGGCCTGCCCTTCACCATAAACCCAGGCGAGGGGGCATTTTATGGCCCCAAGCTGGAGTTTGTGCTGCGCGATGCGATCGGGCGAGACTGGCAGTGCGGAACCTTGCAGGTCGATTTGAATCTGCCGGATCGGCTGGGCGCCTTCTACATTGGGGCCGATGGCGAAAAACATGCGCCGGTGATGCTTCACCGGGCGCTGTTCGGGTCTCTTGAGCGCTTCACGGGCATCCTGATCGAGCATCATGCCGGGCGGTTCCCGCTGTGGCTGGCACCGGTGCAGGTGGTGGTTGCGACCATCGTGTCCGATGCGGATGACTATGCCATGGGGCTGGTCGCGCAGCTGAAGGCAGCCGGAATCCGCGCCGAGGCCGATCTTCGCAACGAGAAGATCAATTACAAGGTGCGCGAGCACAGCCTGGCCAAGGTGCCCGTGCTGATGGTGGTAGGCCGGCGGGAGGCCGACGAAGGCAAGGTCGCCATCCGGCGGCTCGGATCGGACGGGCAGCAGGTTGCAGCCTTCGACGAGGCGCTTTCGGCGCTGAAGGGCGAGGCGATGGCGCCTGATCTGCGGGAACCGACATGATCGACGCCCGCAAGCTGACCGACCGCTTCACTGCGGCCCCGCAGATCGAGCCGGAAGACTGTACGGAGCTGGCCGCGATGGGCTTTGGCATCATCGTGAACAACCGGCCGGATGGCGAGGAGATGGGCCAGCCGACGGGAGCCGAGGTCGAGGCGGCCGCGCTGGAGGCCGGAATGGGATACTACGCCATTCCCGTCGACCATTCGGGCTTTTCCGCCGAACAGGTGGCGGCGCTTGCGGCCTGCCTTGTATCCCCCAGGCCCGTGTTCGCCTACTGCCGGTCCGGCACGCGATCCACCATGCTGTGGGCGCTGGCGGAGGCCGTGCGCGGAACGGAGCCTGCCGTCATCATCGCCGCCGCCGCCGCCGCGGGTTATGATGTGAGGCCGCTGGTCCCCACTATGGAGCAGTTGCGCAGCAGGAGTTGATGATGGCGACCGAGGCACCGCAGAGACCTGCTTTAAAGCGCCCGAAGGCCGACCCCGGCGAACCATGCGCGGCCCCGGCCACGAGGAACGTTGCGTCGCACATGAATGTGCTGGTGTTGCAGGGCGGCGGTGCGCTTGGTGCTTACCATCTGGGTGTGTGCGAAGAGCTTTCGTCGATGGACATTGCGCCGGACTGGGTGTGTGGTATTTCCATCGGGGCGATCAACGCCGCAATCATCGCGGGCAACCAGCCCGGTGAACGGATCGCGGCCCTGCAAGCCTTTTGGGAAAAGATATCTTCGGGCCTGGTTCCCGGCATTACCATTCCCGATGGCGCGCGCGACATGTGGTCCCAGGGGGCTGCCCTCTGGATCGCCACCACGGGCGTTCCCGGCTTCTTCAAACCGCGCTTCCCGCCGGCCAAGTTCCAGCCGGCACGGTCGCTTGGTGCCATCAGCTATTACGATATCGCCCCGCTGAAAGAGACCCTGAACACGCTGATCGACTGGGACTGGCTGAACGACGGACCGATGCGCCTGTCGGTCGGCTCTGTTAGCGTGACGACCGGGCGGATGCACTTCTTCGACAACAAGGGCGGGCCGGACCACTGCCGCCTCACGGTCGATCATATCATGTCGTCCGGCGCGCTGCCGCCCGGATTCCCCCCCGTGAAGATCGGCGATGACTGGTTCTGGGATGGCGGGATCGCGTCCAATGCGCCCCTCCAGCACGTCCTCGACGAAGGCACCGAATTCGACAAGAATATCTTCCAAGTCGATCTGTTCCCTGCCGAAGGGCCGTTCCCCGAAACCCTGCTGGACGCCGAAACCCGTGCGCAGGACATCCGCTATTCAAGCCGGACGCGGCTGAACACCAACCTGGAAATGCAGCTTTCACCGGCCCGCCTGGTGGTGCGCCGGGTGCTGGACAGCTGCCATCCCGACCTTTCGGGCCTGAGCGAGGCCGACCTGAAGACGCTGCACGCCTTTGCCTGCGAACAGCGTATCGAAATCGCCCAGATCATCTACCGCGACAAGGCCTACAGCGGCAAAGCGCGCGGCTATGAATTTTCGCGACCGACCATGGAAGCCCACCGCGACGCCGGCCGTCGGGATGCGGCAAAGGCACTCGCCGTGCGCGACTGGCGCCTGCGGCCAGCCGAGAACGGCGTGAACTGCATCGACGTGGGCGACGTGGACCCGTCGCTGAAGCCCAAGGCCGCGCGGTAGGTGCAGAGGCGCGAAACGGGATTCCGCCTCCGCATCGCCATGGGCATGAAGCGCTTCGCCAGTCTAGAGCATTTTCCGATCAGGTCGAATCACCTGCTTCGGAAACCCATGCGAAAAAAAAGAAGATAGAGCGGCCGTTCTGATCCAGTCAGAACGAGACTCGCTCTAAGCATTTCGATGATGGCCATGGCCATGCTGCCCTCGGCAAGCGGAGCTGCTGACCATGCAGGTGCGGCGCGCGCAATCGACACCATGATCGAGCAGACCTACGCCTATCGGGACACGCTTCCCGGCGGGGACCTGCCCCGATCAGCCAGGCTGGATGCCATGCGGGACGCCGTTGCGGATGAACGATCGCTGCTTCGCTATGCGGAAGATCGGCTTATGTCGCTTGCCGACCACCACGCCATCACCAGCAGCGCCTTCAACGATAGCTGGGCGGTCGTACCAACCTATGCGGACATGTGGATCGTTCATCCGCAATGGCGGACCTGCATGGCTCTGTTGAGGATTTGCGCGTTGGCGATACCGGCTTGACAATCAAGCTGCCCACCGAGCGCCTTCTGACCGTGGCAGGCCAGCTGCGCGAACGGTCCGAGCCCCGCCCCCTGAACTGACGCAAACGGTCCTGCCAGAGCATGGTTCCTGCATCGCACTTCCGCAATCAGGCCAAAGCGGCCATCCCGATGCAACCGGAACGAGGTCCGCTCTATCCGGGCACCATCTTCACCAGCATCTTCGGCGCCACCGCCCGGTAGCTCTCCGCAAGCCACCCTTCCAGCAGGTCGGGATCGAACGGCGAACCCGGGTTCAGCCGGCAACTGATCCATCCATGCTTCCCAAGCCCGTAGCCAGTCGGCACACAGTCCTCGAACATTTGGGCAAACTCGGCGGAAGCGGGCAGCTTCACCGTCAGGCTCAGCGTGTCGGGTGCAAACACCAGGAACGCGAAGATCTTCCGGCGCACCTTCACCACCCGCTCGCCCCACGGGTAATCCTCCCACGCTTCGGGGTAGGCCAGCGCCTGCTGTAAAAGCCTCCGCCCGATCCGCTCCAGGTCCATCACCCGTCCCCCATCACCCGCTCCCCATCACCCGAACTCCGTCACCCGAACTCCGTCATTCGGCCGCCTGCAACGCCACGGCATCCGAAAGCGGGTGGGAAAGCCGGGTCAGCATTTCCTTGGGGCACACCTGCCAGATCGTCCCCCGGGTCCGGTCCCAGTCGGAAAGCAGGCTTTCCGACCAGCGACTTCCGGTCTCGGCGTGATGCCGCTCGATCAGCCCCTTCACGACCGCCTCCCAATGGGCGCTTGAAAGCCGCTGCCAGGTTACCGATTCCGGGTTCACCTTGCGCTCGAAATTGCCCGCTGTATCCAGCACGAAGGCCATTCCGCCCGTCATCCCGGCCGCGAAATTGTCGCCCACACTGTTCAGGATCACCGCCGTCCCGCCCGTCATATATTCGCAGCCGTTCGCGCCGCAGCCCTCGATCACGGCCGTCGCGCCCGAATTGCGCACCGCAAAGCGCTCGCCCGCCTGCCCGGCTGCAAACAGTTCACCCGCCGTCGCGCCATAAAGGCAGGTATTCCCCAAGATCGTATTGTCCTGCGTGGCCAGCGGCGAAGACACCATCGGTCTGACCACAATCGTCGCGCCCGAAAGCCCCTTGCCCACGTAATCGTTCGCGTCGCCGAACACTTCCAGCTTCACGCCCTGCACCGCAAAGGCCCCCAGCGATTGCCCTGCGGACCCGCGCAGTCGGATGTGCACATGGCCCGGCGCCAGCGCCTTCATCCCGAACTGCCGGGTAATCATCGCCGAAAGCCGCGTGCCTACCGCCCGGTGCGTGTTCCGCACAGAATAGGTCAGCTGCATCTTCTCGCCGCGTTCCAGGATGGCCGATGCGTCCCGCAGAATGTCCGCGTCCAGGCTGTCGGGAACCGGGTTCCTCGGTGCGTCCTTGGCAGATCGCCGCATTGCATCGGGGGCATCCACCTTGGCCAGAATCGGGTTAAGGTCCAAGTCGTCCAGATGCTCGGCGCCCCGGCTCACCTGCCTCAGCAGCTCGGTCCGCCCGATGATCTCGTCGAGCGATCGTACACCCAGCTTCGCCAGCAGGTCGCGAACCTCCTCGGCAATGAAGGTCATGAGGTTGATCACCTTCTCCGGGCTTCCGCCGAACTTCTTGCGCAGCGCCTCGTCCTGCGTGCACACGCCCACCGGGCAAGTGTTGGAATGGCATTGGCGCACCATGATGCACCCCATTGCCACAAGGCTCAATGTGCCGATCCCGAACTCCTCGGCTCCCAATATGGCGGCTATCACGATGTCGCGCCCGGTCTTCAGCCCGCCGTCGGTGCGCAGCTTCACCCGGTGCCGCAGCCCGTTCAGCGTCAACACCTGGTTTATTTCCGAAAGCCCCATTTCCCAGGGCGTCCCGGCATATTTGATGCTGGTCTGCGGCGAAGCGCCAGTTCCGCCCACATTGCCCGATACCAGGATCACGTCGGCATGGGCCTTCGCCACACCGGCCGCCACCGTGCCAATGCCGGCAGACGATACCAGCTTCACGCACACCTTGGCATGGGGGTTTATCTGCTTCAGGTCATAGATCAGCTGCGCAAGGTCCTCGATGGAATAGATATCGTGGTGCGGCGGCGGCGAGATCAGCGTTACGCCAGGCGTCGCGTGCCGCAGCCGCGCGATCATCTCGGTCACCTTGAATCCGGGCAGCTGCCCGCCCTCGCCGGGCTTTGCGCCCTGCGCCACCTTGATCTCGATTTCGGTGCAGGCGTTCAGATACTCCGCCGTCACGCCGAACCGGCCCGACGCAATCTGCTTGATCGTGGAATTGGCGTTGTCGCCATTGGCATAGGGCTTGAAGCGCGCGCTATCTTCCCCCCCCTCGCCGCTTACCGCCTTGGCACCGATCCGGTTCATCGCGATCGCCAGCGTTTCGTGCGCCTCGGGGCTCAGCGCTCCCAGAGACATGCCCGGCGTCACGAACCGCTTGCGGATCTCCGAAATGCTTTCCACCTCGTCCGAACCGAGCGGCTGGGCGGCATAGTTGAACTCGAGCAGATCGCGAAGATAGATCGGCGGCAGCTGGCCAACCCCCTCGGAAAACTTCTTGTACTGGGAATAGCTGTCGTTCGAGACAGCCTCCTGCAACATGTGGATCAGCCCGGCCTCCCAGGCATGGGGCTCACCCCCGAACCGATAGCGGTACAGCCCGCCCACCGGCAACGCCGCCGCCGCCTCGTCGAAGGCGCGCAGATGCCGCTCCTCGGCTGATAGGAACAGCGAATGATAGCCTTCGCCGGAAATCTTCGCCGGCATTCCGGGGAAGAAGTCGGCCACAAGCGAACGCGAAAGCCCCACCGCCTCGAAATTATAGCCGCCGCGATAGCTGGAGATCACCGCGATTCCCATTTTCGACATGATCTTCAGCAAACCGTCGTCCACCGCCTTGCGGTAGCGAGCGATGCAGTCCGCCAGCGGCCGGTCGCCGAACAGACCGCGGGCGTGCCGATCGGTGATGGAAAGTTCGGTCAGCCAAGCGTTCACGGTTGTAGCGCCGACCCCCACCAGCACGGCGAAATAATGGGTGTCCATGCACTCGGCAGACCGCACATTGATGGAAGCAAAGGTTCGCAGCCCCTTGCGCACCAGATGCGTATGCACCCCGGCGGCCGCCAAGATCATCGTCACCGCGCAGCGGGTGGCGGATTGCTGCTCGTCCGTGAGGAACAGCTGGGATTTCCCCTCCCGCACAGCAGCTTCGGCTTCCGCCCGGATACGCGCAATCGCAGCCCGCAGGCCGTCCGCCCCATCGGCGATGTCGAACGTGCAGTCGATCTCGGCTGCATAACGCCCGAAGTGGGCCTTCAGCTGCGCCCATTCCCCGTTCGCAATCAGCGGGCTCTCCAGCACCATGACGCCCGATTGCGGCTCGTCCCGGTCCAGGATGTTGCCGTGGTTTCCAAAGCGCGTCTTCAGGCTCATCACCCGCGATTCCCGCAGCGAATCGATCGGCGGGTTCGTCACCTGGCTGAAATTCTGCCGGAAGAAGTGGCTCATGCAGCGTGCATTGGCCGAAATCACCGCCAGCGGGGTGTCATCCCCCATCGAGCCGACAGCCTCCTTTGCGTCATCCACCATCGGGCTCAGGATCAGCTCCATGTCCTCCATCGTCTGGCCGGCGGCAATCTGCAGCCGGCGCAGGGATGCTTTGTCGGGCTGTGGCGGCAGCGCCCGGGGCGCAGGAATGTCGGCCAGCGTCGAAAAATCGCCCACCCAGTCGGCATAGGGCTGGCTTGCGGCAATCCGGTCCTTCAGCGCCCCGTCATGGAAAAGCCGGCCTTCCACCAGGTCGACCCCGATCATCTGCCCCGGCCCCAGTCGCCCCTTGGCGACAATCCGGTCCTCGGGCAGAGAAATCATGCCCGTCTCTGACCCCACCACCAGCAGCCCGTCCATCGTCTGCGTGTAGCGCATCGGGCGCAGCGCGTTGCGGTCCATCCCGGCCACGACCCAGCGGCCATCCGTCATCGCCAGCGCGGCCGGGCCGTCCCACGGCTCCATCACGCTCGCGAAATAGGCGTACATCGCCTTGTGCGCTGGCGGCATGTCGGCATCCTTTGCCCAGGCCTCGGGCACCAGCATCGTCTTGGCCGTCGGCGCATCCCGACCGGATCGCACGATCGCCTCGAACACGGCGTCAAGCGCGGCTGTGTCGGATGATCCCGCCGGGATCAGCGGCTTGATGTCTTCGGAATGGTCGCCGAACGCGGTCGCCGCCATCTTGATCTCGTGGCTCTTCATCCAGTTGGTGTTGCCGCGGATGGTGTTGATCTCGCCATTGTGGGCCAGGCAGCGGAACGGCTGGGCCAGCCACCACTGCGGGAAGGTGTTGGTTGAATAGCGCTGATGATAAATCGCAAACCGGCTCTCGAACCGCACATCTAGCAGATCGGGGTAGAACACGCTCAGGCTCTCGGCCAGGAACAAGCCCTTGTAAACAATAGACCGGCATGAAAGCGAACAGATGTAGAAGCCCTGGATCTGCGCCTCGATCACCTTCTTCTCGATCCGCCGGCGCAGGATGTACAAATCCTTCTCGAACGCCTCGCGCGCCGTTTCCGATGTATCCGCCGGACCGGCAATCATGATCTGCTCGATCTCCGGGCGAAGGCGGGCAGCCTTCTCGCCGATCACCGATACATCCACCGGTACCTGCCGCCAGCCATAGATGAAATGGCCGAACGCAATGATCTCGCTTTCCACGATGGTCCGGCAGCTTTCCTGCGCGGCTAGGTCCGTTCGCGGCAGGAACACCATGCCCACACCCAGCAGGCTGGGGCGCGGTGCATGGCCCGCCCGGTCGATGCAATCGTGGAAAAAGGCAATCGGCAGGTCCAGGTGTATCCCCGCACCGTCGCCGGTCTTGCCATCGGCATCCACGGCACCCCGGTGCCAAACGGCCTTCAGCGCCTCGATCCCGGCCTCCACGACCCGGCGGCTGGCCTTGCCGTCGATTGCGGCCACCAGGCCAACGCCGCAGGCATCGGATTCCATCTCGGGCCGGTACATCCCGTCTTGCGCCAGGCGCAGGCGCTCGGCAGACGATGCGGATGGCATGTTGCGTGGGTCGAAGATGGTCATGGTTTGCACAGGCCCCTTTCCGGGCTTTCATCTGTCGGGTGGGTCAATCGCCATTCGGCCTTGGCCAGGCTATCTTCCGGGAACCTGCGCCGGCATCAATTTCTTCAACTCGGCGTTCAGCTTGGGGGCCACGCTCTTTTCAGCGGCCTGCATGCGCGGTCCGAACCGCTCCTGAATCACCTTGTTCGCGGCCGCATTGGTCGCATTCTGGGTTTTGCGCAGCTTCGCCCCTGTCGGCGAACGGTAAAAGGTGGCAATCTCGTTCAGCTCGGCCACCGTATAAGTGCGCGCATAGGCGTCGATCATCGCCTGCCGGTTGGCCGGCTGCATTTCCCTAAGGATCGGCCCAAGCGCGTCTGCCTGCATCGCGCCCATCCGCCCTATTGCCGCATTGAACGATGGCTGGTTCTTCGCCGCCTCCATCCGGAACTGCGGGTTATTGCCCAGCATCGACCGGATTCCGGCGCCCGATCGAAGCTCCTTCATCTGGGTCTCCAGAAGGGTTTTGCTCCGGTCGGGCGGCGTCTGCAAATCGACAACGGTCGCCGCCGCCGTCAGCGCCTCTGCAGATTGCGCCTGTGCCGGCGCGGGCGTCGCCATCAGCAGGATACCGATGGCGGCTGTAAGGGCGGTGCCCGGGGTCAAGGTCATGCGGCTTCCTTTTCGGCTGTTGCGGTGGCAAGCGCCTGGGCTTTCAGCCAGCTGTGCATCGCGTCGGCCACGTCGCGGCCTTCCCGGATAGCCCAGACGACAAGGCTGGCGCCCCGCACAATATCGCCCGCCGCGAATACGCCTGCAAGGTTGGTCGAAAGCCGGCGCGGATCGGCCTTCACCGTGCCCCAGCGGGTTACGCCAAGCTCGGGCGCGGCAAAGGCGGATTGCAGGTCCTCGGGGTCGAAACCCAGCGCTTCGATCACCAAGTCGGCTTCGAGCCTGAAATCGCTCTCGGGCTCGGGCGCAGGCGCGCGGCGGCCGGTGCCGTCTGCAATTCCCAGCCGCATCCGGCTGGCGCGCACAGCGCTCACCCGGCCATCCAGCCCCGCCACAAAACCCGCAGGCGCCGCCAGCCATTCGAAATGAACGCCCTCTTCCTCGGCATTGGTTACCTCGCGCTGCGAACCCGGCATGTTCACCCGGTCACGGCGGTAAAGGCAGGTCACCGCGGCTGCACCCTGCCGGACCGCAGTCCGCACACAATCCATGGCAGTATCCCCGCCGCCAATCACCACAACGCGCTTTCCCTCGGCGTTCAGCAGCCCGGAATCATAATCCGCCACCGCGTCGCCAAATCCCTTGCGGTTGGATGCGATCAGGTAATCCAGCGCCTTCGCCACACCCGGCAGGTCCGTTCCCGGCACCCCGACGGCGCGTGCCTTGTACACCCCCGTTGCCACCAGCACGGCGTCATGGCGGGCCCTGAAGTCGGCAAAGCTGATCGATCCCGGTGCATCGCCGCCGATATGCGTGTTCATGTGGAAGTGGATGCCACCCTCTTCCAGCCGCTCGATCCGTCGCATCACCACGGGCTTTTCCAGCTTGAAGCCGGGAATCCCGTAGGTCAGCAGCCCGCCCGCCCGATCGTGCCGATCATACACATGAACCGCATAGCCCCGAACCCGCAGAAGCTCGGCCGCCGTCAGCCCGGCCGGCCCTGCACCGATGATCCCCACAGACTGGCCGCTCCGGTCGGCCACCGGCACGATTGGCTCGACCCAGCCTTCCTTCCACGCCGTATCGGTGATGAACTTTTCGACAGCGCCGATCGTAACCGCGCCATGGCCCGATTTCTCGATCACGCAATTGCCCTCGCACAAACGGTCTTGGGGGCAGATTCGGCCGCAGATCTCGGGCATGGTCGATGTGCTGGCGGAAAGCGCGTAGGCTTCGCGAAGCCGTCCTTCGGCCGCCAGCTTCAGCCAGTCGGGAATATGGTTCTGCAACGGGCAATGTACCTGGCAGAACGGCACACCGCACTGCGAACAGCGCGAAGCCTGCTCTTCGGCCTTGGCCAGCAGGAAGCCGGGGCTGATCTCCTCGAAATCATGGGCGCGCGCATCCGCCTCGCGCTTTGCCGGAAACGCCTGGTCGACTGCGATGAAACTAAGCATGCGGGTGTTCGCCACGATGTCCCCCAAGGCCGCCCACCCAAAGCGGGCGGGCACAAGTTGATTCGAGGGCCACGTAGCAAGGAAAACAGGGCTATTCCAGTATATAGGTCATCATTACTGACCAATAATCTCTAAATTCTACATCAACGTCCAACAATTCGGCACCAAGTCACGCAATATAGTCCCAAGTCGGAACTATCGCAACGCAAGCCAAGCCAGCGCAACGCTCCCCAGCCCGATCCGGTACCACGCAAAGGGTGCAAAGCCGTGCCGCGCGACAAAGGCCACAAGGCTCCGCACCACCAGCATCGCTGCACCAAACGCCGTCACAAACCCTATGGCGATCAGCCCCATGTCATCGAACGACAGCAGGTCCCGCTCCTTCCACAGCGCATAAACGGTCGCCGCCGCCATTGTCGGAACCGCCAGGAAAAAGCTGAATTCGGCCGCTGTCTTGCGATCCATCCCCATCAGCAACCCGCCCATGATCGTGGCGCCCGATCGCGAAACGCCCGGAACCATCGCCAGGCACTGCACGATCCCAACGCCGCCCGCCGTCCTCCAGCCCATCGTCTCCACATCGCCCTCGACCTTGGGCGTGATCATGCGCTCGATCAGCAGGATAGCAATCCCGCCCACAATCAGCGCAACCGCAACCGTCATCGGGCTCTCGATCAGCGCACGGATCGCATCATAGGCAAAAAATCCCACGACCATCGCCGGCAGAAATCCCAGGATGATGTTGCGGGCAAAGGCAATCGCACCCGGATCGCGCGCCACAAGCCCGGCAGCCACCCCCAGAAACCGTTGACGGTACACCACCATCACCGCCAGAATCGCCCCCATCTGGATTGCGATCTTGAACGCAACGGAACCTTCCCCGGTAAAGCCGATCAGCTCGGCCGCCAGGATCAGATGCCCGGTGGAGGAAACCGGGATGAACTCGGTCAGCCCTTCCAGCAGGCCCAGCAGAAAGGCCTGAACGATGGATATTGCATCCATGTCCGCTCAGGCGCCAGCGGCAGCAGCAAAACGCCCACCCTTGCGGAACCGCGCAAGCCACGCCGGGGCCACCGCCGCCATCGCCGTCGGCTCGATCCCCAGCTCCGCCAGCCCCCGCGTGGCCGTACCCCCGGCTCCGTGCGAAACGATGTTGTCGCGCTTCAGCATCAGATACTGGTCCTTCGTCAGCGGCGCACCCGGCAGGAAGCCGAAACCCGCCAACATGCGGGCCGCAATATCGGGCGTATCCACCAGCGTCTTATGCGCGCCGATCGTCTCCGCGATGAAACCCATGATCTGCCGCATCGAAAGCACATCCGGCCCGCCCAGCTCCCACACGGTGCCGTCGGCATCGATCCCGTTCATCAGCCGCCCCATGATCGCGAGTGTGGCCGCCGCCAGATCGCCCACGAACACCGGCTGGAACCGTGTCTCGGGCGCCACAACGGGGATCACCGGCGCCGCAGCGATCAGCCCTGCGAATCGGTTGGTAAATCCGTCGTCCGCGCCGAACACCAGGCTCGGCCGCACAATGGCGGCCCGGCAGGGGCCGTCAGGCGTGCAAGCCGCCAGAACGGCCGCCTCACCCTCGCCCTTGGTCCGCCCATAGGCAGAGGGGCTCTGAGGGTCCGCGCCGATTGCCGACATGTGTATATAGGCCCTCACGCCCTGCCGAACGGCAGCCGCTGCGGCCGTGCCCGCACCGCGTGCCTGCACGTCGGCAAAGCGCTGGCCCGATTTCTCGTCCAATATTCCCACCAGGTTGATAGCCGCGTCCGCGCCCTCCAGCACAGGCAGCAGCGTAGTCGGAATTCGCACGTCGCCCCGCACGATGCCGATCTGCCCCACATCGCCCAGCGGCTTCAGGCGCTGCGCCCGCCCGGGGTTCCGGCACAGAATCCGCACCCTCCAGCCCGCGCGCGCAAACACCTCCGTCAGCGCCGTGCCGATAAAGCCCGATCCACCGATCAGGGTTACAGTTCGTGGCGAGGAAGGGCCGGTTGCGCCCGGCGTGCGCGGTGCTGAAAGTTCCATACCCGCGCCTCTAGCCGGGCGTGACCCCGGTTGACAATCGCCGGGCCAGCCCATAACGACCGCGCCTCGCAGATGCGACACACCTTGCCCAGGTGGCGGAATTGGTAGACGCGCTGGCTTCAGGTGCCAGTGGCCGCAAGGCCGTGAAGGTTCGAGTCCTTTCCTGGGCACCATACGTTATAGACAAGTGCTTGTAATCAAATTACTTTTCCACGTACTGTTAATCGCTTGCCAACAATCCTGCCAACACTCTAAACGCTGATCCGATAGGGACCTGCGCTGGCCGTCTTTGGCGTTCCAACTATGCCCGATTGCCGCTCTACCGGACCCTGCGACCTGTACGCTCAGCACGCCGTCCTTTCTGGTAGCGGTCACAAATGGGACTTCCAGGTTCGCGGCTTGCGCCATTCAGCAATCTATGACGGGGCGCTCTTCGTCGCGCAGGTTTCTAATATCCCCAATGGTGTAAAGGTCGCTCGTTTCGTCTGAACAGTCCCGTGTGCCCGCTGACGAACCTCTCGTATTTGACCGAACACCACGGGCGTTCGACGAACATATCCTCCCGCCAGGAACCCTTGCCATCCGTGCTAATCGCGATCTTTTCGCGGTGGAGGACGCAGGTGAATGCCGTGCTGGTGAACTGGCGCCCTCGTCGGTATTGAAAATTTCTCGACCGCGCCAATTTGTTCGTCTAACAACCTGTAATATAACATTTTTCTGAAAAATGTATAATTTCACACCAACATTCTTACCCACTCCGTGCTCCGGCTGAAACGTCGAAGCCAGCGCCAATGTCGTACCCACGCTTGGTGATTTCAGATGAACAGACCGTGGGGACATAACCTCAATCGCGGTTGATGACGATCTGATTGCCCCCTCCCACGGGCCCGCCGGGGAATGGGCTGCTCCTGCCTTCGAAAACCCGCGTGCCTTTCGGGAAGGTGACCGACACCTGCCGTGCCGCCACATTGCCATTGCGGCTGACGGGAATGGCATGGTCGATGATGGCTTGCGTGCCTCTGGCATCCGATCGGGACCAATAGGAATGGCGATCGACCGGATTTCCCAGGCGCAGCTTCGGATCGGTATAATTCCGATACAATATGGTATTCCGCCCAAGCACCGTTTCATTGCAGGAGCCGCCGCGAAAGCTGCTGCCTGTTCCCCGTCAGCACCTATGGCTCAGATTTGAGGTTGTGATTTTGAGGTGGATTTGGCTCTCGTTGTAGTGACGAAGGAACGAAGATGAGAGCCAAATCCTCAAGCGCCAAAAAGCCTGCTGAGCA
>Ga0335395_10000119_pt1 | contig 49542 bp, 48 predicted proteins | sample MAT02_FD_205744 | JGI IMG/M metagenome (GOLD analysis project Ga0335395, IMG submission 205744) | Freshwater microbial communities from Lake Fryxell liftoff mats and glacier meltwater in Antarctica - MAT-02 (spades assembly) (version 2) ... | reverse complement strand
TTAACCGATTTGAATCGATCAAGAAGGCTGCTTAATTTCATTAATTCATTTAAATCATATTTTAAGGACTATTTTGAATTTGAAAACAGGCTCTTAGATATTAAAATAAATTCTATTTATTAGATTGCTATGTTTGCATATACAAACATAGCAATCGGTTAAAACTAAAAAGTGAGGGAATATGTTTAAGTTGAGCATCAAAAATACAAGGATTTTATTTAAGTTAGGTTTTTTTTGCATGTTTTCATGTTGTCATGCAGAAGATCCTTTGCCCTCTTGGAATGAGGGACAAGTAAAAACTTCCATTATTAGCTTTGTGCAATCCGCAACAGATGAAAATAGTTCTCAGTATGTGAAACCTGCAGCTAGAATTGCGACTTTCGATCAAGATGGAACATTATGGGTCGAACAACCTCAATATCCTCAAAAGTTTTTCACAATCGACAGATTAAAGCAAATCGCCACTTCTCCTTTTTCCAAATTAGATAAAATAATCAAAGGCTTATTAAAAAAAAATTACTGGCTCGGAAGAGATTTCTAAACAAGAATTAACGGGAATTTTAGGAATAGTAGATGTAGATATCTCTGTCGATAATTATCACAATATCATAAGGAACTGGTTAGATACAACTCATCATCCTGACTATGATAAGCCTTTTACATCTTTAATTTATCAACCGATGTTAGAAGTTATTCAATTTTTTCAGCAAAATGGCTTTAAAACTTATATCGTTTCGGGTGGAGGGCAAGAGTTTATCCGCGCTTATGCCGAAGATTCATATCAGATTCCCCCTGATTGTATTATTGGTACAGCCATTAAAGTAAAATATGAAAATGATGATGGAGAGATTAAATTATTACGCACACCGAATATTCTTTTCGTGAATGAAAAAGAAGGAAAAGCTGAAGCAATTAATTTAATTATTGGAAGAAAACCTGTTGCTGCATTCGGAAATTCTGATGGAGACAGACAAATGCTAGAGTATACTTGGTCTAATAAAGGATTAGCAGTTTTAATTCACCATGACGATACTTTTAGAGAATATGCTTATGATAATTATTCAAAAGTTGGCAAATTAACTAATGAATTTATGGAAGAAGCTCAAGAGCGTAATTATCAAATTGTTAGCATGAGAAAAGACTGGAATACACTTTTTGCTTGGCAGAAAACTTTACCTAAATCACCCAGAGTTCAAGAATAATCTTTTGTTTTTTCTAAATCGAGCTTCTAACAAAAGCTCGATTTAGAAAAATTTTTAACAATTAACTTGTTTTAGGCCCATATGCGTTTTCCTGTTGTCGATCGAGGCTATCCTAACGCTATTGAAGTGAATGAATTTGTAGATTTTGTAAAACGACTTCCTCAAGATGCTTGGTTGCATTTTCATTGTGCAGGTGGACAAGGCAGAACGACACTTTTTCTTTGTGTGCTTGAAATGATGTTAAATCCAGCTAAAACAAGCACTGAAATCATGCGTCAGCAAGAAATTTTAGGGGGAGTCAATTTGTATGATCCGGAAGGATATTACATCGCTCATCCTGAGAAAATTAAAGATGCGCAGTTGCGCTTAAAATTTTTCTTAGATTTTCATCAATAGTGTATTGAAAACCCGCAATTTAAAAAAAACTGGAGGGAGTAGATTTCCCAACAAAAAACTTAACAACTCCTTGCATTTAAGCAGATCAGTTCGTATTCTTTTCTCTTTAACTAATGCATCTATCTTTTTTAATCGTCTTTTCTACTAGACTATCCATGCTTATGAGTAAATTATATTTTCAAATACTGATTTTTTGCAGTTGTCTACTTTGTAGTCATTTGCAAAGCTTATATGCTCGAGATGAATGTTTTTCTAGTGGGTTAGGTCCTTCAAATCTTATGCAAGATTTATTATTAGTGAACTATTGGGATAAACGTTTAAACGAACGTTTTCCTGTCACGTATGATCATCTATTGCAAGGGGGGTATTTCAGCATGCCCTCTGCACGGATGGGAGCAGAAGGAGAAATAGGGATTGGATATGCCTGGGTGCCGCCTTACTATCAATATAATCTTAAATTACAATTAGTTGACTTTTTAGAAGTAACGGGAAGTTATCGCGTTTTTCGTGGAATAGACGATCCCATTTTAACACCTCTTGGTTTCGGCGATTACTCAGATAAAGGGGCGAATGTCAAATTATCTTTATTTAAACCAGAGGATAGCCATTATCAAATCCCTGGCTTAGCAATTGGTTTAGAAGATTTCATGGGCACAAGTTCTTTCAAAGCCTATTATGCTGTATTAACGCAAGTATTTTTAAAATATCATTTAGAAGTAAGTGTTGGTTATGGAGCGCGACGTATTAAAGGATGGTTTGGTGGTTTAAATTGGATGCCTTTTCGTCAATCAAAACATGAATTTTTGCAAGATTTATCCTTTGTATGTGAGTATGATGCAATTCCCTATAAAGATGAACAGATTGAAAAACATCCGAAGGGGCGTAAAAAACGTTCACCTTTTAACATTGGTTTAAAATACCATTTTTGGGATATGTTTGATGTGTCTTTCTCTTATATTCGTGGGGATAAAGTCGCTCTCTCTATTGCTAGTACTTACAATTTTGGTGCTACAAAAGGGATACTACCAAAGTATGAAAATTCATTGCCTTACCAGGCCCCCGTCAATATCCAAGAATTAGGAGAATTGCGCCCCGCAGATGTCATGATTCACGATCTATTGTTTGCTTTTAATAGCCAAGGCATAGATGTCATAGAAGCGGGTATGGGATGGGATAATGAGCAATCCGTTTTACGTCTTAAGCTGGTTAATCTCGCTTACCGAGAAGAAGGTTTTTTTAAAGAAAGAATCGTTTCTGTTTTGGCAAATCTTGTTCCCCTAAACATTGATCAAGTGATTATTGTTGTTGATGCTTTTTTGACAGATGTACAAGAATATCATTTTGATATGAACTTTCTTAGAAAATATAATAATAAAAAAATTGGCTCATTCGAATTTAATTTATTAACTCCTTACGAAGAAGTCACTTTACCTCAAAAATGCCAGTATCTTTGTATTTTTTCAAAAAACAAAGAAAAGTTGAATTTTGAGTTATTACCGCGCACACAAACTTTGTTTGGTAGTTCGCGAGGCAAATTCAAATATGCATTAGGGCTAACTTTGGCAATTAATGGTTTGTTATTTAATGAAATTTTTTATTCGATTCAACTGGGCAAATTTTTCATTTCTGACTTTAACCAAATCAGTGATGTCGATCGTTTAAATCCTTCTCAATTGATCAATGTACGTTCAGATGTTATCCGCTATTATCAACAAGAATCTATCGTATTGGACGAAGCATATTTAGAAAAAATTTGGAATTGGGGACAGGGTTGGTATACACGTATTGCTTTGGGATACTTTGAAATTGAATATGGGGGAACATGTGCTGAATGGCTTTATTATCCAGTGAATTCAGAATGGGCAGTTGGAATGGATTTTGCCCTATTAAAAAAACGTTCTTATGAAAATTGGGGATTTACTAATAAAATACGTAAATTAGACGGTTTCACTCCGCATTGGTTGTCATTTATTGGGTCTCAATACTTTTTAAATATTTATTATAATTGGACTTGTACAGATTTAGAAATTAAATTAAGCATGGGAAAATTTTTAGCAGATGATTTTGGAGCCCGCTTAGAACTTTCTCGTTATTTCCCCAGCGGATTAAGAGTGGGTTTTTGGTATACTATGACTAACGGACATGATCGTATTAATGACCAAACATATTATGATAAAGGCGTCTTTTTCTCAATTCCTCTGGACATCTTCTACTCTAGATCAAGCCGCTCGCGTTGGGGCTATGGCATGTCTGCCTGGCTTCGTGATGTGGGTGTGCGGGCAAGCTCTGGAACAGAACTTTATAATTTAATTAATCAACAAAGACAATAATTTAAAATCAGCTCTTCAAAAAAATGTCTATTTCTGAAACTGTATATTTCACTATAAGCAATGGAATATAGCTCGAGTTTTATCAACAAAAATTAGTTTGTGATGGTTACATGGTTTTGTCTCCTTTACTTTTTAGTGGTTCTTCTAATCTAAATTTAGCAAATAAAATTGCGCAACTTTTAAACTTATCATTAGGAAAAAGAGATATTCATTTTTTTCCAGACAAAGAAATTTTTGTAGAAATACTTGAACCTGTACAAGCTCGAGATATTTTCGTTATTCAATCCCTTTTTAACGATCCCAATATTCATCTAATGGAATTATTAATCATGGTAGATGCTTTAAAACGTGCAGGTGCAGAATCTATTACTGCAGTTTTACCTTATTTTGGGTATGCTAGGCAAGATCGACTTATTAGATCCGGCATGTCAATTACGGCAAAATTGGTTGCAGATCTTTTAACTTGTTCAGGTATCACCAAAATTATCACTTTGGATTTGCATTCAGATCAAATTGAAGGATTTTTTGATATACCTGTGGAGCATTTGACTAGCCGTTCCTTACTTGCAAACTATTGTACGAATTTTAACTTAGCTGAGGCGGTCATTGTTGCTCCGGATAAAGGAGGCATAAAAATTGCCAGTGAATTTTCACGTGAACTTAATTTACCTATGGCCATGATTGATAAGGAGCGTCTTGATCCTTACAACGTAGAGATGCGTTTTTTTATAGGAAATGTCGCCAATAAAACAGTTATTTTAACTGATGATATGTGTTCCACAGCAGGTACACTCATTAATGCAGCCAAAACATGTCACGCATTAGGCGCGAATAAAATTTTTGCTTTGGTAGGGCATGCTTTATTTGTTAAAAATGCCTTAGTCCATTTAGAAGAGAGCGTGATAGAAAAAATAATCACTACAGATAGTGTTTCCAGTTCAAGCGAAATAAAAAATCACAGTAAAATTCATGTGCTTTCTGTTGCTTCACTTTTCTCAAAAGCTATGAGTAATTAAAAAAATTAATTAGTTCTTGTTATTTTTCAAAATAAATACCTTGTGATAATTTTTATATTAACTATAGGTTGTTTTTAATAGCATTTATTTGTTATAGTGCTATTTATTAATTATTAATCCCTCAGGTAAAAAATGATAAGACTTGCTGCTATTAATCCTTGTTCTTCTCGTTTTAAAACAATAGACGAATCAAAAATCTTACGGTCGAACTTCTATGCTTTATCAAAAACAGATCAAAGAATAATTTTAATTGCTACTACAATTGTCGCTTGTTTGACATTTGATATTTTAAGTAAGAGCTATTTTTTGCTATTAACTAAGAGATTTACATACATGCATGAAGTAAAAGAAACAAAATTTAGCTCTAAAAAAATAATGTACGTTGATGAGTCACTTGAACAAGTGAAACCTATAGCAGAAATTCCAAAAACTCAAGAAATTCAAAAAACTCAAGAAATTCAAAAACCTCAAGAAATTCAAAAACCTACTCAATCTAAGTCCGTTTATGCTTCGGTCCCTTTTGAAGGAAGGTATCTATTAAATATTCATCACACTTATGGTGAGGGGTCTTGTGGATTTCATGCTATACTTGGGAAAAATAATTCTGGCTCTATTGTAAAAGTTGACAATGTGGCAGAAAAACGTACAGAGTTTTGTAAGTGGTTAAAAGAGCTCCATGGGAAAAAAAAACTTCCTATTGAAATAAAAGCTCTGATGATGGGATATTGCATAGAATTTGATAAAAAAGTCGATGGAGACTATGTTGTACCTTCTACGTTTCGCCAATTAGCAATGAACACTCACAAGCGAATATTCACTGAGACTGACAAACTTCCATTCGCTGAAATAGAGAAGAAACGCATGGAGTTTATTGATGATCCTGAGGTTATGGAGGCTTACATAGAAAATATGAAAAGTACCTCTACTCATGTGGGCCAAGATGAATTAAAAGTAGCTGCTGAATTTTTTAAGTTAAGGCTTTTTCTCTTTCAACCAGGGTGGAATAATGATGGCTCACTGACGTGCAATCGTCTGGATGAGTTACGTAATGCTAACTTTAAACCTCAAGCTAATGATGTGTTTGTCTATTTTTCTGGAGCTCATTACGAAAAAGTAGACCTACAGGAACAACTTTATCTTAATTAAGAGGATGGAGTATTTTTATTAGAAAATAAAAATACTCGCCCACCTTATACCAAACCCAAGAAATAAAAGCATAAATTCATCCGCCTAATGGGCATCTTTTGATCAATCGTTTCTCATTGATAGTTAAGACTATCAACTTCGAAACGATTGTCAAAACCTGCCTCATTATCTTGCATGAATTTATGCTTTTATTTCTTGGGTTTGGTATTACGCCTCTCTCGAAATTTCAAGTTTCTTTCAAATATTTTATGAGATATCTTGCTTAAAAACGAATTTTTCCATTAACTTGACATTCAAGACAACTTAAAATTTTAGTGCATTCTCAGTAAATGTAGTCTTTTATCAAATCAAACTGTTGAAGAGGATAAGTATGGTAGAAATTAAAACAAAAAAAGGTTTAGATATTCCAATCGAAGGCAAACCAAAAGGGAATATCAAACACTTATCTTCTTTTGATAATCATTCTACTCTCAATCAATTGCCTAAAATTGCTTTAGATTTAAGACCTTTTGATGATGTTAAATTTAAAGTTTTAGTAAGAGTAAATGATAAAGTCAAACTTGGCCAGCCTTTAGTCGAAGATAAGACTACACCCGGTAGATTTTTTGTTGCTCCCGCAGCGGGAGTTGTACGTGAAATTCGCAGAGGCTTAAAAAGAACACTATTAGATATTGTTATAGATGTAGACGCACAAGAAGAGGTTGTTGAGCATCCGATTTTAGATTTAGCTACAAGTAATCGTCAGCAATTAATTGATTACATGATGCAGGCCGGTTTATTTGCATCAATTCGACAAAGACCTTTTAATTTATTAGCTAATCCTCAGTTGACTCCCAGAAATATTTTTGTCAAGGCTTTAGAATCTGCGCCTTTTGTACCGCCGGCTGAGATGCAAGTGAAGGGATATGAAAAAGAATTTCAGTTAGGGCTAGATACTTTAGCTAAGTTAACAACCGGTGCCGTTCATCTTGTTTATCAATATGGCAGTGATTTTCGCGCCTTCACAGAAGCAAATCATGTAGAAAAACACACTGCAGAAGGGCCTCATCCTATTTCAAATCCTTCTTTGCATATACAAGAAATAGATCCCATTATTTCAGCAGACGCAGTCATTTGGACAGTAGATGCCCATACAGTAGTAAAGATAGGCTATTTAATTACACATGGACGCTATCTGGTAGATAAAGTCATTGGAATTGGTGGTCCGGGTATCATTGAAGACCAAACAGGTTTTTACAAGGTTCGCGAAGGCATGCCTATTCATCAATTAATTGCAAATCGGATTGACACTGGCCATGTTAGATTAATCTCAGGAGATCCATTAGGTGGAAGTCAAGTTGAGTCAGAAGACTATTTAGGATTTTATGATTATGCTTTTTGCGCAATTCCTGAAAATACGCAAAGAGAATTTCTACATTTTTTTCGTCTAGGTGCAAATAAATATACATTTAGTCGTGCCTACTTATCTGGTCATTTTGATAATTCGAAACACGAATATTTCTTTACGACTAATCGACATGGGGAAGAACGCGCATTTATTGACAATACTTTATATGATAAAGTCATGCCTTTAAATGTGTCTACAATGCATTTAGTTAAAGCAATTATGGCTGAAGATTATGATTTGGCAGCAAGCCTAGGCTTATTAGAAGTTGATAGTGAAGATTTCTTACTACCCACTTTTGTCTGCCCTTCCAAAATCGAAATGCGTACAATTGTACGTAAGGGCTTAAGAAGATATGCAGAAGATACATTAAAATAATCAAAAGCGCATAACTCACTCATTTTTTAAGAAAAACACAAAGTTTTTCTTAAATTTCTATTTATTTATGGTTATTTTCCCCATTCAATAGGAGTTCAGACACTCATATTGACTTTTTCAGGGAAGATGGTATACTCCATAAATATTTTCAAATAAAGTAGATGTATGAAACGAATTGCCATATTAGGAAGTACAGGTTCAATCGGGCAAAATGTTTTAAATGTTTCCCGGCACTTAAAAGAGAAGATTCAAGTTGAGTCTCTTTCAGCCCATTCCAATATTGATTTATTAGAAATTCAGGCGCGAGAGTTTCGTCCGCAATTGATCGCTGTTTTTGATAAAGATAAAGCTTTTGAATTACAAAAAAGATTGCCGACTTTCGAGGTCCTTGGTGGAATGGAGGGGTTACTTGCCATTGCAAAAGATACAAGAGCGACCATGCTAATATCTTCCATGTCGGGAACCTTGGGTTTAATTCCTACTATTGCAGCCATTAAAGCAGGTAAAGACATTGGTTTGGCTAACAAAGAAGTGTTGGTGGCCGGTGGTGCTTTAATTATGGATTTAGTTAAGGAAAAGCAAGTCAATCTTTTTCCAATGGATAGTGAACATAGTGCTATTTTTCAGTGTTTACAAGGTGAGCGTGCCCAATCAGTAAGACGGTTGATTTTGACTGCATCGGGTGGACCTTTTAGAAATTGGCCTCAAGAACGGTTGAATCAAATTACAGTTGAAGACGCATTGAAGCATCCAACTTGGACGATGGGGAAAAAAATTACAATTGACTGCTCGACTTTAATGAATAAAGGATTAGAGGTCATTGAAGCTCACTGGCTTTTTAATATCGTTTTGGATAAAATCGAAGTAATTATACATCCCCAAAGCTTAATACATAGCATGGTGGAGTTTAATGATATGTCAATGCTTGCTCAAATGAGTGAACCAACAATGATAGTGCCAATTCAATATGCATTGACCTATCCTAAACGTGAGCCCGGCATGCTAAAGCCTTTTGATTTTACTAAACATCCGACTTTGGAATTTTGTATTCCTGATAAAGAAAAATTTAAATGTTTAGCTTTGGCTTATCGAGCCATGGAAAGGGGGGGGACTCTTCCCTGTTTTATGAATGCGGCAAATGAAGTCCTGGTCGAGCGTTTTTTAGAAAAAGAGATCGGTTGGAGTGAAATTGGGTTAATTTTAGAAGAGTTGATGGAAAATCACGTTGTTCAACCTGCCGATTCTCTAGATATTATTTTAGCTGTAGATGCTTCGGCTAGGCAACAGGCATCAATGCACAAAGCAACCAGTTACTTAAAGGTTTAATCTGTTATGATCGTCAGTATTTTGTATATCTTTTTAGCTATTCTAGGTCTAAGTTTCTTAATATTTATTCATGAACTTGGGCACTATTTCATGGCGCGCCGTGTAGGTATGCGTGTTGAAACGTTTTCTATTGGTTTTGGTAAACCTCTTTATTCCTGGGTACATGATGGAGTCAAGTGGCAAATTGGTTGGCTGCTATTCGGCGGTTATGTAAAAATTGCTGGTATGGAAGGTGGAGATCAGCAAGATCCTTACAGTATAAGAGATGGCTATTTTGGTAAACGCCCTTGGGACCGGATCTTAGTGTCTGTAATGGGACCACTTGTGAATATTGTTTTCGCTCTTCTTGCTTTCACTGTTTTATGGGCAGTCGGAGGTCGTGAAAAAAAATTTAGCGACTATACGCATAAAATTGGCTGGGTAGATCAGAAATCAGATCTATATTCAAAAAGTATTCGACCTGGCGATGAAATTACAGCTTACAATCATGAACTTTTACGAGGAAGCAAAGATCACCTCACTGTTCCGATGATGTCAAATGGTAAAGTAGAGGTCCAGGGCTATCATTTTGATTTAGTCACTCAACAAAAAATACCTTTTGATTATATTGTTAATACCTATTCTCACCCTGCAGCAGCTGATAAAGATGTGCACACAATAGGTATTTTAAGCCCTGCAACTTATGTGATTTACAATCGTTTGCCTTCTGGAAAAGAAAATCCTATTCCTGAAGGATCTCCTATGCAAGATAGTGGAATCGAATATGGTGACCGAATTGTTTGGGTAAACGGAGTATTGATAAATTCAAGTCAAGAGTTATCGTATGTGATTAACGATTCCAAAACTTTATTAACGATTCAACGTGGCCAGGAGACCTTTTTACGTCGTGTTCCACGTGTAAAAGCTGAAGAGTTAAAATTAGATGCGGAATTTAAAGAAGAACTCATTGATTGGCAGTTTGAATCTCAATTAAATAGTGACAAAATTCAAAACTTATTTGTTATCCCTTATAATTTAACAAATGACGGTGTTGTTGAGGCTTTGGTTAAATTTATTGATCAGGAAAATGAATTGGAAGCCTTCCCTACTTATGATTTTTCTGCATTGGATGAGCAATTGCAGGCAGGCGATAAAATTATTGCCGTCAATGGTCATTCCGTTAAATTTTCTTATGAAATTCTTGCTCAATTACAAAAACAAATGATTAATATTGTTGTGCAAAGAGACAAAAAAATTCATGACGTTGTAAGCTCGCGACAAGCAGATGAATTATTTGATAAGCAATTTAGTTTTAATAATCTGCAAAAAATCACTAGCACAATTGGTCTGCCTAATGCAACGAAACAGGTAGGTAATTTATTTCTTTTAAAACCAATTGAGCCGAAAATGCGTAAAGATTTTAATCTAAGTGATGAAAATAAAGCACTTCTTGCACAAGAGATGCAAGCGCAACGAAAAATGATTGAAGGAATTTCAGATGCTGAAAAAAGAACGCAAGCTCTGCAAGCTCTTGAAAAGTTTGATAAGCAACTTGCCTTAGGATTACCAACAATTCAAGATGTAAAAGTGCGTTATAATCCGACTCCTTGGAGTTTATTTACGCAAGTTTTTGAAGAAATTTGGACCACACTAGGTGCGCTTTTTACTGGTTCATTAAACCCAAAATGGTTAAGTGGTCCGATTGGAATTGTGCAAGTTGTGCATGATAATTCCATGGTCAGTTTTAAAGAAGCTCTTTATTGGCTAGGCGCAATTAGCTTAAATTTAGGAGTCTTGAACCTTTTACCTTTACCAGTTCTAGATGGGGGAACAATTTGTTTTTCTCTTTATGAATTAATTACAGGAAAAAAAATCAAAGCAAAGACAATGGAAAAATTAATTATCCCTTTTGCATTGTTATTGATAGGTTTCTTTATCTTTTTAACTTATCACGATGTGGCACGTTTATTTAAAACGTTCTTTTAAACAAACTTTGAGAAAACTACAAAAAAATTTTCAGTTTTTTGTAGTTTTCTCTCTTCAATAGAGACTACCCTAGAACTGACAGAGAAGCCATAAATGAGAGATATTGTATCCTGTTTCTCTGTCCTGTGCGGCCTTTATCATATTAGATCTAATTAAATTTTTGAAAATTTCTCTTCAAATCAAATTTCATTTATTTAAATATAAATTATTTAAATAAATACGAAGTAGGTCCATGGCTATAACAATTACGAAACGTCCACGCAATTTAGGAATTGCTCAATCTGCTGCAATTTTATACGGAGATTGGGGAACAAGCAAAGCTTATGTGATTGGATTAGCCTTTGCAATAGCCGGTTATGCATCTTTTTGGTTGATTCTGGCTGTTTGCATATTAAATGCAATGGTGGCGATTAATTATATCTATATCTGTAAATTCAGCCCGCATGGCGGTGGAGTTTATAATTCCGGCAAAAATCGGTCACAAATTCTCGCCTTAATTGGAGCATTTTTTTTAGTAGCTGATTATTTAATTACAGCTTCTTTAAGTGCACTCTCTTGTTTTAGTTATATTGGAGTTCAACATCCTGAAATATGGGCGATGGGTGCAATTTTAGTCATTGGGGTTTTAAATTTATTCGGATCCAGACATTCAGGTAATGCCGCTTTAGGTATTGCGGGCGTGACTGTGTTAGTTGTATTGATGTTAGGTATTTTGTCTATTCCTTATATTGAGCAAGCAGTCAGTCATGTAAAACCCCTGCCTGGAAGTCTAGTAGTCAATTGGGATATCTTCGTTGGAATTATTGTGGCTCTATCGGGTATTGAAGCCATTGCCAATCAGACAGGAGTGATGAAACTGGATCCTGGAAGTACAGAGGAAAATCCATCTGTTCATCAGACATCTAAATGGGCAATTATTATTGTAATGATCGAAGTTTGCTTTTTCACAGCTTTATTTGGTTTAATGGTCAATGCTATTCCCAATTTAAAATTAGTTGATGGAAATATCAATGCAGTCAATATGCCGGAAATACGCGATTTCATGTTGAAATATTTAGGAGAATTTTTTGTATCAGGTTTGTTTGGTAGCTTAGTGATGAGCAAAATATTTGGACTAATGGTGAGTGCTGTATTTGCCATCCTTTTACTTTCTGCAGTTAATACTGCAATTGTTTCTTTAGTTTCTTTGTTATATGTTATGGCTAAAGATGGACAAATGCCAGATTTTTTCCAAAAAATGACTTCCTACGGGGTGCCCTATTTTCCCCTCTTAGTTGCAATAATTGCTCCTGCGAGTGTTTTAATTTTTGTTAACGATGTGGCAGCGTTGGCAAATTTATATGCTGTAGGGTTTGTTGGAGCAATCGCAATGAATTTAGGCATGACCGCAACCAATTATGAAATTCCTTTGAAAAAATCAGAAAGACTTTTTATGTATGTGACATTTGTCATTATGCTAGCAATTGAACTCACGCTTTTTATTACAAAACCTGCTGCGAGACGTTTTGCCATAGCTATTTTGACGTTAGGTTTGATCTTAAGAGCCTTAGTTATTGAGATGCGTCAAAAAGTATGGGCAGAAAAGAAAGTCGATTTAAAACATGCTTCAATTTATGAAGAGGATGAACAAGAACCTATTCATTATGGAGCCATTTTGTGTGTTGTCAATACAATTGGAAAAACCTTGAATTTTGCTCTTTTTGAGGCTAAAAAGCTGCAGGAGCCGCTTTATATTTTGTTTTTAAGAGAGCAAAGAGTTGTATCAGAAGAAGATCGACGTAAATTATGGATAGATGATCCGGAAGCTTGCAAATTATTCGATTACGCCAAAGATAGCTCCCATGAAACACATATTAAGTTTTTTTATGCTGTAACAGATCTTCCTTCCGTGACTATTGTTCAGGCTGCTAAAGACCTGAAAACATCACGTTTGATTATTGGTAGACCTCGTCAAAATAAAATGTTAAAACTTCTTCGCGGGAATCTAACACAAGAATTAGCTGAAAAATTGCCAAGCGATATAGATTTGGTGACAATCTCTTAAAATAAGATTCTCTGGCAAAAATCCCTGCGAATTTTATTAAATTGCGTTTTTGAGATTCCTATAATTTTATGCTTTTCTCTCTAGAACTAATAGTGTAATATATCCACATGAAATTTAATATTTCCTAGTAACTTTTAGATTTAAACTGTCATTTAAAACAGATAAAATACATCGAACTAGTCCATAATCAAGAAAAAGATTAAGATGATTAACAGAATTGAAAAAAAACATTTGTTGATTTTATCTAAATAATTGAATTGTAAAAAAAATAATAGGAGAAAGGAATGTCTGATTCTTTGGAATTTGATAAAGTAATAAAGGGTTTTGGAGCGGTCAAAGCACTTGATGAGATATCTTTTTCCATCAAAAAAGGCGAATTTTTTTCTTTATTAGGTCCAAGCGGTTGCGGCAAAACGACCCTTTTAAGACTAGTTGCTGGATTTGAAAAACCCGATAGTGGACGCATTTTACTCAATGGGCAAGATATTACAAATCTGCCCGCCAATCAAAGACCAATTAATACAGTTTTTCAAAGCTACGCTCTTTTTCCTCATCTTACTTTGTGGGATAATATCGCATTTGGTTTACGTATTGCCAAACATTCGAAAGAGTATATTAAAAAAGAAGTAGAATCCATGTTAGCTCTCATTCAAATGGAAGAGCATGCCTATAAAAAACCAGATTATATAAGTGGTGGACAAAAACAACGTGTAGCTATTGCAAGAGCACTTGTTAATCGTCCGCGAGTGCTTTTACTTGATGAACCCCTAGCCGCATTAGATTTGAAATTACGCCAACGCATGCTACTTGAATTAGATCTAATTCATGATGAAGTAGGAATTACATTTTTATATGTCACGCATGACCAAAATGAAGCCATGGCCGTCAGTGATCGTATAGCCATTTTAAATCGAGGTAAATTAGAACAAATCGGAAGGCCAATCGAACTGTATGAAGCCCCTCAAAGTAGTTTTGTCGCAGCATTTATAGGTGATACCAACTTTTTAGATGGCTGGGTAGCAGAACAACAGATTAAAGAATATTCCTTACTATCTATTGAAGATTTTCCACAAGTTATTTGCTTTAATGATAAAAAACTTTCGGTAGGGGATCCTGTACATATGAGTATCCGTCCAGAAAAAATTCATATCTCTCGCGAAAAACCTGCTGAAAAACCTTTGATTAATAGCATGCAAGGTATTGTAGAAGATATTATTTATCAAGGAGATCACACGAAATTTGGAGTAAGGGTAGGTGGACATCGGATGACTGTTTTTCAACAACATAGTCGATTTTTGCTAGATGAAAGCCCCATTACTTGGAATGATAAAGTCTGGCTCTGGTGGCATGCAGATGATGGATTTATTTTGGAGCGTTACCAAGTGATTAAAGAAAATGAAATGGGACGTTCTTTTGAAAATACCCTACAAGAACAAAATTGAAGAGATAAATCATGAAAAGTAAATTTGAAGAAGTGGGTTTAACCTTTCCTTCCGCTTTATGGCTGCTTGTTTTCTTTCTTATTCCAACTTCCGTGATCATTTTTTATGCTTTTAAACCGGGTGATTTGTATGGGGGGATTCAAGAAGGATGGACATTAGACAATATCAAAAATCTGTTTACTCCTCATCATTTAGTGATCTTATGGAGAACAATTTGGTTTAGTCTAATCACTACCGCTGTATGTTTATTATTGGCTTTACCCACCGGTTTTTTCTTAGCGCAAACCAGCCTTAAAAATCGCCGTATTCTACTTTTATTGATTGTCGTTCCATTTTGGACAAGCTTCTTAATACGTGTTTTTGCTTGGAAATCTTTACTTCATCCAGAAGGATTTTTAAAAAAAACTTTGGTTTTCTTGCATTTTGTCAATGACGACACTTTATTGCTTTATAATGCAGGGGCGGTTCTTTTAGTAATGATTTATACTTATTTGCCTTTTGCAATTTTACCTTTATTTACAGCCGCTGAAAAATTTAATTTCAATCTTTTTGAAGCAGCAATGGATTTAGGTGCATCTCGCTCTCAAGCATTTTATAAAGTTTTTATTCCTTCAATCAAACCTGGGATTTTAACAGCTTTTCTCATGGTTTTTATTCCGGCAATGGGGGCTTATGTGATTCCAGATATTGTTGGAGGAATTAACAATGAAGTGTTAGGAAATAAAATCGCGCAGCGCACTTTTGTAGATAGAGATCTTCCTGAAGCAAGCTCGCTTTCATTAGCTTTAGCAATGGCTGTGCTTTTGCCTATGATGGTCATTTTTTGGTTACAAGCGGATTCTGATAAAAAAATCAAAAAAAAAGGCTTCTAGTTCATGAATATGAAGCGGTTTTCATTTTGGGTAACTTTTGCTGTTTTAGTTTTTTTCTATTTACCCATACTCATGCTAGTGATTACGTCTTTCAACGAATCTCGCTTTGGTGGTGTGTGGAGAGGGTTTTCTATGAGATGGTACTTTCAATTATTTTCTGAAGAAACGCTTTGGAAAGCTTTGAAGAATTCTTTATTGATTGGAATTGGTGCGACTTTGGTTTCTTCTGTTCTAGGGACATTGGCTGCTTTAAGCTTGCATCGTTACCGCTCTATGTTACAAAAAGCGCATTACGGATTAATATATACGCCCTTGGTCGTGCCTGATGTTTTAATGGGAATTAGTTTGCTACTATTTTTTGTAACTATTCATCTCCAATTAGGACTTTTTACAATTTTTGTCGCGCATACGACATTTTGTTTAAGTTACGTGACTTTTGTAATTTTGTCTCGTTTGCAGACACTTGATCATGCAATTATTGAAGCTGCAGAAGATTTAGGGGCAAATTACTGGCAAATATTTTGGCGCATTAAGTTGCCACAGCTTTTTCCGGCCATTCTTTCTGGGGCATTGCTGGCTTTTACACTTTCAATTGATGATTTTGTGATTACATTTTTTGTCGCAGGCCCGGGATCCACGACTTTGCCTATCTACATTTATAGTTTGATGAAGTTTGGTTCTACGCCTATTATTAACGCCTTATCTACCGTATTAATTGTTGCAACTTTTGCGATTGTATGGATTGTGCAATCGATTACCCGAGAACAAAAATGAAATTTTTTGCATGGCTTCTTTGTACCTGTTTAATTTTACTTACAAGCTGCTCCTCATCAGAACGAGAATTACATATTTACAGCTGGGGTGACTACATTAATCCTGAAGTTGTTAAAAAATTTGAAGAGCAATATCATTGTCGTGTAATTTTAGACACATACGATTCAAATGAATCGATGTATTCCAAGTTAAAATCAGGTGCTACGGGTTATGATATTATTTTTCCTAGCAATTATATTTTAGATCTTCTTAATAAACAAAATATGTTGCAAGAGATCGATAAACAGAAAATTCCCAATCTAAAATACTTAGACACGCATTTGATTGACTTACTAAAAGCTAATGTAGAAGCCAATAGCATTCCTTATATGTTGACTTTCTCGGGTATTGGTTATCGTCAAGATCACATTACGCACATGATTGACTCTTGGGATGCTTTTGGCCAAAGCAAATGGCGCGGTCGCATGACAATGCTGAATGACTTTCGGGAAACGATTGGCGCTGGTTTGAAATATTTAGGCTATAGTGTCAATTCAACGAACCCAGAAGAAATTAATGCAGCCACAGATCAGCTCATTAAATGGCGAAAAAATTTAGCCAAGTTTGAAAGTGAACAATATAAAAATGGGATTGCAACTGCTGAATTCTTAGTCGTGCATGGCTATAGTGGAGACATTTTGCAAGTCATGCAAGAAGATTCCGGGGTGAACTTTCTTTATCCAAAAGAAGGGGCTATTATTTCGTGTGATTATTTAGCTATTCCAAAAAATGCACCTGAGTTTGAACTAGCGCATCAATTTATTAATTTCCTTTACGAACCTAAAATCACTGCTCTCAATATGAAATGGACGCTCTTTATTTGTCCAAATAAAGAAGCTTATCAATATTTAGAACCTGCATTGAGAGATAATCCTGTCCTGTTTCCATCTGAAGAAACTTTAGGTAAAATGGAACTTATTTTAGATGTAGGTGACGATGTAGTGAAATATTACCGAGCTTGGGATCGTATTAAGAGCGGTTAGATGTTTTTAATACTTACATTAAGATTCAAATCAATCATGCAACACTCCTTTCTTTTTAAAATTTATTTCCTGCTTTTTTTTCCAGGCATCCCTTTGTGCTCAAAATTTTATGACAGATTGTGCCATCAGTGAAATGGAGATAAAAAGCCTGCAAGTGGTTTGTTTAGACATTCCTTTTGACCTTGAATTACATTTACAATTTAACTTGAAGCTTGCTGTTGAGAATTATTGTATCAATTCAGAATACTTAAAAACTCAGAGGCTGGGAAAAAAAGGATGGTTAATTAGTCATTTCTTTGACCAAAATTAATTTTCAAAATTTGGTCCCCACTTTTTTTAAGGATTGGCCTCTTTTATGACCATATTTTTTCTAAAGAACCCTGTTCACGTTACTTATATTCTCTCATTACTTTTATAAACTCCACGATCTAATCATATTATGGACAATAACAAAAAGACACATATTTGAAGCCACCTTGGATATACCTCGAACAAAAAACTGTTGTAATCCTCTATTTCTTGCATTTGCATTAACGCATTCAGAAGTTGCTGCACGATTTTTATAGATTTTCTTAGATTCTATTTTCCCCATATTAATGCGCCATTCTTTAACATATTGACTATCAGTGTCTTTTGGTAAGTAACTTTCCGGGTTCATAGAGTTTCTGGGGGCATATAAATCATACATTCAGGGTTTATTTGGGCAATTTTATCAATATCCTCATGTTGTACATAGCCTCCATCTACTAAGGAGGCTAGACAAAATAATATTTAGGAATCAGTTTGATTTGGTTTAATTGTGTAGTTCCATTCAGGATGAAAATCGCATGGCGTAATGTTTATTGTTTCGAATAAGGCTTTTGAGATTTTTCTACCCTTTTCATAAACTCTTTTATCAACTTTCGTTTTGACGAGCAAGCCTGTTGTCGTTTTTGTGTTTCCTATAAGCTCTACAACTGTTTGAATGTCAACAAGAGGTCGGCCACGCCAGTTTTGAGAAATATAAGAAAACAAGCGATGCTCAATTTTATTCCACTTGCTAGTGCCGGGAGGAAAATGACAGACTGTAATCGCCTTATTAAGCTCGTTTGAAAGCTTTTGTAATTCAACTTTCCAAAGACGGACTCGATTGCCATTACTTCCCCCACAATCGGCTGTTATCATCATCGCCGGGGCGTCTTTGTAGATTTCTTTTCCCATTTCCAGCCACCATTGCCGAATGCTTTCAACTGCAAATTCTGCAGTATCACAACTAATTCCTATGCTTACCCAACCCAGATTCGCACCAACATCGTAAATGCCATAAGGTGCCGCCTTTCCTTTTACTTTATCAATAAAATCATAAACATTAAACATCTGTATGCTCTCCTTTTGAACTCCACTCTCGACCATTATTTTTATACAAACCTATATTTTCTTTTTTTTTAGCGTCAACTGACAGCACTGGGCAGTGATTGCTCTGAAACTCTTTGGATTTATTGTTTATTTTTTGAAATTGTTTATCTCTATCAGGATGATCTTTACTTCCTTCATGACGCTTCCTGTTCGATTTCATGCTGTATTTTTGTTGAACCAACAGTCGGTGAACAGATCTTTGTGTGATTACATGTCCCTTTTCTTGAAGTTCTTAAGCTAACTTAATCGTGCTTTTTGAACTCCAACGCAAGGCTATTTCAGGGTCTTCACGTGTACTTGGATCAATTAAAGCTTCCAAATCCTGTAAAAGAGTTGTATCTTTTTTTGTGATTTTTTTACGACCGCCGCCTGGACGCCTTATCCTCCCAGGAGTAACTTGAACTGGTTCAGCTGCGAGCTCTTTCATTCCTTTGGCAACTGTCGGCCAAGAGATACCGGTAGCATTACAAACCATTGCTTTACCTCCGCGACCGAGAGCTTTTGCTTCAGTTGCACACCAGATGCGAATTGCCCGTTCATTTAAAAATGGTTGAATCTGATTGAATTTATTTCGAATATCTTCGATAGTTTCGTCTTTGCCTTTCATGCCACCTTGATAACATTTTAAAGAATAAAATTAAACATTATTTTGTCTAGTCTCCTAACCATCTTTTTGGTTTCGTACCAAATGTGTTAATAACTTGCTCTTGCATTTGACTTATTAATCCCATATTCATTTCTTGATTACTAACTTTTATTCCTACAATAACTTGTGTTTTAACGTCTGTTGCTAGTTGTACATTATAGGCTGGGGTTATAACCACCATTTCCCATTTTCATTACTCTAGACTCTGGGTCTGTTGTGGAAGTTTTTATTTTTTCTTCTTTCTTCTTAGTCAACTTCTTTCGCTGTTTTTTTAGGACTTTTTTTTTCTGTTCGGTTATTTTGTTCAATTCTTCAATTGCTTTATTTATGCGATTTTCCCTATCAACTGCTTTTTGATTTTCTACGATTTTTTTCGGCTAATAATATCTGAAGGTGCCTTTAATCTTTCTTCATTTAATTTTTGCACATGTTCTTTTGCAATTTTCTGAAATATTTTGAGTTTGTCTTTGCGACGAAAAGATGAGGCTCCAGCATGTGCCCTAACCTTTATACCATCTTGCGAAATCTCTTCCAGAGTGATAAGATTTTCAACCAAAAGCATAGCCACACTTTGGGTAATTAACTCATTTAAACATTCTTCATTATTTGCTCGGAAATCATTAATTGTATGATAACTAACATTTACGCCACCACAAATCCATTTAAATGCATTGTGCTCTGAACAATACCTTTCAATTACACGACCCCTGCCCAATTCCCTCAATAGTAGCATAAAGCCAAAGAGTTAAAAGTATACGAGGGTCAATTGCAGGTCTCCCAAGAGACCCTTCGGTAGATTCAATTTTTAAGAGAAGCTTCGAAAGATCAAGTTTTTCGACATATTTCCAAACTGGACGTACTTTATGACCGGCTGGAATCAATTGATCTAATGAAAACATCATCATTTCAACTTGATTTCTTTGGGGTTTTATAGTTCGCGGTATCCCTTTATATTTTTTTTCATTATCTGTTTTAAAAGAATCAGGAATGGGAAATAATGTTTTTTGTTCACTCATATATATTCTTCAGCCTATTGTTTATTTAAGAGTACTTTTGAGCCGTTTTTGTGAAATTTAACGATAATCTAAAATAAATATTTAATACAATAACTATCTGATAATTAAGTGCTTAAATTATTTCTCAGCCTCTCACCTTACGCAAAAGAAGCAAAATGAAGAAGCCGAAGATTTTGAAAAATCAATTAATTTAAAAAGCGCAGCAATATTTACTAATATTGCGAGGATTTTTGAAGTTAATTGAGATTCAAAAAATCGGCTTGTTCATCTGCTTCTTTTGAGTAAGGTGAGTGAAAAAATCAAGTGATTGCTTTTGTTAAAGATTATCCTGATAAAGCCGCCTATTGAGAAATAGTCAACCAAGATTTAGTTGAACAACTTTTATTAAATTATCCGGCATTGCAAAATTTACAAATAAAAATGAAAATTTTTGCTAACCCTTTTGAGTCTAATGATCAGTGGAGTATCGTAAACTATGCTCCTCAGCTGGGAATTGAAGAAAAGTTTGGATTTTTATTTAATCCAGATGAAGTTAATGATTTGATAGATGCTCGTAGCTTTTTAGAGGTTGAATTTGCTTATGTACCCGAAGTTGAGCCGAAAGATTTTGTAGATATTTTTGTGATAAAAGAAATACTCACCAGATATTTTGAGACATATGCGTGAGATGAATAACCTGAAAAAATATTAGATCAAGTCAACTCTCAATTACTTGAAAACTATTCAAAAATTGAATCATTTTCATTTAAATTATATCGTCATTGCTTTTCTACGTAAAACACAAGTCCATTGCAGCAGCTTCAATTTGTTATAACATGTGGTCTTTCTCTTTTTATTCGTTTCAGGTCAGCTAACACCGTATAGCCCCAAAGCACTAAATGCAGTTTTTTGCAATTTTTTTAAGCAAAATTAAAAATTTTATATTCACGGTTTGTTAAAAAATTTGACTCTTAATCTGATATAGCATTAGTGTAAATTCTGAACGAACACGCAGGCTTTAAATTAAGATTTAGTTTGTTTTACGAATCAAAAAATTCCTATTCCGACTTGACACCAAAGCACTCAGATTCGTGTGGTTAAAATATAAAAATGAACCACATTTCTCATGTTTGAATATCAACGTGTTGTCAAATTTTTTATTTATTCTATTTTATAAGGATTTAAAATGAAGAAAATTGTTCAAACTTTTTTTGTTTGTCTTATTTATTTTTTTCTACATTGAGTAGTCAAACTTTTAGTAGTTCTACAAATGATTTCAGGGATTTAGAAGGTAATTATTTTGGTAACTGTAGCCATAATGATTGTAGCGATTCTTCACACTCACATATTAAAAGAGGTAAAAGAGGAGCAACAGGAGCAACAGGAGCAACAGGAGTGGGCTTAACAGGAGCAACAGGAGCAACAGGTGTAACAGGTGCTGACGGAGCAACAGGTGCAACAGGAGCAACAGGAGCAACAGGAGCAACACTTTCTAATTTTATTGGTTCTGTTATACTGACAAATGATGTAGTACCTAATGAAGGTATAGTTCAATTTGGTGAAGGAACGAGTTTGACAAATAGCAATGGATTTGTTGCGCCCATTAATGGGGTTTTTATTGTACCGGAAACAGGAACCTATGCAATTGGTGTAAGTATAGCAACCCTGCAGAATAATCAAATAACATCTATTACCGTAAACGGAGTAAGTTTACCCAATGGAAGTTTTAGTACTCAAACTAATATTGGGTTAGCTTCCATAAGAATTATAACTCCATTAAGTGCGGGTGATCTACTAACTTTTGTAAATACTTCGGGCGTTAGTTATACACTACGTGGTCCAGCGGGTACAATTTTAGCTTGCGTTGAGATTATTCAAATTTTATAGACGTAAATGTTCACCTCTCCATAAATTAGGGAGGTGAATATTTTATCTAAACTCTTTAAAGAGTTTAGATAAAATAAGATTTATTTGATGTTTGCCAGTTTATCAGCGATTTCCGCTCAGCGATTTTTTCTAGATAATTAAAAGATGAGAACGATAAATAAGAAAAATTTAAACCTTAAGTCTTAAATGACATGCTACAAAATGTTGATGAGTAATTTCCTGTAAAAGTGGTTTTACTTGTCGGCAAATGTCTGTAGCATGGGGGCACCTTGTTTGAAAGGGGCAGCCTTGGGGCTTCTGCAATAAGTTAGGTAATTCACCTTTCAAAATAACAGGTTTTCGTAGCCGTTCTAACTTTGGGTTTGTAATAGGAATGGCCGAAATCAATGCTTGCGTATAAGGATGTTGAGGTTGATCATAAACAGCTGGGCTAGGTCCAATTTCGACTATTTGCCCTAAATACATAATCGCTAACCGATGTGTAAAATTGCGCATGGCTGATAAGTCGTGCGAAATCAAAATATATGTGAGTTTAAATTCTTTTTGCAGCTTTGTAAGTAGTTGCATGGTTTGGAGTTGGATAGAGGCGTCTAAGGCAGAAAAAGGCTCATCGCAAATGATTAGTTTTGGTCTCAGTGCTAATGCGCGCGCGATTGCTAAGCGTTGTTTTTGGCCACCACTGAGTTCATGCGTATAGCGTTTTAAATAGTGCGTGTCTAATCCGACTTGATTAAGCAAAGTGCTAATTTTTTCATTCAAATCAACTTGCCTATGCAAACGATGAATGATAAAAGGCTCAGCTAAAATGTCTTTCACTGTAAAGCGTGGGTTAAATGCATCCGCCGAATTTTGAAAGATCATTTGCATATGTTGGCGTTGCGCACGCATTTCAGTTGGAGATAATTGACTTAAGTCAAGACCTTGAAATTCAATTTTACCGCTAGTTGGTTCAATTAAATGTAAAAGCGTTTTTCCCAAAGTTGTTTTGCCACAACCACTTTCTCCTCCTATGCCTAAAATTTCACCTAAACCGAGTTCGAATGAAATAGCGTCTAAAATTGGAATGCGGGAGTTGCTAATTCTAAAAAATTTTCTTAAAGATGAAACTTTCAATAAGGGTGTGTGTATTTCAATTGGCATAAGCGAGTAAATTTCTTTTAGATTGTAAAAGGGATTGTGTGTAGGCATGCTTGGGAGTGGAAAAAATTTCATCCACCGTTCCCGTTTCCACAAGATGGCCCGCCTTTAGAACTAAAACGCGATCACAACAATTGGCAACGACTCCTAAATCATGCGTAATTAACAAAACGCTCAGTTGATTTTTTTGCACAAGTTCTTTAAACAATAGGAGAATTTCAGCTTGTACAGTCATGTCTAAAGCTGTCGTGGGCTCGTCAGCCAAGAGTAAAGCAGGTTCACTTATAAGAGCCATGGCAAGTGCAATGCGCTGTTTCGTCCCCCCACTTAATTCATGCGGATATTGACGCATTCTCAAAGAGGCATTCGGTACATGCATGCGTTCTAACCACTCTGTACTAATCCTTATGGCTTCTTTTTTTGTGATTTTAGAATTTGTGCGACATAATCCTTCGAGGAGTTGCGTCTGAATGGTTAATGTGGGATTGAGTGCTGCGGATGGATCTTGGGACATTAAAGCAATGCGTTTCCCGCGTATTTGTCTTAATTCTTTTTCTGAAAGTGTTAACAATTCTTTGTCTTCAAAGTGGATAGAACCCGAGATTTTAAAATTTTTCCTAGGTAAAAGCTGCAATATGGATTGCGCTGTTAAACTTTTGCCACTTCCAGATTCTCCTACAAGGCCCACTATTTCTTGCTTCTGAATGAAAAAACTTATTTCCTGAATAAGTTGCGTGTGCTGTTGTTGAGATTGATGAAATAGACTCAATTGGCTAACAGATAATAAAGGATCACTCATAAAATATTCTCGGAGTAACTGCTGTTAAAAGTTTTTTTCAGCCCTTCCCCAATCAAATAAAAAGAAAGCATTGTTAAACTGATAAATGCCGCAGGAAAAAAAAGTCGCCAGGGGTAATATTGTAAGGCTGGCAAACCTTCATAAGCCATTGTACCCCAACTAGCCATAGGGGCTTGAATACCGAGACCTAAAAAACTTAGAAAAGCTTCTGAAAATATGGCAGAGGGAATGGTCATGGTTAATGTCACCATAATTGGTCCCCAAGTATTGGGCAGTAAATGTTTAAGTAATATATAGCTTGAATTTGCTCCTAAAGAGCGGACGGCCAGGATAAAATCCATTTCTTTTAAAAGTAAAATCTGTCCACGTACAATTCTAGCCATTGTAATCCAGCTAATGACGTTCACAGCAATGACGATCGATAATAACCCAGATCCAAAAAAAACGGAAAGTAAAATGGCTGTCAACAATGTCGGAATGGAATAAAGAATATCAAGCAAACGCATGACACATTCATCTACTTTTGGGTTAGCCAAACCGGCAAGGCTCCCCACAAATATGCCTAAAAATAAATCAATGCACACCGTAGCGATAGCGATACAAAATGAGATGCGTGCTCCATAGCAAGTCCTTACAAAGATGTCTCTACCCAAATCATCTGTCCCGAACCAAAAGTTCCAAGAAGGGGCATGATTTTTGGCAGCCAAATGCATCTGATCATAGTGATAGGTGGAAATATAGGGGCCGACACTCATCATGAGAATGAGAAAACATAAAATTAAAATTCCATACATTTGCATCGAATAAAAATGGTATTTAAACCTTTGGGAATGAGAGAGGGTGACAGATACTTGCAATTAAACCTCTACAGGCATAATGCGAATGCGTGGATCTAGTAGTCCACATGCGATGTCGACAATAAAATTTAAAGTCATCAGAATAAATGAGTAAAAAAGGGTTAAACCCATAATCAGCGAATAATCTCGGTTTGCCACGCTTTTGACATACCATTGTCCTAAGCCTGGAATGCTAAAAATATTTTCCACGATAAAACTACCAATCAATAAAACCGAGGTTAAGGGGCCCAAATAACTCAAAACGGGGAGTAAAGCATTTCTTAAAGCATGTTTCCAAAGTATCGTAAACGGGTGCAAGCCTTTGGCTTTAGCTGTTTTAACGTACTCCATTTGTAAAATTTGCATGAGGTTATTGCGAATTAAACGTGTCATGAAGGCTGTAGGAAGTGCTGCCAGTGTGATTGTGGGGAGAATCGTATGCGAAAATGTTTCCCAGCGAGCTAAAGGTAATAAATGCCATTTAATCGAAAAAAAATACTGTAAAATAGTTGCCAGAATAAAACTGGGAACTGAAATTCCTAAAGCCATACCTATTTGGATAAGGTGATCGCTCCAACTATTGGGTCTAAAAGCGCATACAAGTCCTAAGATAAGACTCAATGTGATGGCGAAAAGCAATGCTTGCAAACCTAAATAGGCAGATGTAGGGAAACTCTCCCTAATTAATTGATTCACCGTATAATTTTGATAAACTAAAGACGTTCCCAAATGCCCTTTAAATAGCTCAGAAATGTAATTTTTATATTGCTGAAGATAACTTAAGTTTAGTCCGTGGTGTTTTAAAAGAGCGCGATGGGCTTCTGCATTAAGAGATTGCTCAGCACTGAACGGATCCCCTGGTATCATTTTCATTAAAATAAACGTCAACGAAGCTAAAATAAAAAATGAAGCCAATAAAAAGCATATTTTTTTAAATAAATAGCTGAACATTAATCATTAATTTTTGCAGTAGTATTTTCAAAATACACATATTTTAAATCGAGATAACCTAATTCAGAAAAATAAATTCCTTTGAGGTCTGTATTTTGTAAGTATTTATAAGAAGCATAGAATAAAGGAATAATTGGCATTTCTGCCATTAACAATTCTTCAGCATTCTCTAACAAGAGTTCGCGTTGTTTATCTTTCGCTTCTGAAGATTGATTAATTAACTGGATGTAATCGGCATGCTCCCATTGAGTATTGTTTGTTCCATTATCTTTGTGCTTGAATACTTCTAAAAAGGAAATCGGATCATGAATATCCGCAAACCAGTTACCGATTCCTATTTGATAATTTTGATTTTTTAAATGATCAAAATAAACTTTAGCTTCACAGCTTTGTAATTCTACTTGCAAACCAAAAGCTTCTTTCCATTGTTGTTGGAGCACCTGTGCAATTTTATGTGCACGCGGATTGTTGGCATAGCAAACGGTAATTTTTGGCAGTTCTTTGTTGGTGAGATTTTGCTCTTGTAAAGCTTCTTTAAACAATTGTTTAGCTTGTTTAAGATCGTTATCTTGATACAAGGGCCGTACATTTGCTTTAGCAGGAGTATAGCGTTGGGCAGCGATCTCTTCACCTTGCAAAACATGCTCCACGAGATCAGATCGATTTAAAGCATAGGCTAATGCCCGACGAAATTTAGTATTATTGAATGGAGGTGAGTCTGTATTCAGTCTTAAAAAGTAAACTCCATTGGCTGTTTGAACGTTTAAATTACCTTGTTGTTTTAAATAAGCTAGAGCATCAATTGGAATTGTAGAAAGGGGAGAACCCGCCCAATCTAGTTCTTTCTGTGCAAAAAGTTGTAAGGCAGTCGAGTTATCTAATTTTAAGATTTTTACTTCATCCACTTTTACAGCATCTCTATCCCAATAATAGGGATTAGGGACCATTGTCCATTCAGTCGTAAAGTTTCCTTTTTTTTCTAGCTTGAATGGACCGTTAGATGCCCATTCCGCTACATGAGAATCTTTTTTTTCACGAGCAGCCAAACAAACAGGATAAAAGAAAGGTGTTGAAATGAGCTCTAGGAAATAAGGGGTAGGTTTTTCCAATTCGATAACAAGTGTGCGCTCGTCTAAGGCTTTAATACCTACTTCTGCATAAGAAATCGTTCCCTGCTTAGCTTCTTTTGCACCTTTAATGACATTAAACTGATAAGCATTTGGAGAGGGAAACTCCGGATCTAACATGGTTTTCCATGTTTCGTAGAAGTCATAAGCAGTGACAGGTTGTCCGTCAGACCATTCACTTTTTCGTATTTTAAACACATATGTTTTTTTATCGGGTAAAATGGCATAGGTTTCTGCCATGCCAGGAACAATTTTTCCTTCTGCTTCACTGCGCGTCAGACCTTCATATAAGGAGTTCATATAAGTACGTTCAGATAATCCCCGAACATGGCGAGGATCAAAAGTATGAGGCTCAGTTTCCGTACTGATTTTTACAGTAGCTTTTGTTTCAGTAATGGGTTTTTCGGGAGAACAACCAAAGAAAGAAAAAAATAAAACAAAACATACGCTTGTTTTTAGCTGTGTAAACATATATTTCTCACTTTACGCTAAACAGATAATTAATCGAAAATGTATCATAAAGGATTGCTGTAAGCAAGTTAAAAAAGAAAACAGTTTATAAAAAGACTTCATCTTATTTTTATTATTTGTTACGATTAAATTTAAATTTTATTTATTTTTATTTCTGAGGAGAAAAAAATGAAAACTTATGGGTTTAATTTGTTTCTTATTACATCATTTTCTTATTTATTACCATTAAGTGCAGCTGAGTATGCAAAGGTAGAAACAAAAATGGACACGAGTGAAGCACCAAAATTTTTGTACAAATTACTTTCTATCCAAGATTGGGCTGATAGTCGACAAAAAAACTTTGTGCAGTTATCCCAAGTGGATCATCTATTTGTTCATCTAGCGACAGAAAATCAACTAGAAAAAGTGACTGAAAAGTTTTGGGCAACTATTCCTCAATACGTGATTTTAAAACTAGAAACAAGTCAACTTGCGGGTCGCTTAGTTTATGAAGCTAATCCTGGTAGTACAAATAAATACTATCATTTATATGATGGAGCCATTCCACTCAAATCAATCGTTGAAGTCCAATTAGTCACTACAAATAAAAAAGAATTTTCATAGAAGTTTTTTAGCAGCAGAAGTGAATCGATTAATCTTGCCGGCATAGCTTGGACGATTATGAATTAATAGAGGTGGAGCGAGGAGTAATGCTTTAGCTTCTGCTTCTGAAATCACTTGATGTTTTATCATCCAAAGCACATACAAAGAGGGGCCTCGGTCCATGCACTGCTTGCAAGTAATATTTAATGATTGAGGCTGAAGTATTTCAACAAGATGTTCTAAAATTTCTAAATAACTGAGTTCAATAAAATTTAGGCGCTCTTCTTTACTTAAAATCGCTTGAGAATTGAAATAACGCTGATGTGTATTTTCAAGAATATAAAAGAGCTCGACATGCCAACTCTCTTTATCAAGCGTGTGACTCCAATAATAGTTTCCATCTTTAGCTGTCAACTTTTCTAAATAGAGACGTTTGAAATGGCTAGCCTCTATAGAATCTTGTAAATCTTTTTGATGGTAGAAATCTGAATTTTTATCTAAAGTAACAACGCGTAGTTTAGGATAAGTCTTTTCTAGCTTTTCAAGTGCTTTAGAGCATGTTCCCTCAGAACCCTTTCGTTTCATCAAATTCACATACAGGTGCCTTTGCTGCTTCAAGTAATTATTTAGTTCAGCATAAGGTTTCGGTGTTATCCAAGGTAAAAAAAAGCGGTTCGTACTATCTAGAGGATAACCCATCCGAATAACTTTCGTAGAAGCGGCATTTGGAAGTTCAAATAAAAAGAAGGGAAGGTTACCACTTAAATATTGATCTTCATTTCTTTCATGCTTACTTAAACCTGAAAACTGTTTATTTGCTTGAAGACTTTTTAGTAGCGTGAGATAGGAGTCAATAGGATTATTTACGGGATGAATATTTTCATAAAAATAGTTGTAAGTGCTTTGTTTAAGATCCACCTGCGTGAAAATCCACTTAACTAGATCTTGCAAAAAAAGAGGGTTTCCTTCTTTATTTTCTAAATCATCCGCTTTGTAAAGCGCGAGATTTTTTCTTAATTCTTGTACAAATTTTTCATGATGTGTGCGAGCTTCATTTTCATCGATAAATGGATTTTCAATCTTTTTTATTAAATGCTGTAATTGAGAAGATTTAACTGTTTGGTAAAGAGGATGCTGCTGACAAAAATCATTTAATTGCGTGTGATAATCAGAATAAAAGGGTGTCTCAAAAACTTGTGCGCCTTCTTGAACAGCAGAAGTGGAATTAAAAAAAGTAAAAGCGATTAAAGTAAATAGTAAAGAACAGCTGATAATTTTTAGTGTTTTCAAGAGACCACAAGCTTAATAGGTTTTTGAAAAATTTTAGAGAGCTCATCTTCCATATGTTTTTCGACTTCCTGAGCATGTATTGCATAATACTTATACATCCAGGTACGAATTCTGTTAGCCACCTTAATCAAATCAGGTTGATAAATTTCTGGCTTTTTATAGCTTTCATCCACTGCAAATTTTCCCAAATCCAAATGAAAAGGTCGCGTGCCTATAAAACCAAAGTTTTGCATGACTCCATGGTCTTCATCATGAATCCCTTTTTGATATTCTGAAAGATACATGGCAAAGACTTGGCTAATTCGTTCTTTTACTGTCTGAACTTGGCCATCCTTTAAGAGATAGGCGAAATTGTGACGCAGCATTTCACCTTTCTTTTGTAAAACAAAAGCAGTTTCACTTAAATCAATTGGGTGTATTAGTCCGATTTTGTCGATTAATTGAATTTTATTAGGAGTGGATGAGGAATTTAATTGAACGAAAACTAATCCACTTTCTTCTTGAATATATTCATAAGCAACTTGATGTCCCATCAAAACTCTTTGAAGTTTTGCAGCTCTTTTAGAGGTATGTTGAGCTTTAAAATGTTTAAAAATTTCTATATTAGGTAAAACTTTTACAAACCAAGCGGGGCGAAATCGTTTATATTTAAATAATTTCAACACATACTGGTTATCTTTAGAAGAAAAAACATAAGATTGGCCTCCTTCACTTGTATAGAAAAAAGGCTGATTTAAAATTTTAGTCACTTCTAGATTTTTTTCTGCACCTAAATCCTTTAACTTCCATTCAGAATTGTAAGGCAATTTCTCTTGCAAATTACTTAAACGAATATCAAAAACGTGATCATATGTAAAAAGTCCTAAGCAAGCGGTGATGAGAAAAAAGCTCATTTTTTTTAGTGTGTTTTTAGGCAACATGAAGCATTCCATTCAATAGAGTTTATTTAATTTTTAAGCCAATTTCTTTCAAATAAGCTTTGACATTTTCTACTTGATCACCTTGCAATTCTAGCGTTTCTTGTTTAATTGAGCCGCCACATGCAAAACGCTGTTTCAAAGCAGAACACATCTTTTTTAAATCTGGCTGATGTTGGCCTATGTTTACAACAAGTGTGACATAAGAGCCTCTTCTCTTCTCTTTCACGACTTTAATCGGTAATTTTGCTGGCGTTTGAGAAAGGTCAGGGATCCAATCACCACCAATAGTAAAAGGCATAGGACTCCTATTGTAATAAAGAAATTAATAAAAAAGAAGTGCATAGTTTTTAAACTATGCACTTCATAAAAAATAAACTATTTAAAACTGAATCAACTAAGGTTTTTTATCATCAATAATTTCAACTTCAGCTTCTTCAATATCATCATTAGATTTGTGATGCTGTTGTTGTTGATGCTGTTGCTGATTTCCACCCGCATGTTCTTCTTCTGGTGAAGCATGAGTTTCAGCTCCGGCGCCACTCGCTTTAGCCATCGCTTCGCCAATTTGTTGCATTTGACGCTCGAGTTCTTCTTTGGCAGCTTTAATGCGAGAAGCCTCTTTACTTTCAATAGCAGATTTTAAAGCTTCAATACGACTTTTGACATTATCGGCGATTTCTTGTGGAATTTTATCTTTATACTCATCTAAAGATTTTTGAGCGCGGAAAGCAAGAGTTTCTGCTTCATTAAGTAATTCCGCTTCGTCTTTGCGTTGCTTATCTTCGTCTGCATGCAATTCTGCGTCTCTCACCATACGCTTAATTTCATCTTCTTTTAAGCCTGATTGCGCCTCAATCTTGATTTTTTGCTCTTTACCAGAGGCTTTATCTACGGCAGAGACGTGTAAAATACCGTTGGCATCGATATCAAAAATGACCTCGATTTGTGGCGTTCCGCGTGGTGAAGGAGGAATGTCTGTCAAATCGAAACGTCCAATTTCTTTGTTATCATTTGCCATTTTGCGTTCACCTTGTAAAACGCGAATGGTTACAGCAGGTTGATTATCTGCAGCGGTTGAGAAAATTTGCTTCTTTTGAGTAGGAATGGTTGTATTGCGCTCAACTAATGGAGTTAAAATTCCACCCATTGTTTCGATGCCCAATGTTAAAGGCGTGACATCTAAAAGTAAAACGTCTTTAACTACCCCAGTCAATACGCCGCCTTGAATAGCTGCACCTACAGCCACAACTTCATCCGGATTAACACCTTTGTGTCCTTCTTTTCCGAATATGCTTGTCACTACTTCTTGCACAGCAGGCATACGGCTCATTCCACCAACTAGAATCACTTCAGCAATATCATCTTTTGTCAAACCGGAATCTTTCAACGCTTTTAAGCAAGGCTCGCGTGTACGTTCAATCAAATCATGCGTTAAGCTTTCTAGCTTTGATCGTGTCAATGTGACAGACAAATGCTTTGGACCAGATGCGTCCATTGTGATAAAAGGCTGGTTGATTTCTGTCGATTGAGTACCAGAAAGTTCAATTTTTGCTTTTTCGGCAGCATCACGGAGACGCTGTAAAGCCATTTTATCATGACTGAGATCAATTCCATTTTCTTGTTTAAAAGTATCTAGCAGCCAATGTAAAATTGCGATATCAAAGTCGTCACCACCTAAGTGTGTGTCGCCGTTTGTTGCCAACACTTCGAATACCCCATCGCCAATCTCTAGGATAGAAATATCAAAGGTTCCGCCACCTAAGTCAAAAACAGCAATTTTTCTTTCTGTTTTTTCTTTGTCTAATCCATAAGCTAAAGCTGCTGCAGTAGGCTCAGGGATGATTCGTTTGACATCCAAGCCAGCAATACGTCCGGCATCTTTTGTGGATTGACGTTGTGAATCGTTAAAGTAAGCAGGTACAGTAATGACAGCTTCAGTCACTTTTTCGCCTAAATAGGCTTCGGCCGTTTCTTTCATTTTAATTAAGATTTGCGCACTAATTTCTTCTGGAGTCACAATATTACCAAGAATATCAAAAACTGAATCTCCGTTGGAATTGCTTGTCACTTTGTAAGGGACAGTTTTAATCTCACTTCCTACTTCACTTAACTTACGTCCAATAAAACGCTTTGCAGAGGTGACTGTATTTTCAGGATTTGTAACAGCTTGTCTTTTAGCTGGGACTCCAACTAGACGTTCACCGTTTGGCTTATAGGCGACCACAGAAGGCGTTGTGCGTGTACCTTCTGCAGAAGCGATCACTTTTGGTACGCCGCCTTCCATTACAGATACACATGAGTTGGTCGTTCCTAAGTCAATACCAATGATATGCCCTTTCTTCTGGCCTTTAGATTGTTCCATAGCTACTATTCCTTTGGTTGTATTTATTAATTTTCTATTTCTTCATCTATTGTTTCTACAACTTTCTCTTCAGCAGTTCTTGAGACTTTTACACGTGCTGGGCGGATAATGCGATCTCCCATTTTATAGCCGCGTGAGAATTCTGCAACGACACTGCCAGGAGGATATTCGTCTGATTCGACCATTTCAACAGCTTCGTGCACATGAGGATCGAACTGTTGACCTTGTGATTCAAATGGAGTGACTCCATTGAGATTTAAAACATCTTTAAATTGAGTCAAAATCATTTGAAAGCCAATCGCCCAATTTTTAACTTCATCAGACATGTTTTTGGCGAAATTCAGGGCATTTTCTAGGTTGTCCATGGGTTTTAAAAAGTCGATAATTAACCCTTCATTTGCAAAACGCATTTGCTCAATTTTTTCTTTTTGTTGGCGTTTACGTGTATTTTCTTGATCAGCTAGCAAGCGCAAATATTTATTTTTATAGTCTTCAATTTCTTGATGAAGTTTTTTAAGTTCTTCGTCTGAAGTCGTCACTGGTTTTGATTCAGTTGCGGATATAAAATCTGAGATTTTCATCTCCTCAAATTCGGGTGACTCGGGCATTTGATCTATCTCTTGTTCAGACATAAGTTTTCTCCTTTAAATATCGCTTTAAGTTAACTTCGCTTGTCTTCGAGTAACATTAAACGAGACTGATTTAATAATGGGTTTTCTTCTTTCTCAAAATTTATTTTGCCATTTTCTGGTTGGCGAAAACTAATTTTTAATTTGTAAATAATACGTGTTAAAGTTTGGCTAACGCCATCTGAAAAAGCTCGTAATAGAGTAAATAAGGACCGATAAGGCATACGCGTGGGTCCTAAAATACCAAGAGCTCCTACAGGTGTTTGATTGATATAGTAGGGGATAGTAATAACCGAACAATTGGGATTAGTTTGAGAATGGCATAATAAATCATCACCTACCCAAAATTTAATCTCTTTTGAAGCTTTGCGCTCTTTTAAAAGTAAACGCATACTACGTACGTTTTCAAATAAAGCTAGACCACTTGCTAATGAACTTGTCTCTTGGAAGTCTGCATAATTTAAAAGTTGTGAAAAACCCGTACGGTAAACATCATCATCCACAAAGTTAGAATAACCGACAATATAACGCAGTAACAACTCGTGGTAAATTTTTTGCGCGATCTCTTTCTCATCAGTTTCTAAATCTTCGCAATCACCTAAACCTGTCAAACGCACGCGAAAATAACTTTCGATACGTTTAATAGCAAAACTTGAAAGTTTTTTAGGCAAATAAATGACTTCCGTATTGACTGTTCCAAAGTCTGTTATGACTATAGATAAACAACGGCTGCTATCCAAAGAAACGAGCTTGATGTCTATAATGAAATCCTGGTCAAATCGAGGAGCTGATAAAAAAACAGCACACTTCGTTTCATGACTTAATTTTTCTGCTCCTTGCTGAAGAAAAGCAGCGATTTCTCGAGAGTCAAATTCTTTCAAGTTTTCAAAAGGATTAACCTTTACTTGTTCATTTAAAGCTAAAAAATCTTGGGCATACACACGATAAGCCAAGCTCGTGGGAATTCTACCACCCGAAGCGTGTGATTGAATGAGATAACCTTGTTCTTCTAAATTAGCAAAATAATTGCGAATTGTTGCCGAACTTAAATCTCCAAAACCTGCCTCTTTTAACGTATTCGAACCGACAGGCTTGCCAGTTCGAATATAATATTCAACCAGCCCCAGTAACACACGTCGTTCTCGCTCGTGCTTCCCTGTGCGTTTTACTACTACCGGTTTAATAATTTTCAAGTTGGCCTCTTCTATTTTTCCCCATTCTACTATAGCAAGCTAAATTTCGTCAAATAATTTGGCAGTTGCTTGAATCAACTGCCAAAAATAAGAATTGAGTAGCAAATAGAGAAAACTTAAGGCAAGAGTCACAATCTAGAGTGAGCGAATCAAAACAAAATTCTTTTTTAGAAATTTAATTCTGATAAAGTCAAAGGCAAAATATCCACGATGGAAGGGGACCAACTTAGCCCTTTTTTGTAAACCGTATAGGCACTTAAATAGCAGGCAATAATGGCTTTTTTATGGTGATCGGGAATATTTGTTAAGAGTTCATGAGTGAAGTTTTGTTTCAAAGTTGGCAAACAGTAATTTAAAAAAGATTGAATCATGAGATTGTGAGAATCGCAAGAGAAAGAGAGCGTATCTAAATAATCCAGTAATTGATAGGTATATTGATTAATGCGTTGTGAAATTTGATCCGAGATAACAGTTAAATGTTCTCCTGTTTGCTGATGTGTGCGTAATAAAAGCTCGGCTTCATCGGTGGAGCATTTTTTTACTCTTTCCAAAATTTCTGAAACAAAAACCGTTTTGTTTTTTAGAAATGTTTCTTCATTGATTGTTAAGCCTAAAAGAACTTCAAATGAGGAACAAATGACTCCACCTTTATTAGCAGAGCTGTCTTTAACAATAAGAACCCCTTTATTTTCTAAGTAATTTCGAGCAAAGGCAGTTAAATAAAGATTTGCCCCCTCTACGATTGCTTTTGATGTAGGAACGCCTTGATCATCCAAGTATTCGCTTACATTGGATTCATTTAATGTTTTCGGGCGACCGCCTGCAGGAATAAAAATATCTGTTTTTGCTTGATGGACATTAAACCTAAGCAAATGATTGGCATCATTTCCTGAAAGCCAATCTTCAGTGACTTTTCCGTATGTTTTTCGATAACAAAGAGTCTCTTGAGTGTAAGCCGAAGGATATCTTTTCTTATTTTTTGCTAATAAAAATCCTCCTTCTGATAAGTTTTCTGGAGGATAAGCAGCAATCCCTTTAACTTGATGAAATAAATTTTTTAAAATTTCGAGATCTAGTCCTTTGCTATCATAAATCGTTCCTGTTCCGTCAGTAAGCGCAATAAGCTTAGCAGTTTTATTATAGTAGTGATAAAAGTTTAATAATTGATTACCCGCAACATCACCATCAGGACCCCCCGACATTTTAACAGTAAAAGTGTCTTGAAAGGGATTGATACCTAAATACTCTAATACTTGATGCATATACACATTAACGCCCAATGAAGTCACACCATATTCTTTATGATTAATTCCTGCGGAAGGTTTGCTAGAAATGAAAGCTCCGCCTGGTTTGTAATGGTATCTTTTACTGATCATGGCGATCCACTCGATCATCGAATCATGCATATTTTCATCTGGGCCAAGATAAATATATTCCGGCCGATTTAAGTAGTCCAAAATATCACGAGCTCGAATTTTTCCTGTCTCATCACAATTAACAATAATTAAAAGGCTTTCAACAAAAGCTCGTTGAGACTGATATAAGAATTCAAGTTTTTTTTCTTTGATAAAAGTTTGTACCCTTGTTGAAATTTCTGCGGCATCTAAATTCGTCCATTCTAACTCTTTCTTTAAAATCTGAGACTCTGATTCAATTAATGCAAAAGGCTTCAAAAATATGACTGCTTTTGCACCACCTTCTGGAATATCTTTATTTTTTTTCTGTTGTGTCCAAGCCAAATGATAACATTCTGAAAAGACGTGATTGGATTCAGCGACCATTTGTTCCACTTGTTCTGGATAAATAGTCCGAAGACCTCCACGTGCTAAATCTTTAAATCGAATGTGAAAAGCAAAAAAGTGCATACCGCGAATATAAAAAACCGCATAAGGAAGTTCGGGAAATTTTTTACTGCGATCAAAAGGTATTTCGTTTAAAAAATGTGGATCCAGCCGGAAACTAAGGGCCGTGTAATTTGTGCGATAGAAATTGGTTTTTAGAGTATGATGGACAAAATTCATTCCTTGTAAAAGCACATTTTTTCTACGATTATCATGACTCTCTTGACCTGTATCCAGCTGAGTTAAATCGCTTAAAAATTTTTGGCGGATTTCTTTGTAGTCGCTATAGTTGTGGTATTGAGGATCGAACTTTTTTTTAAAAGTCTCACATAATTGCAAAGTGAATTCTGGATGACGACATAAATCTGCTTCTACATTTTCAATCGTATAGAGATTGCTGTCGACGTTGACTAAGGCTTGATGGATAAAATTGACCATAGCTCTTAGGAGATTTGCCATATTTCCAGATATAATTCGTGTATTCACTAACTTTTTTTCAATACTATCATTTGTTTCAAAGTATTTAATTGTCACAAGTTCGCGTAAAAAATCAGAGATGTCTGCCACGTCCCACGCAGCTTGCCCATTACTTCCATGCAAACTAATAGCCATGACTAAAATGCTTTCATTGCTATTTGGGTCTGTATAAGTGGCATTCAAACGTTGTAGGCTTAGACCATGACGATGAATGACATTAGCTAAGCGAAAAAGAAAATTGTGTTTAGGAGTGTTTCGCCAAGCTAAAACAATATGCAGGGAATGCATAGTAGCGGCTTTTTTTTCTTCCCAATTTTTTTCATAACGGACTTCATATTGACAAGTGTCTCGCGTTTTTGCGCGCTGCAACATATAAATAGCTAACGCCTGTCTTTCAAGAGTTAAGGATTGTAAAAAGGGGGTGCCCATTTGAGTGATGATTTCTTCAAAATTTTGCGCGTTTATTTCTTGTTTTTCTTGTGATACCAGTGCAAATAGTTGAGAAAAATCTTTCGATGAGAAAGTCACAGGACTGCTATCTTTAGTTCCCATAAAATCGATGGTGGCCAAACGTAACAAGGATTTAATTCCAGGAAAGGGTAAGGGTTTGCGAGAAATATATGTTTGATAATTTTTGATACCATAATACTCAAAGTGTCGGAGAATACGTAAATCCGCATCGGGGCTATCTAAACATAAAACGATGGCAGCGCTTTTTAAATTGATCAGTGAAAAATAGTCTTGTAAATCAAACCCCATCAAACTGTGAGTAATCAATAAATGATTAGATTTTTTAACCTCTTCAAAAAAAGAATTAGGCATGGCGCTTTCTAGCCATTGATAATACTCTAAAAAATTTTTGCTTTCAAGTTCAACGGCCTCACTTAAATCTTTAGATAGAGAAAGGTTAGAATTTGCTGGTTTTGAATTCATACACTCATCACTTGTTGAATAGTTGATAATCAGAACAAATAGGCACTTAATATAAGATAATCTCATTTAAAATACAGCCTATGGAAGTATTTTAAAGCAAGTATTTTAATGTGAAATTGAGAAGTATAGAAGTAACTTAACCTAAGTTCGAAACAACTAGTTTATCTAATTTGTTTTGAATGTTAGCAAATTTTGTGGATTTAATTAAATTTAAGTCAAAAAATGTCTGCGTTATAAACGAGTGATTCCACACTCGAGTGATATAATAGACATAATGTAATCGCGCTTCCTTAACCAAGGAGGCGCGATTACATTATGTCTAATGTTTTTTACCTTTTTTCTATTGAAATTGAATGATCAAAGCTAATTGGTCTGCGATATCTAATTGTTTTGTTCGAGAGGAGTCTCTACTATCTGTTCTTCAAGTACACGATCTTCTGGTTTAGGAAAATAAGAATCATAAGATGTTTGCAAATACCCAATCGCTATAGTCACTTCATTTTGTAATGCCTCTACATTTCCTTGTAAATCGTTACCCGCTTTTATATTTTCCTCTTTAAGATCATTAATTTTTTTCTTTAGTTCTGCTATTAATTCATTGGGGTTTTCAGTAGTTGCCTTTTGCAGCGTATTCGTTAAACCTGGTTGGATAGAGTTCAAAACTTCTTGATTATCATCAATAAAAGTTTTTACAGCATCCGTTCCTAAATCCATCGCTTGTTTTGCAAGTCCTACGATCAGAGGGTTACCAGTTGTGATACCTGCATAATAAAGAAGGGCAGCTCCACTATAAGCACCTACAGCTTTAGTCACTTGTCCTGTTAAGCGGCTATTTGCTTTTTGTTTAGCAGTTTGTTGAAAAAGTATTTCTTGTAATTTTCGAGTTTTTTCTGCTTTAGCTGCGGCTTTTCTGTCAAAACTTAAAGGAAATAATCCACTATCTTGCAAAGTTTTTAATTTTAATTTCTCTTGTTTATTTATAGAAATAGCAGATTCATCTATTTTCTTTAAATTCTTGACTAGTGTTTCAAATTTTTCTTTATTTTCTACAGGCATTAACAGAAATTCAGCGAGAAAACTGCGAATAAGGTAATTTTTATCTTCATCTGTTTCTAAAAATTCCAGTTGGTTACTCACTTTTTTGAAATCTTTGACACTTAAAGAAGATAATGTCTCTTTTTCTTTTGTATCTTCCTCTTGTTTTTCAGATCTGAAAGATAAAAGTTTATAATTTTCTGCTTTTAAAATTGCATGAAAGTTACCCAGCTTTCCATTCACTTCGTTAAATAAATGGGCATATTGAACATCTTTTCCTGCTTTTGCTAGTAGATTAATGTTGTCATCTAAAAAGCGCGGAACATTTTCAAATTTTGATTGTGTATTTCGATTAATTTCCTTTACCATTGCAGTCATTTGATTGACAGCTTTAGGAATGATCGACTTTCTATCCTCTCTTTCTTTGTAATAAGTTTCCTGCAGAATAGTTAAACCTTCCTGCGCTTTTTGCAATTCTTCTAATATTTTTACTTTTTCTTCTGGAGGAAGCGAGACGCTTTTGAAATATTTACGGGCAAATTCAGTAAATGTTGTTAACGAATTTAAATCCTCATGATAAGCGGAAGTAGGTGCGATATGACGACTGAAAATACCTTTTGCCCCTCTGCTTATGTTAAAAGAATTATCAAATAAAATTTCTCCTCTTAACTCATGAAAACTTAATTTTGTTACATTCTTTTTATTAATGGAACCAAGGATGTGGATGTTGTGTGTGATTTTGTTTAAATACTTTACTTCTTTCTGTGGGTCATCAGAATGTTTATATTCTTTAAAATCAAAAGTTGAATTAAAATTAATATTAGACATTTTTCCAGCCTTTATTTAATAAGTTTAGACTGTACAATACCATTATATATTTTTTTAATTATTAATATCGATTAATTTAATTAAACTAAGATTTATATGTTAATTTATTAAAATGCTTAGAGGTATAAACAGTAGTTCCCGCTAAAAAAAGAAGTAACTAACTGATATTAAACATTTTAATGAAAAATAGTTTGCGAAAACGTTATATTTTAACTAACTCTTAATCAATGACTTATGTCGTTAGCGGGAATCGCTGAGGTATAAATAAGTTAACTTAATATTTCTGTAGTTATCTGTTCAGTTTATCGATTATTTTTTGGTTCTTTGCTCCCTTTTTAAACGAATAGCGGGCTTTAGTTTTTTCAGTGTGATTGACTTGAGCTTTTAGGACAGTAAAATTTGATAAGGTAAATAAGAAACAGAAAAATATTAATATTGTTTTTTTGAACATTTATTTATTCCTTTATAATTATTGTTAATCTTTGTAATAATTATAATTTATTAAAAAAAAGAATTTATAAAAAAAATGTAAACAAAATAATAAAAAAATTCACGTGTTGTGTAAATTTCTCACTCAAAAAGTATAGAAAATAAAAAAGACAGGGGTTTTTAGGATATATTCACTTTTTGAAAGTTGCAGATCTTCTTTTAAAGAGAGCAGAAGACTAAATTTTTGCTCTCTTTAAAAGTTTTATTTTTTAAGCAATCTTAAAGCATTTAAACCTACAAGCACAGTTCCTCCCTCATGCATAACAACGGCTACCCAAAGAGGAATTAAGCCCCCTAGTGCGGGAATGCTTGCCATCAAGATAGCCCCAATGGCAATAAAAAGATTTTGTTTGACGATCGCTTGTGTTTGGCTTGCTTTTCGCAAAAGCCAATCTAAGTATTCTAAATTATCATGTAGTAAAATCACTTCAGCTGCATCTAACGCTGCGCCGCTTCCGACTTTACCCATGCAAATCCCTACCGTTGCCCGCGCTAATGCGGGTGCATCATTGATACCATCCCCAACCATGGCTAAGCCACCTTTTTGCGCAAGCTCGGATACATGATTTAATTTATCCTCAGGTTTCAAATTTGCATGGTATTCGCTGATGCCTACTTCATCGGCTATGCGTCTTGCATTATTCTCATGATCGCCTGTAAGCATCAAAAGTTTCCACTGCTTTTTTTGTTTAATTTTCTGCAGGGTGTCTTTTAGATGCGGTCTTAAAACATCTTCAAACGTGAAAATAAATAGATGCGTATCGATCATCAAAACAGCCAAAATTTTGCCTTCTCGACGGATGACATCTAATTCTTGATTTAATTGTTGTTTTTGCTCTTCATTTACATGTGGAAGAATATATTCAGGATGCCCCATGAATACGGAGAGCTCTTTATTGTTAAATAGGGCATTGGCTTGAATTCCATATCCCGGAACAGATTTAAACTCTTTTAAGCTTGCTGAAGTAATGTTTTTTTTCGATGCATAGGAATTAACCGCTTTAGCAATGGGATGCACAGCATTTTTTTCAAGAGCATAAGCGATTGCAAGTATTTCATTTTCATTCCAATGAGCCTCATTAGCAGAGAGTTGTTTTATGCCGGTACAAGTGAGTTCACCAGTTGTTAGCGTACCTGTCTTATCAAAAGCAATGGTAGAACACTGCGCTAACGCATCCAAAACCACACCACCTTTAAGCAAGATCCCTTTTTTTGCACAGGCACTAATCGCACTTAAATAGGCGATTGGAAGAGCAAGAATAAGCGCACAAGGAGAAGCCGCTATAAGGAAAGCTACTGCTCGATAAACAGAACCTTCAAAGCCAAGAAAAGGGATGGAAAGGATGTAATGTAGAGAAATTGCAAAAAATGCGGATAAAGAAATAATAGTTAATGCATATGTTCGGCTGAAACGATCAAACCATCGTTGCAACTTGGGTTTTGCCTCTTGCGCTTGTGTGACAAGCTGAATGATTTTTGTTAAAGTCGAGTCGGCTGCAGTATGAGTCACGCATAAAGTAATCGCTCCATCCAAATTTCTAGCCCCTGCTGGGACTTGATCATCAATAGTTTTAAGTACAGGTAAACTTTCTCCTGTCAGGTGGACTAGATTAACAGAAGAAACACCTTCAATGACTTTTCCATCAAGTGGGACTATTTCACCAGGACGAACTAAAATTGATGTGCCGACCTCAATATCTTTAACTGAGCGTTCAATCAAGTGTCCATCAGAACTGAAAACAGTCGCTTTAGTGGGTGACAATTTATGGAGGTGATTGATTGAGCCTTTGGCTTTTGCTGATACCATATCTTCAATGGATCCGGAAATAGAAAATAATACTAAAAGTAAGGCGCCTTCTAAACTGCTTCCTATCAATACGGATGAAAAAGCGGCTAATGTCATCAACACATCAATATTGATATCAAAGTCAGCTAAATCTTCAATCGACTCAATTAATGAAGGGACGCCTGCCAGAAAATAAACAAAAACTAGCACCAAAGACGAGAGTGCTTGCGTACTGGAAAAAAAAGAGAGCACAAAAGAACACACGAGTAAAAGCGCAGCAAGTAAAGCAGCTTTTAAAGTGAGGTGAGCTGCCCATTTCCTTGAGGAAGGGGTTAAAAAGGGGCTGGCGGTTTCTTCTTGCCCCAAACCAAAAAATTCTTCAAAAATTGCTGGTTTAGTTTTAGACGAGCGAGAAGTTATAGAGGGTTCCATCATTGAATAAGTCCTAAGTCATGAAAAAAAGTAAGTAAAAAATACATAGAGGCTACGGCTAGAAAATTTAGACCTAGATTCCATATAATTGTAGAAATCAAACGATTGCCTTGAAAATGAGCAGATAGTCCACTGCTTACCAAAATAGCTGCCATTGATGCGAGATAAAGCCCATTAGTAGACCAAAAGTAATAAAATAATAGCACTAAACTAGCTGCTAAAATTGTGCCACAAGCGGCTCCTAAGCTCTGTTTCAAAGGATGCTCATCTACTTCTAATGACAAGCCTAATTCCTCTTCTATCATAATCTTCAAGAGACGATCTCCATCCGCCATCAAAACATCCATGACATCGTCGAGCAATTTACCTTGAAAACCTTTAGCCTCATACAAAGCCTGCAGTTCTTCGCGTTCTTGTTCGCGATTATGTTCTATCTCCCAGCGTTCCTCTTCCAAAATTCGGTGTAATCTCTCTAGTCTTGCCCATCCTAACCAAGCGCTGCGCCCTGCCATCCAAATCAGCCAACCAAATGATAAAAGAAATAAGGAAGCTAAAATTTGTTTGGGTAAGATATTCCAATAGGCGAGTAGTGTTTGCGAAAGTAAAAGTAGAATAACAGTCTGACGTGCAGCATCCGTTGCTGAGGAAATAGAACCTGGAATTTCAGTCCCATGGATTTCTGCGGCAGCAATAATTCCTCTAGCCTGAGCTTCTGCTACGTGTTTAACAGCCGTTTTGCCTTTGAAGTGATCCGTGCTCATAAAATTATTTAATCTATAGGTTAGTGTGTGATTTGTTGATTGCTAATACTAAAGGTTTGATTTAAACAATTCAATAGTTTCATTCAATAAACAGCAGTTTTATAACTATTTTGTTAAGGCGTAATTAATATTACTTTAATTAAGCAGCGTCATATTGTTTTTTCTATCTAACTGGAATATAATAGTAATAGACTAATTAAATTTATGGAGGACCAAATGAACGAAATTACTCCAGTAGGGGATTCTGAAATTGAGCCACTTAATCCTGTAAACTCACCCCATTTAGAACATGTTCATTTAAAGACAAAAACTGATGTAGATACAATTCAGGCTAGTGAAATCGCAGCTTCTTCTTTAGTTCAATTGATGTCTTTTCCTACCTTAATCCCACCAACACAAAAAAATAATCATGTGGAAGCATTGGGATCTCTTTTAACTTCTATGAGCGAGCAAAAAAAACGAGATATTTTATTTAGTCTTGTCAGTCAAATGGGGGAGATCACGAGTAATTTAAATGACATTTTTATGAAAAGTCTCGAAGCCTATATTGAAGAGACACGTCGCATTCTCAATTCTTATGCTCACAAAGACCAGGTAGAATTTAAACGCAAAAGTTTATTGCCAGCTGATGGAGTTGAGGAAAATATAAATGCGCAAGCAACAAATTCTCAATCAGAAATTCTAAAAGACAATAAAATGGGTTTGCAAAATATTGAAAGGATTTCTCAAGAGATCAAGCAAATGGAAAAAATAGATATCCCTTTCACGGTTTTATTTACTGTAGCCGGCTCTCTTGCTCTTGGAACAGTCAATGGACAAAGTGGAATTGACGAAGCAAATAAAGATATTATCAAACTCGTTCATCATATCCAAGCAGTTGTTCCACAAGTGAAAGCAGAAGAAATTATTCCGGTGATTAATTTGATGGTTATGGCTCCAATTATTTTTCGACCTTTAGATGAGAGTCAGCTAAGTCAAAAGCAAAAAGCTCCCGTTGATTTTGCTAAGCTTGTCCAAGATTTTGCTAAAGATGTCATAAAAATGGTGACAGATCCCAAATTTGCTTTATTGAATATCGTCAATAACATCGAGCGGATCGAGCACCTAACTCCTGAACAAAAGCAAATTTTTATCGCCACTCTTAAATTGATTTTATTAAGTGTGGCACTAAGTTTAATGTACTCATCGGAAGTAGGAAAAATCCATGGAGATAAGTTTTTGGGAATGCAACCCCTTGAATTTAAAGCACTACTCAATCCAGATAATCCGCTAATTAAACAAAAACCTGAGAAATCCATGAATGTTCATGAAAAATTAGTTTATGTACTCATCACTCAGATACGCATTCAAATGATGGAGTTACCTCGTATCAATAGAGAAGAAATTTTAAGTGCAATGTTAAATTTTCTAGAAGAGAGTAAGAATATTGGTAAATTACTGGATCCGTCAAAAGTATTAACAAATGTTTTACAATCAATGAATTATAAATTGCCCTTGAGTTCGTCTATTTCTGTTTAGTGATTGATATGTTATTTCTGAAAATATGGTAGCGATAAGGGTTAGAAACAGTTTGCATAAATCTATACAAATCTGATAATATCTACACAAATGACTAGATTTATTAAGATAGGCGAAGCCGCAAAATTATTAGGAGTGAGTATTCAAACTCTCAGAAGATGGGAAGAGAGCGGATATTTATTGCCCGTAAAAAAATCCAAAGGTTCGACTCGATACTATGATTTAGAGCAATTAAGTGGCAAGCAAAAAGAAGAGGGCAGGTTAACAATTGGTTATGCCAGGGTTTCTAGCCATGATCAAAAGCAAGATTTGAAAAGACAAGCGCAGGTTTTGGCTGATTATTGTGCAAAAAAAGCTTGGAATTTTCAAATCATTCAAGATCTGGGATCTGGTATGAATTATCAGAAAAAAGGATTAAAAACTTTAATCCATTTGATCTTGGAAAAAAAAATTGCTAGACTTGTTTTAACTCATAAAGATCGTTTATTGCGTTTTGGAGCTGAGCTTATTTTTGCTTTATGTGAACATCAGCAGATAGAGGTTATTTTAATTAATAATCACCAAGATTTCTCTTTTGAAGAAGAATTGGCGCAAGATGTTTTAGAAATTATTACTGTTTTGTCTGCGCGCTTATATGGAAGCCGCAGTAAAAAAAATAAAAAATTGATAGAAGCTGCTAAGGTGCTAATAAGCAATGACGAATAATGAGATGACTTCACTTATCAGACAAGAATATCTTCTAGTGCAAAGCAAGCAGAAATTTTGCAAGAGTATGCCACTTTGTTAAGTCAAGTCGAACGCTGTTTGTATGCACAAGTTGCCAAAGGCCTGACCTCCGCTAGTTGCAAAAATGTGTTTTTGAAAAGATTTAATATCACAGCGCGTCAATTCAATGCTTGCCGAGTAAGTTTAGAAGGTAAAATAGCTGCTTGTCAAGCAAGTCAAGAGCGCGCTATCAGGGCTTTACTTGAGCAACTAAAAAAGCTTGCCAAACAAATACAACTACTCGAAAAAAAACCAAGCAAAAGCTTTGCCTTACACCAAAAAAAACGACGTCATCATCGCTTGAATTTGCGCTTAAATGCCTTACAGGCAGATAAAAAAAATAAAAAAGTGAGACTTTGTTTTGGTGGAAAAAAACTCTTTAAAGCGCAGTATTTTTTAAACCAAAACAAGCTTGCTTCACATGAAGCCTGGCAAAAGCAGTGGCAGGCCAAACGAGACAGCGAATTTTTTTTACTGGGTTCTAAAGATGAAACAGGTGGAAATCAAACATGCACCGCCTATTTACAACCAAACGGCCAACTAGGCCTACGATTAAGACTTCCAAAATCATTAGAGGCAAAGGAAGGTAAATATCTTCATCTTTGCGATCTGCATTTTGCTTATGGACAAACAGCCCTCATTCAGGCTTTAAAAGAGCCCCATGGACAAGCCATTTCTTATCGCTTTAAGAAAGATCATAAAAGTTGGCGTGTCTTTGTTTCTACCAACCTAAAAAAAGCACCCGTTTTATCTGTGGAGACAAATGGAATGATTGGCATCGATCTGAATGCAGACCATATTGCCTATGTAGAAACAGATCGATTTGGTAACCCCATATAGCCAGCAAAAAAATTGCCTGGGCAACGGATGGCAAATCTAAAGAAAAACTGAAAGCTCTCACAGGCGAAGTTTGCAAACAACTTGTTGAACACGCAAAAAAAACTAAAAAACCTCTAGTGATCGAAAAGCTGGATTTTCAAAAAAAGAAACTGAGCTCGCAAACGGCTAAACAAGCGCGTCTTTTATCTAGTTTTGCTTATGGAGGATTTTTTTCTTTTTTGAAATCACGCGCTTATAAACATGGCATTGCAGTGCATCAAGTCAATCCTGCTTATACATCAGTTATTGGGCGGGTCAATTATGCCAAACGCTATGGTTTAAGTGGTCATCTTGCAGCAGCACTCTGCATTGCAAGACGTTATCAAAAATTTTCTGAAGCACCAAGTTCTCTCAAAGGTGAAATACCTGATGGAAAAGGAAGCTTTGTCGCTTTTGTTCTACCTGTAAGGAATCGAACAAAACACGTCTGGCATTTCTGGGGACAGGTGAAAAAGAAAATAACAACGGTCCTTGCAGGACATTATCAGGTGATACTTCATCGATCCTTGAATCCAACTGCGATTCTTGAGATAGCTCGCTCCTGATTTTTATTGGTGAAATCCAATACGTGAATCGTCAACAAAACTGCTTGGTTGGCGTTCTGACAAGCTACTGTCAATTGATATGAGTAGATTTGCTTAGATTTTTAGTAGCGGTTTAGCACTATCCAAATAGGGGTATCTGAATAGTTACTAAACATCTAAGAAAAGTGTTATTAGAAAGCATCTGAATAAGTTTTTAAGTTGTCTGAGGTTCAGGTAAATTAAGTTCCGCGTCGGAGTATTCCTCTAAGTTAATACTATATTTTGTCGCTATCTCTTTCCATGTTGTACAACCAATTTTCATTTGTAATTGATCTGTAAAAGTGATTTTTCTTACGTCGTGATTAATGGCAAATTGAAACGTCTTATTAAGATGTTTTTTCATATTATTAGAGTAATCTCGATCATTACTGTTCCCTACGAATTGAAAACAATGGGCGATATAATAAGCAGTTTTAAAATCAGCTTTTTCTTCTTGAAGATTGAACTTTCTCTCGCACAAAGCAAAGTCTGCACGTCCCTCTAAAGGGTTAGTCAGACCGCGAAGGACTGCTTTTTGCATCAAAAAACCATACTTTATTATAGAGATACTTCTGCGAGCCATTTTATAAAAAGAGTCTCTGGACTGTTTCCAGTTTTTATTAAATGTAATAAGGTGAAAAATAGTTTTTTGACTAAATATAACAGCTTTAATAATCGATACCATAAAACGCCCCGTGTTAGCCAAAGGAGCGAAAAACAACAAAGCCAAGCATTTACGTTGAATAATTTGCAAAGTATCCGAGTTGTATACATTACCAGTGGTTTTATCGTAATAATGGAATTAATATAAGATTTTGCATTGATCTTCCCAACCACTTTTTTGACGAAGTTCAACACCTTGTCGACTGTAGTATCCTATTAAGTCATTTCCAGCTTCCATTGAATTTATTTCTGAATTTGCACTAAAAGCTTTTTTATTTATTTGTATGGATCTGTGATAACAAACTTCAATCCACTTATTTTGACTATTTTTCTCACTGAAAGTTGAAGCTGCATTTAAACTAAATCCATTTAAAATGGCCATTTGGCCGCCATCTCTTAATTCAAAATTTATTTCGTTCATTAATTTAAATCCTTTTTAAAACATACTATATATTTAAAATATTTTTTATTATATTTAAGCGTTAATTATGGTAGAAGTCTATTATTAATTAGTAGATTTTTCAACTTTTAGTATAGTTAATCTTTGATCTTCTTTTATCTTACAAACATACTTTGACTCAATCGGAGAAACAACAGCATTTAAGTTTATTTCGTTGCATTCAAAACTTCCTCTATCTGCATCAAATAAAAAAGAAGAGTTGCTATCACGCACAAATGCAAAGCTATGGTTATTATAAAAAACCATGTAAGTTCCGATTTCTAAATGAGATAAAGTAGATGTTAAGTCTGATTCATGAATATTAACTTCGCTTAACGTGCATCCATACATCTCTCCCATCGTCTGACGAGCTGAAGTTCGTAACAGATGATCATCGTTGTGGACTAGACTAAGAAATGCGCCGCATTGGCTAGACTCTTGCTGATTCTGAATTTTCTTTAAAACTTCTTCAGAAGATTTTTCTAATAACTCATTTTTTACTAAATCAATGTCGTTTTGTGAATATCGTGTCTGTGAACCAAGTAAAGAAGAGTACAAGCTCTGTAATATTAATGATTTTAAGTCTGCACCATCTTTTAGAGATTTGGCAGATTGAATAGTCTTCTCCTTTAAAGTGTTACTCTGGTTTTCATTTGTTAGGATTTCCTTGCAGAAACGAAGCGACATCCCTACGCAAAGACCTTTTTTCCACTGTAAAGCCACATTGCTACAAATTGCCACATTTTTTTCGATGCCTAGACCTGCGAAAGCGTAGACTGGGATGGGAGAGTAAAAATTTTTAACTACATACAAATATGTTTTCGGATCTGGTCGATTATTGCAGGTCGTTAAAGCATAAGGGCTCTTTTTTTTAAGTAAGTCATAAATTTTATAATTAACTTTTATAAAAAATTGACCAATAAACTTAAATATTTTTTCACACAGGTTTAAAATTGCTGATCGCGTTAAATCCTTCTCAAAACCAGTTTTTAGAGTGTCTACTAGACAATCCACGCGACTAACTTCAAAATTTTTTATAATTTTATTAATGATAAATCCCCTTATTATAAATTAAATATGGTTTCATTATAAACTAATAAGTTCCTAAAAAACGCGTTATACAGACATTTATTAAGATTAAAAACCACTTCTATTTAGATTTTTTAGCACCCCTTTTTATCGGGGTGTCAGTATTTTGAGTTCAATAACTATTGTTAAAAATACTATAAAGTTAATAGTGTTGAAGAGCGGTTAGTGAAACGTAAAACATACACTCAAGCAACTACCACAAATATCTTGGCCACCTTCGTTTGGTAATCCTTGATATATATTTCGGCTATTGCTTCCTGATTGTATGAATTTATCTTTCATTTGTATAAAAGCATTGCCCACACTTCTAAAACATTGGCCGATAGCATTAAATATATTTTTTAGAAAAGTAGGCAAGTTTGAGGGTTTGGCTATTTCTGTGTTGGATCGATCTGATGTCAATGGAAAGCTTTGTTGAGGAAAACGTGTCATGAATAACTCCTTAACTCGACTTTGCAAAAAGATTTGCAAAATCATGCAGCCTGCATCAACATTCGTACCAGGAAATCCCTAACAGACTTCTTTAA
>Ga0335395_10000118_pt1 | contig 49817 bp, 46 predicted proteins | sample MAT02_FD_205744 | JGI IMG/M metagenome (GOLD analysis project Ga0335395, IMG submission 205744) | Freshwater microbial communities from Lake Fryxell liftoff mats and glacier meltwater in Antarctica - MAT-02 (spades assembly) (version 2) ... | reverse complement strand
GACGCTGCGGACGCAGACCCTCGGCGCCTGTGGTCGCCTGCTGTGCACGCCAAGTCTGGAGTTGAGAATGGTGGATGCCTTCGCGACGCAGCAGGGCGCCGAGCTCACCGCGGACGCACGCAGTAGCGGCGTGCAGAGTGCGCTGCTTCTCGGCAGCACTGAACCGACGCCTGCCCTGGACCCGAGGCGCAACAACTTCCACAGCGGAAGACGATTCTGGCGGGCGAACCCGCAACGGCTTTGGGATGAAAATCTCCGATTAAAGCCGCCCTGAAATGAGGGATAACTTACAGCGTCAGTGTCTCAGGGAGTGTAGGCGCGTAGGGGGTCGGAGACTCGACGGGTGTCTCGGCCCGCGGTTTTTTTACTGAATCAACAAGCCGTGCCGATTGGCACGGCTTGTTGCGTTTCGCCCGGTCTGGCTTGAGCGCGTGGACGGCCATGCGGGGTGGGGGAATTCGCTGGCTCTGGCGGCTGCTTCGCGTGACCTGTCGGGAGAGTGGCAGCCCGACGGCGGCCGGATCCTCCGCGATGACAGCGGACAGCCGACGGGCGTATTCATCGATGCTGCGGAGCGCCTCGTGCTCGATGCGATCCCCGCACCGGCCGAAGAGGTCGAAGCGCTGGCGCTGGAGCGCGCGCTCGCCGAGGCGGTCAGGTACGGATTGACGGGTGTTCACGATGCAGGCGTCTCGCTGAAGCAGCTAGCGCTGTATCGGCGTTTTGCCGATGCCGGCCGGTTGCCGCTGCGGATCCACGCCATGGCGAACGGCGACGCCGAGGCGCTCGATGCCCTCTGCGCCATGGGGCACTACCGACATCCTTCCGGCCGCCTGCAGATGCGCACGGTCAAACTCTATATCGACGGCGCACTGGGCAGCCGGGGCGCCGCACTGCTCGCTGACTACAGCGATGAGCCGGGCAATCGAGGCCTGCTTTTGACCGAGCCCGCAGCCTTCGAGAAAACGCTGACCAAGGCCAAGGCCTGCGATGTCCAGGTGGCGGCCCACGCAATCGGCGATCGCGGCAACCGGATGGTGCTGGACGGCATGCAGCGGGTGCTCGCCGCCGAGGCCCGAAACCAGCGCCGGTGGCGCATTGAGCATGCCCAAGTCGTCAGCCTTGCGGATATCCCCCGGTTTTCCGAACTCGGAGTGATCGCTTCGATGCAGCCGACCCATGCAACCAGCGACATGCGCTGGGCCAAGCAGCGTTTGGGCGATGATCGGCTGGCAGGAGCGTACGCCTGGCGTCGGCTGGTCGAGTCCGGCGCTCGGCTGGCGCTGGGTTCGGATTTCCCGGTGGAGTCTGTTGATCCTGTTCTCGGCCTGCATGCCGCGGCGGCCCGCCAGGACGCGCGCGGCTGGCCAGAAGGCGGCTGGCTGGCTGACCAGAAGCTCAGTGTCGACGAGGCGCTTCGAGGCTTCACGCTGGATGCCGCCTACGCCGGTTTCGCCGAGGCCGAGGTGGGCAGCCTGGCGCCCGGCAAACGCGCTGATTTCATTGTGCTTTCCCGCGATATCGAAGCGATCGAGCCGGCCGCGCTGCTTGAACTTCGCGTCGAGGCGACCTATGTGGATGGTAAGAAGGTGTTTCCGACGCGCTAGGGTCGAGCATTTTAAGCGCGTGACCGCTGCCGCTTCGTCGACGCGTGGTCTACTGGGTCGGGATTGGCGCACACATAGGCGAGGAGGCGGCGGTAGCAGCATGAAGTTCAATGGGGCGATTGCTGCGTCGCGATGCGCTGGGCGTCTTTGGCGAGTCGTTCGGGCGTGCCGGCGGCGCGCTGCATGAAGGGTCGGCTCAAGCGCTGGCTTCCGCACCCGGACTCGATCCGAAATGCGCGCTGGGCGCGCTGGTTTGGGCCGATGATTCACCACCCCCGGCTTTGGCACATCAGCCGCAGAGGTATCGCGCTAGGGTTCGCGCTGGGCATCTTCTGGGGGCTGCTGATTCCGGTCGGACAGATTCCTCTGGCGGGCGGCGCCGCAATCCTGCTGAGGGCCAACGTGCCGGTGGCGATGGCGAGCACCTTCGTCAGCAACCCCATCACCTTCGGCCCGCTCTATTACGCGGCCTACAAGTTGGGGTCGTGGCTGGTAGGCGGAGAGCAAGGGGAACTGCCCCCGGGCTTCGAAGACCATGGCGCCTGGCCGGATCCCGTACAGGTCATCCAGCCGCTGCCCAACGCTCACGAGATGGGTTTTTTCGAGGGGCTTTGGGCGCGCGCTGAGTCGATGGGCAAACCGCTGCTTCTTGGGCTTGCGATCATTGCGATCAGCGGAGGGGTATTGGCCTATGTTTCGGTCAACGCGCTTTGGCGCCTCAATGCCCGCATCGCTTGGCGACGTCGCGTGCGCGAGAGGCGGTGTCGCAAGGCGCTTGAAGTGACCGAGACCGAGCAGACAAGCGAAGCCGGGGGTAGCCGCACTAAACCCCCCTGAGACGGGCAGGGCAGCTGCTTTAGCGCGCTCAGGCAAGGACAGAAGCGGGTGCGCGGTGCCAGCACCAGTGCCAAGGTTCGTATTGGATGCCGCTGTCGTTGCCTTTCGGGTAGCTAAGCCGGAATCCGAAGCGATGCGCATTTTTGAGCAGCCACGCGAATGCGGGCGTGTTTTCGAAGCTTTCCTCGGCGGCGGGTTCGCCGGGAGTTCCAATATCGATGGCCCGTCCGCTGTGGTGTTCGGAATAGCCGGGTGCCGCGTTTACCTGAAGAATGGCGTCAAGCGAGAGCCCGCGTCGCAGCTTTCGACGCAGGATCGCGGCCTGATACTCGACGCTGCGGAAGCCGGAGATGGCTTCCAGGGCGACGCCCTCTTTGGCCGCTGCCTCGCACAGGCGACGCCATGCTTGGGAGGCGCCGCTTTTCAGCCACAGCGGACGGCCGTAGCGGTCGCTGCCGGCGTGTGTGAGCTGCTGGGGCTCCGCATGCAGGAGCAGTCCGGCGTCCGCGACCCGCCGCTGCTTTATGCCCAGTCCGTTGAGCAGCCTGAACAGGCTGGGCGCGCGAATGCACCGGCGAGCGGCCCCCCGCTCAAGTTCGATGCAGCTACCGTCGGCGCCCAGACAGGCCAGGAAACGACCGTCGCCACTGCGGCGCAGCAACCAGACGCTGGAGGCGAGCCGCCGTGCGGTGCCGCTGTCGCGAGGCTTTGCAAGGCCGCTGGGAATGGCTTCCAGCTCGCCAAAGCTCAGCCGGAGGCCCGTACCAGAGCGGTCTCGACGTAGCTGTGGGGGCGGCCTGAGTTCCAAGCGTGCGGTGCACAGTTTGCGCATGCGCAGATGGTGGTGACCTGATGCCCGCATGGCAAGCGCTTTGGCCACGCATCGGAACGGAGGCTTTCGCTGCCCCGGGTTTAAAGCGCATTCACGCCGCGCTGATTCAGATCACTACAATCGGACCTGTTTTGTCCCGATTGTGCGCATCAGCGCATAGCATGAATTCTTGCAACCCCTTACCCTTGACGGCATTGCCGCTCCGGAGCTTTCAATGACCTTGTCCCCTGCCCGCATCGCGCCCTGCTTGATGCTCGCGCTTTTCTGTATCCACAGCCCGCTCTCAGCGCGCGAAGCCCCGTTCCTGGGCGCGCCCTCGCAGAGCCTGTCGCCCTCGGAGCGCGTTGCCGAGCGCGCCGCAAAGGCTTCATCCTCCGGCACATCCGGCGAGCTTCTGTGCGCCCCCGGCGCCAGCAAGGTGCTCAGCGATGGCCTGGGCCTCTACGACACCGGCAAGGGGCTGACCCTGCGCCCGACCAAAGCCGGCCAAGCGTGTTCGCTGATGGCAACCGCAGGGGGGCTCAACATCCAGTTCCCCGGACAGCTGCCGGTGCTGCTCGCCGGCCCCGTCAACTATCGCCTGAACACCGCGCCCATTCGCGCCGAGGTGTCAGTGGCCGGGCCGGCCCTGTGCGAGAGCTACTACACCGCTGCGGATCGGCTCGAACTGCAGCTGACTGACACCAACGGCGACGTGCGCAGCCTGCGCGGTCTTGCCCGCATCGGCTACGTGCCGAGCGCGGCCAAATTTTCGCCCGAGTTCGCGATGGCTGCATTTGGCCCGTATGTTCAGTGCTACACATTCCCGTTCGCGAGCCTGACCGCCAACCCGCCTGCGGTTCCGGCCATTCCGCCCGTCGACGCGGACGCGCTGTTTGCCTCCGGCTTTGACGACACCGCCAGCATCGAGCTGGAGATCCTGAACGCGAGCGGTGACCTGCGCATTCGCGAAACCGATGTGCTCCGCGATCAGGCCTTCAGCTATCGAATTCGCCTGACCAACTCCAGCGACCTTGATGCCACCGGCATCCGCGTTCGCGAGTTCGTGCCGGCGGCGATCGCCCAGCCGCTGCTGGCTCCGGTGGTCAATGCCGGCAGCTGGAGCTGCACCGACGGGCAGGGCCAGCCCTGCGCGGATGGCGCCAACGGAACCGGCGTGCTCAACCGCACCGGCATTGCGCTGCCGAAGCGCAGCTCGCGCACCTATCTGCTGACCCGCACGGTGACCTCCGGCGTGCCAACGGATCGCACCCTGCTGGGCGCCGCGGTGTTCTTCAATCCGACATCGGCCGGCGGGTTTGGCGACAGCAGCAGCGTCGACAACAGCGCGCCGCTGGTGCTGAAGCTGGTGGCCAATCAGGCGCCGACCGTGGCCTGCTCGGGTTTGCCCAGCCCGGTGAACCTCAACGAAAATGCGGCGCCGGTGGAGTACACCTGCGCCCTGTCCGACCCGGAAGGTGACGCGATCGCTTCGTTTATCGTGCTGTCGAACAGCAATAACACGCTGATCCCGACCGCAGGCGCTCTGGCGGACCTCGGCAGCAACAGCTGGCGCCTGCGGTTGGCACCGGCGACCGACCTGCTGGGCACCGCCAATCTGCTTCTGCGTGCCTCCGATGATCGCGGCGCGCAGCGCGATATCGCGGTGACGGTAAACGTGAACGACATCAATTCGCCGCCCAGCTTCGATCTGCTCAGCGGCGAGATCCGCTTCTCTGCCACCGGCGGCCTGCCGCGGGACGCCAGCGGTGGTTTCATCGACGCGCCGGATGTGTCGTTCGGATCAAATTGCTCCACCGGCACCACCTGCAGCTTGACCTTCCCGGATTTCCTCAAGAACCGTTCGGTCGGTTTGGCGCCGGAAAGCCCCGGCCAGCAGCTGCTGGCGGCGATCAGCTGCGGCGCTGTCTCGGAGGGGCCCTCGCCGTTCCAGTTCGCTCCAAGCCTCACCCCCGCCACCGGGCAGTCGGCTGCGACGCCGTTCGCCCTCGATTTGACTTACCGAAAAGTGAATTTCGATCCCGCGCCCAATCCTGCGATGGAGGTGCTGTGCACGGTCACCGTGACCGACACCGGTTCGCCGCCGCAGCAGCTGCAGCGCACGCTGCGCTTTACGATCAACCCCTAGACCGAGGCCTCGGTCGGGTCACAAACGCCGGAGCTTGCTCCGGCGTTTGCTTTTGAAGTCCACTGAGCCCATGAGCAAGCTCGCACCCTCCACGCCTGCCGAATGGCTCGCGCAACGCCCGGCGGGCGCTGCGGCGTTGACCGCGGATCTGGCCGAGCGCTTCGCCGAACTCGGCGCGGCCGCAGGCGATGGGCGCGAGTTGACCGACACCCTGCTGCTGCTGGACCGGCTGGGGGCGGATTCCGACACCCTTGTCGCGGCCTTCTGCTATGCCGCGGGCGAGCCAGGCCAAGCGCTGGCGTCGGCGACGTCTGAATCGGTTCGCAATCTGGTCGAGGGCCAGGTCGAAGCCGAGAAGGTGTGGTCGCTGTGGGGCGAACGTGGCGCCCGCAGCAGCGCCGAGGGCCTGCGTCGCCTGCTGCTGGCGATCATCCGCGACCTGCGGGTGGTGCTGATCCTGCTGTCGAGGCAGCTGGCGCGCCTGCGCATGGCTGCAGAGACCGAAGAGCCCGAGCGTCGCCGATTGGCCCAGCTGACTGCGGACATCCACGCCCCACTAGCGAACCGGTTGGGCATCTGGCAGCTGAAGTGGGAGCTGGAGGATCTGGCCTTCCGCTACCTGCATCCCGACACCTATCGACGCATCGCGCGGCTGCTCGATGAAAAGCGCGGCGATCGCGAGCGCTTCATCGAGGACGCCAAGGCGCGCCTGCGTGGCGCACTGGAAGAGGCCGGCCTGCAGGCCGAGGTCGCCGGCCGGCCCAAGCACATCTACAGCATCTGGAAGAAGATGCAGCGCAAGGACGTGCCGTTCAGCGACCTCTACGACATCCGCGCGGTGCGCGTGCTGGTCGATGACGTGACCGCCTGCTATGCCGCGCTGGGCGTGGCCCACAGCCTGTGGTCGCCGGTGCCGGCCGAGTTCGATGACTACATTGCCAACCCCAAAGGCAACCACTACCGCAGCCTGCATACCGCGATGGTTGGCCCCGAGGGCAAGACCCTGGAGATCCAGATCCGCACGCATGACATGCATGCGCACGCGGAGCTCGGCGTAGCGGCGCACTGGCGCTACAAGGAGGGCGGCGGCGGCGACGCCGAGTTCGAGCGAAAGATCGCCTGGATGCGGCAGCTGCTGGAAGGCAAGGAGGGCGAGGAAGACACGGCGCTGATGGCCGGGCTGTCGACCGCGCTGATCGAAGACCGGGTCTACGTGCTGACGCCGCAGGGGCAGGTCATCGATCTGCCGCACGGCGGCACCGTGCTCGACTTTGCCTACCACGTTCACACCGAGGTGGGTCACCGCTGTCGCGGCGCCAAGGTCAACGGCCGCATCGTTCCGCTGGCCCATGCGCCGCGCTCGGGTGATCGCGTCGAGATCCTCATCGGCAAGGTCTCGGAGCCGCGCCGCGACTGGCTGCTTTCGGGCAGCGGCTATCTGCAGTCCGGTCGCGCCCGCGACAAGGTTCGGGCGTGGTTCCACAAGCTCGACCAGGCGCGCAACCTGCGGGAAGGCCGAGATCTGCTCGATAAGGAATTGAAGCGCCTGGCCCTGCACCAGCTGGACCTGCTGCAGGTGCTGGCGAAGTTTCGCCTCCCGCGGATCGAGGATCTTTATCTTGCGGTGGCTCTGGGCGATGTCAGTCCCAGCCAGGTGGCGCGTGCGCTCCACGAACTGAGCCACCCCAAAGCCGAAGCCGACAGCGCCAAGCTGCCGGTGTCTGCTGCCAAAGCGCCGCGGCCCGACCGCGGGTTCACCATCGAAGGGGTTGGCAATTTGCTGACCCAGTTGGCGCGTTGCTGCCAGCCGGTGGCCGGCGATGCCATCACCGGGTTTCTCACCCGCGGCCGCGGCGTCAGCATCCATCGCGAAGACTGCGCCTCCATGCAGCACCTGGCCGCACGCAGCCCGGAGCGCGTGCTCCCGGTCGAATGGGGGCGTCGCGGCGGCAGCAGCTACCAGGTCGATGTCCTGGTCCGCGGCATCGACCGCAAGTGGCTGCTGAAAGACCTCAGCAATGTGATCGGCGTGGCCAACGCCTACGTGCTCGGCGTTAACAGCCAGGTCGATCAAGACACCTCCCGCGCGGAGCTGCGGTTCTCCCTGCGGGTCAACGACTTCCAGCAGCTCGGCGATCTGCTCGGCAAGATGACCGCCGTGCCGGGCGTCAGCGAAGTGCGACGCACGCCTTAGGCCGGCTCTGAACACATCCACTCGGGTCCTATCAGCGCCCGGCGACTCCTGCGGCGGGTTCGAGTGTGCCTTCGCTGGATCAGCCATCGCGGCTTTGTCTCAGCGCTGCCGTCGATGACGTCCCGGACGCTCGGACACGGTCCAACTTGGCCCGGGGCAGGGCACACCCAACCCGCGGACCTGTGAGTTCCAACCCGCGCTTGCGAGCCGGCGGGTCAGCAGCACGACGAGTGCACTCTCCCGGCGGCAGCCGGCTGCAGTCGTTGCGTGATCCGCGTAGGCTCCGGGCGATCCAGGGCGAGGGGCCTCGGTGGGCCCTCAGCGGCCCTTAAATCATCGACAATGGCGGCCCGATGCCCGACCTACGCGCCAGCACCGCCGGACCTCCCGCACTCGACTGGTTCGCCAGCGCAGCGGGCGCGCACCTGCTCGCCTGCGAGGCGCAGGGTTTGCTTGAGGCAGGGCTACGCTGCCGCGGCAGCCGCGCGCTGGTGCTGTGCGGCAGTAGCGCGAGTGCGTTCGAGCTGAATCTTGACGGCCCGCGCGCGCAGCTGCAGCTGGGCTTCGACCCGCGCCGGCAGCGCATCAACGGCGCGCTGCAGGCCGCGCCCGCGGCGCTGCCGTTCTGTCGCGAGAGTTTCGGGTTGATCCTGGCCTGGCATCTGCCTTCGCAGCCCGCCTTTGCGCAGTTCGACCTGGCCGAGGCGGCGGAACTGCTCCAGCCCGAGGGCGAGCTGCTGCTGGTCGGGCTGAACGCGCTTTCGGCCTGGCGGCTGCGCTGGCAGCGCTATGGCCTAGTGCCGATGTGGCCCTCGCGGCTGCGCGCGCGCATCGCCTCGGCCGGGCTGGAGGTGCGCGGGCTGCGCGGGCTCGGACCGCGCTGGCCGTGGTCCTTGGAGGCTGGCCCACCCGCGCCTGCGGTGGTGCATTCGCCGCAGCTGTGCGCCAGCCTGCTGATGCAGATCCGCCGCCGTCGGCCCGGCCTCACCCCTTTGCCGGCGCGGCGCGCGCTGGCGATCGCACGCGCTGGAGTGTCATGAAAGACGTTGAGATCTATACCGATGGCGCCTGCCTCGGAAACCCCGGCCCTGGCGGCTGGGGCGCGCTGCTGCGCTTTGGCGCGCACGAGAAAGAGCTGGCCGGCGGCGAGCCGCACACCACCAACAACCGGATGGAGCTGATGGCGGCGATCCGTGCGCTGCAGGCCCTGCGCGAACCCTGTCGGATCACCCTTCACACCGATTCGCAGTACGTGCAGAAGGGCATCAGCGAGTGGATCAGCGCCTGGCAGCGTCGCAGCTGGAAGACCGCCGACGGCAAGCCAGTCAAGAACGAAGACCTGTGGCGCGAACTGCTGGCTGCGCGAACGCCGCACAGCGTCGACTGGCGCTGGGTCAAGGGCCATGCCGGTCACGTCGAAAACGAGCGCGTGGATGTGCTGGCCCGCGACGCCGCGCTGCGCGTCAAGGAGGCTGCGGCATGAGGCAGATCGTGCTGGACACTGAAACCACCGGCATGCCGGTCGAGCGCGGCCATCGGATCATCGAGATCGGTGCGGTCGAGATCATCAATCGCACGCTGACGGGCCGCCAGTTCCACTACTACATCCACCCCGAGCGCGCGATCGACGAGGGCGCTCAGGCGGTGCACGGGATCAGCCTCGACGACCTCGCCGGCAAGCCGAAGTTTGCAGCGATCGCCGATGAGCTCATTGAGTTCCTGCGCGGCGGCGAGCTGATCGCGCACAACGCGGCCTTCGATGTGGGCTTTCTGGATGCCGAGTTCGCGCGGCTGCCCGAGGGGCCGAAGACCCGCAGCCTGGCGGTGGTCACCGACACCCTGGCGATGGCGCGCGAGCGCTACCCGGGCCAGCGCAACAGCCTGGACGCGCTGTGCAAGCGGCTGGGCGTGGACAACGCCCATCGCAACCTGCACGGCGCCTTGCTCGACGCCGAGCTGCTGGCCGATGTCTATTTCGCTATGACCTCCGGCCAGACCGATCTGGGCCTGGCGGTTGCGGTCGAAAGCGAGGCCAGCGGGCGCGCCCGCCGGATCGCCTTCGACCCCGCTCAGCTGCGGGTGATCGCGGCCGGCGACGCTGACCTGGCCGCCCATCGCGCCTGGATCGAGCGCCTGCGTGCAGCCAGCGGCGGACGCAGCCTGTGGCCCGAGGAGTCGCCGGCGTGAAGCGCGCCGTCGCCGGCCTGCCGGCGGACGCCCCGCGCGAAGTCGCAGGATTCCGCATCCTGCGCCTGCTCGGCGGCGGTGCCAGCGCTCGCGTCTATCTCGCCGAACACCCGCTGCGGCATCGTCCGGTCGCGATCAAGCTGGTGCATGCCGACCTGCAGGCCGATCCGGAAGAGCTTGAGCAGCTGCTGGACGCCGTGGAGCGCGCCCGCGGCATCCGCCACGCGCATCTGGAGCGAGTAATCGAGGTCGTGCGCGGCAGCGACAGCGTGCAGATCGTCAGCGAGTACTTGCCGGGTGGAAGCCTGAAAGAGCGTCTGGCGGCGCAGGGCCCGCTCGCTCCGCTGATCACCCTGTCGGTGCTGCGCCAGCTGCTGGGCGCGCTATCGGCGCTGCATCGCCGCGGCCTGGTGCACCGCGACGTGAAGCCCGCCAACGTGCTGTTCGACGCCGAAGGTCAGGCGGTGCTGGTCGACTTCGGCCTGCTTGCCCAGGTGCGGCGACGCCAGGCGCCCGGCCCCGCCGACAGCGTGCTGGTGCCGGCGCTCGGTCAAGGGTCCTCGCAGATCGGGCGGATCGCCGGCACGCTGGCCTACATGGCGCCGGAGCAGGCGCGCGGTGACTCGATCGATGCACGCGCCGATCTCTACAGCGTCGGAGTGCTTGCATTCGAAATGCTCAGCGGGCGGCTGCCCTTCGTCAGCGACGACCCGCTGGCTCTGACCGAGCTGCATGCGCGCGCGCCGGTGCCCGACTTGCCGGCCAAGGTCGGCTGGCTGCAGCCCTTGGTCGAGGCGCTGATGGCAAAGGCCGAAGACGATCGGCTGGGGTCGGCTGAAGCGGTGCTCGAGGTGCTGGAGACTCTGGTGCTGGCCGAGCCCGCGGCGGCCGACCTCGCGCCGCGCAGCACCTCCAGGCTGCTGCGCGCGCCGCGGCCGCCGAGATCCTATTCCACGGGGATGCGCTGGGCGCTCGCCCTGGCCGTGGGCTTGATGGCGCTGGCCCTGATTCTCCTCTTGCGCTGAGCGCGAGTGAAAACTCCGAGCACCCGCTGCGGAGGCCGCTGGCAGCAGCGCACTGGCGGCAGCGCGCATTGGGTTGGCTATGCGGTCATTCTGCGCAGCAATCTCGCTTGAATCCGCGCACCGCGCTTTGCCGGTCATGCCCTGCAACGCGCGCGCTACTCGTGTTCGAACGTTGCGGCGCATCTGAGCCCTCATCGGGCCCTGCCCAGACCCACAGAGTTGCTCGATTGAATCTGCCTGCGTGGGGCTAGCGCTCGAAGCCGTTGGCGAACAGCCTGCCGACGCTGCTCACCGGCTGCAAGCAGTTCGCCACGTTGATGCGCGGAACGACCACAGTGCGCGCGCAGGGCGAGAACATGTTGGAGCCGTTGATGCTCGGGCTCATCAGCCAGGTGCCTGTCTGCGCCTCGCAGGAGGAACCGCTTTGACCGTCGTGGCTGGCGCCAAAGTTGTGGCCCATCTCGTGCGCGATGGTCAGCGCAGTGGTGCTGTTGGCCGCCCGGACCTGATTGATACCGTAGCCAAAACTGCTGCTGCAGAGCACGTTGACATAGGCGACGCCGACGGTGCTGCCGTCGAAATCCTTACCGCTGAACAGATGGTTCAAGCCGCCTTTCGGGATGCTGCTGCCGGCGCCCGAATTCATGAAGGTGCGAAAGCGCAACAGCAGGGAATCACTGCCGCTGACCACGGTGGTGTTGAGGGTGTCGTTGGCGCTCAGGTGCCGCAGTTCACCCACCACGATGCGGGTCTGGAACTGGTCGGTATAAATGCCGTCGACGATGTTCACTCGCGAGGCCACCACCGCATCGCGGTTGCCGCCGTGAACGCTGCTGAACTCGGTATCGGTGACCACGGTCAGGCGCAGTTGACGCACCGCGTTTTTCGACGCGGCAGAGCCTGCGCTGACCGCTCCCAGGTGCCTGGCGAAACCCGCGTAGTCCGTACGCGTGTCCGCCTCGGCGCGCTTGCCGGCGGGCACTTCGACGATTTCGTCGAGCAGGCCGGGCAGCTCGACATCGCGCAGGCGATACACCACGTAGCCCGCTGACTTCGGCGCGGGCGACACCAGTGCCTCACGGACGGCATCAATCGGGTCGAGCAGGAACAGCTCGCTGCCGTCGAAATAGGCGCCGGCCCAGCGGTTTTCGATCATCGACAGGCGCAGCCAGCTTTCGCTGATGCCTTCGATTCGGCCGCTGACGAAGCGGTTGCCGCCGGCCAAAGCGGCCTGACGCTGAGCCGAATCAAGCGTCGACAGCAGGCCCAGGTTGTCTTCGAGGCTCAGCACCAGCGTGGTGCCGTCGACGCGCAGCTGCAGCTGATCGCTGCCGCGCGCAGGGGTGGCTTCAAGCTCAGCTGCGAGGTGCGCGTGGATGCGGCTGCCGTCGTTGGCCGCGGCAGCTCCCGCCAGCGTCAGCAGCGCAAGCGCCAGCGCTGGGGCAACAATTGAGAGGGGTGTTGGAAGGCGCACACGAACTCCAGCTTTGCAATTCGTTGCATCTTAAGTTTGAGCGCCCTCCGCCCGCCGTGAACCGCTCCGCACTGGCTCGCAATTGGCCGAAGCGTGAAGCCCGGCGCGACTCGCGCGAGCGCACCGCGCTAGCCTTTCGGAGAGTTTTTTCGTGAGCAATCCGCATGAGTTTCCGATGCATTCTGTTTGCCCTGCTGCTGGCGAGCCCGCTTCACGTCCGCGCTTTCAGCTACGTGATGCCGAGCGATGAAGCGCTGCTGCAGCAGTCAGAGGGCGCGCTGCTGGCCGAGGTCGAGGCACGGCTGCCGGCCGCCGACGGCGCCCGGGAGACGCTCTACCGGCTGCGGGTGCTGGAGCCGCTGCTGGGTCGCGCGCCGAAATCCAGCGTCCTGATGGTCCTGCCGGGCAGTTTCGATGCGCCGAATATCAATCTGCCGCTCGCCGGCATTCCCAGAATCGAGCCCGGCAGCCGGCTGCTGCTGTTCTACAGCCACCGTGCCGACGGCGCGCTGCAGCCGCAGCAGGCCAGCCTCGGCGTGTTTGGGCAGGTCGTGGCCGACGACGGCGCCGCGTACTACGTGCGCTACCTTGAAGGCAGCACCGAGTACGGCAAGCGCTCGGCCACCCGCCGCTACCACGCGCCGCGCGACGCCGCCGGGTTTACCGAATGGCTGCGCGGCAGGGCGCGAGGCGAGGCGCGGCCGGCGCGCTATCTGCGTCCACAGATCGAACTGGCTGCGCTGGCCAAGTACACCTTCGACGTTTTCAACTTTCCGCAGCCGGGCCCCGGCCGCTGGTTCCAGTTCGACCTTGGGCAGTCCCTGCCCTGGAGCGAACGCCCCGGCGGGCAGGCCGGGGCCAGCGGCAGCACGGCCGCGCTGCAACAGGCGCTGAGCGCGTGGACCAGTGACCCGGGCAGCCGCATCCAGCTGTCCTACTCAGGCACCCAGGGCAGTTCTCCGGTCTGCAGCAGCGGCTCGAATCCGGGCTGCTTCACCGGGCATGTGCTGTGGAATGATCCCGACGGCCAAATCGGCGGCAGTTTCAGCTGCAGCGAGGGCGGGGTGCTGGGTCTGGGCGGCTCGCTGGCCTTTAGCAACGGTCAGAGCTTCAACGGCCAGACCTGGTATCCACGCGGCGGCGCCCGGATCACCATCCAGGACGGCGCCGGCTGTTTCATGAACGGCTCTGGCGGCGCCGACGGTGCCGAGCTGCTCACCCATGAAGTGGGCCACACGCTGGCCTTCGGGCATTCCTGCGGTGACAGCGGATCCCCCAGCTGCAGCCCCGGCACGGTGCTGGATGAGGCCACCATGCGCGCTTTCGCCCACGGCGATGGGCGCGGTGCGGTGCTCGGCGTGGATGACCGCGCAGGCGCGGCGGTGGCCTACCCGATGCCGCCCGGCAGCGACACCACGCCGCCGACCGTCCCAGCCGGATTAAGCGCCAGCGCGTCAGGCGCCAGCGCGATCAACCTCAGCTGGTCTGCGTCGACCGACAGCGGCGGTTCGGGGCTGTCCGGCTACCGCATCGAACGCTGCCAGGGCGCGGCCTGCAGCGCTTTTGTGCAGATCGGCACCGACGTGGCGGCAAACTACAGCGACAGCGGGCTCAGCCCTGCGACCTACCGCTATCGCGTTCGCGCGGTCGACGGCGCCGGCAACTTCAGCGGCTACAGCGGCATCGCCGAGGCCACCCTGGTGCCGGCGCCCTGCAACAGCCCCTGCGTGTTCCGCAACGGCTTCGAGTAGGCCCGCCTGCCCTGTGCCGTCGGCGCACGAGCGGCTACACTTGCGCGCTTCCGCGGAGAGATGGCCGAGCGGTTTAAGGCACCGGTCTTGAAAACCGGCGTGGCAGCGATGTCACCGTGGGTTCGAATCCCACTCTCTCCGCCATGAACTCCGCCAAGGCCCGGTTTTGACAGGGCCAGACTCTGACAAAGCCAGACCCTGACAAGGCCGTGAAAATCAGGGCCTTGCGCTTTTACAGGGCAAGCCCGCGCGGCCCAGTACGGGCTCGCGTCGCGCTCTCCCTGCGCCGATCGCGCCGGCTCTGACGCGTGACCTGCGCGGGTTTACAGGCGCTTCCGCCGCGTGATCGACTAGCCCCCGGGTCTTCAAGGGGCGGGCGATGCAGGCGCGGATCGATTTCAACTGCGACATCGGCGAGTCGTTCGGCGACTGGCGGATGGGTGACGATGCGGCGCTTGTCGCGTACGCCAGTTCGGCCAACATCGCCTGCGGATTCCACGCCGGTGACCCGCTGCAGATGCGCGCCACGGTGGAGCTCTGCCTGCGCCACGGCGTCGCCATCGGCGCACACCCGGGCTGGCCGGATCTGCAGGGCTTTGGCCGCCGCGCGTTGGCCTGCAGCCCTGAGGAAACCTACGCCTTCGTGCTCTATCAGGTCGGCGCGCTGGCCGCTTTCGTGCAGGCGCAGGGCGGCCGCCTGCATCACCTCAAACCGCACGGCGCGCTCTACAACCAGGCGGCCGGCGACCGCGCGCTGGCCGATGCCGTGGCGGCTGCGCTCCACGATTTCGATCCGAGCCTGATTCTGTACGGGCTGGCCGGCAGTGAGCTGATCCACGCCGGCCGCGCGCGCGGCCTGCGGGTCGCTGGCGAGGCCTTCGCCGAACGTCGCTACGAAGCGGACGGCAGCCTGACGCCGCGCAGTCTGCCCGGGGCCGTGCTGGAGCACCCGGAGGAAGCGCAAGCCCAGGTGCTGGGCCTGCTGGCCCGCGGCGAAGTGATTGCCCGCGGCGGTGAGCGCGTGGCGGTGCAGGCCGATACCCTCTGCCTGCACGGCGACCGCGCCGATGCGGCGGCGTTCGCGCAGCGGCTGCGCGCCTGCATCGAGGGCGCTGGCGTTCGAGTGGCGGCACCGTAAGTGACGCCGCACCCAGCCTGCTGCCGCTATTCGGCGTAGCGCTGGTGATCCCCGGTTTCGTTCTGCGCCTGAACACGGCGCTGGTGGTGGTGGGGGCGGGTTTCGCCACCGCGCTGCTGGCCGGGATCGAGCCCGTGGCCACGCTGGAGCTGATCGGCAGCGCCTTCGTGCGCAACCGCTACCTGGTGCTGTTCCTGCTGACGCTGTCGGTCATCACGCTGCTTGAGCGAAACGGCCTGCGCGCGCATGCACAGGCGGTGATCGTTCGCCTGCGCGGCGCCACCGCCGAGCGGCTGCTGCTGGTGTAGCTGGGCCTGCGCCAGCTGTTCTCAGCTTTGGGCCTGAACAATCTCGGCGGCCATCCGCAGACGGCGCGGCCGCTGCTGGCGCCGATGGTCGAAGCGGCGGCGGAAGCCCACCACGGGCTGCTGTCGAGCGCCGAGCGCGAGCGGCTGCGCGCGCTTTCGGCGGCGACCGAGGACGTCGGCCTGTTCTTTGGCGGGGACATTTTCATTGCCTTCGGCGCGGTGCTGCTGATGCAGGGCTTCTTCGCCCACAACGGCACCGCGCTGTAGCCGCTGCAGATCGCGCTGTGGGGCATTCCAACCGCGCTGTGCGCGTTCGCCATCCACGGCGCGCGGCTGCTGGCGCTTGACCGCCGGCTGGCGCGGCTGGCCGCTGGGCCTGCGGGTGTAGCTGCCCGGCCAGGCTCGGAGCCCGCCGCGTGATTACGCTGCAGCACGTTTATTGGCTGGCTGGGCTGTATTTGCCTGCGGTCAGCGCGCTCAGCGCGCGCGATCGCACCAATCCACGGCGCTGGCTGACGGGCCTGTTCTGGGGGCTGCGGGCGATCTCGCTGCTGGTAGGCGAGCGTCTGCCGCCCGCGCTGATGGGGGCGTGGTGCTGATGCTGGCGCTGATCGCCGGGGCCGGCGGTCTACTTGCGGGGCGGGTGAGCGCCGCGCCGGCAGGGCAGGCGCAGGTGCAGGCGCGTCGCCTCGGCCACCGGATCTTCCTGCCGGTGCTGCTGATTCCGCTGATGACGGTGATCGCCGCGCTGTTCGGCGACCGCATCGGCTTCGGCGAATGACGACTGTTCGGCGCCGAGCAGACCACCCTGATCGGGCTGGGCCTGGCCTGCATTCTGGCCCTGCTCGCGGGCAGCGCACCGACCCGCAGCTCGCCGCTGGCGGCCGTCGCCCACTCGCGCGACCTGATTGAGCCAAAAGCTGGGCGGCCCTGCTGCCGCTGCTGCTGGCCACCTTGGGCAGCGTGTTCTCCGCCGCCGGGGTCGGTGATGCGGTGGCGCAACGTGGTGCGCGAGTGGATCCCGGTCGACAGCCGCGCGGTGATGGTGGCCTATGCGCTGGGCATGGCCAATTTCACCAGGGTGATGGGCAACGCGTTTGCCGCGTTTCCGGTGATGACGGCCGGGATCGGCCCCCCGCTGCTGGTGCAGGGGCAGGGTGCCGATGCCGCGGCGATGGCGGCGATCGGCATGCCGTCCGGCTACTGCGGCACGCTGATGTCGCCGATGGCCGCCAACTTCAACCTGGTGCCGGCGGCGCTGCTTGAGCTCAAGGACCCGAACGCGGTGATCCGCGTGCAGGTGCCGACCGCGCTGCTGCTGCTCGCGGCCAACGTGATGCTGATGTACGCGGCCATTTTTTACGTTGCGCCCCGGCTGCACGTCTTTACCGGCAGTTAACCCCATCGGCGACGCAAGGGTCCAAGATTCGACGCTGTCCTACCGGGAGTTCTTCGATGCCTTACCGCCTGAGCCGCCTCAACACCGGTGCCCTGCACAAGCGCGCCTGCCGGCTGGCTCTTTCGATTGCCGTCGGACTGCCTGCGTGCGGCCTGCCCGGCCTGCTGCTGGCGCAATCGCGGGATCCGCTGCAGCTGCCGGATATCGGCTCCTCGGCCGCCACCTTGATCACCCCCGCCGAAGAACAGGGCTATGGGGAGTCGACGCTCCGGCAGCTGCGCGCCTACGGCATGCTGATGGAAGACCCGCTGCTGGACGAGTACCTCAACTCGCTGGGCAACCGCCTGGCCAGCTTCAGCGAACGGCCGCAGCAGGAGTTCACCTTCTTCTGGATGGGCTCGCGCGGTATCAATGCTTTCGCGACCCTGGGCGGCTATATCGGCATGAATGCCGGCCTGGTGCTGACCGCGCAGACCGAGGACGAAGTGGCGGCGGTGCTGGCGCACGAGATCGCCCACGTCACCCAGCGCCATATCGTTCGAGCGGTCGAGCGCCAGAGCAAGGACAGCCTGCCGATTGCGCTGGCGACCTTGGGCGCGGTCATTCTGGCCCAGCAGGCCGGCGGCACCAGCTCCGGCAATGCCACCCAGGCAGCCATCGTCAGCGGCATGGCGCTGATGCAGCAGCGCCAGATCAACCACACCCGCGCCAGCGAGTACGAGGCGGATCGCATCGGCATCCTGACCCTGTCGCGAGCCGGCTACGAGCCGATCGCAATGGCGGATTTCTTCGCCCGCATGTTCCGCACCCTGCGCTCGTCCATTGGCCAGGAGGCGCCGGAGTTTCTGCGCACCCATCCGGTGACCAGCAGCCGCATCAGCGAGGCCAAGGGCCGCGCCGAAGGCAGCACGCGGCCGGTGTCAGAGGCGCTGAACGCCGCAGCGCCGGCGACGCCGATCAACCCGCTGCTGCCGGAGCGGCTGTATCCCGCCGGGGGCCTCGGTGCCAGCCCTTCGCGCGAGCTGTTCCCCTGGGTGCAGGCGCGGCTGCGCGTGCTGAGCGCGCAGAGCCCGGCGCAGGCTCAGGATGAACTCTCCCGCGAGGCGGTCAGCCTCGGCTCGCGCTTCAGCGATGCGCAGCGTTACGGTTTGGCGCTGGCCTTGACTCGGGTCGGCGAGGGCGAGCGCGCGCTGGTCGAGCTCGATCGAATTCAGCGCGGGCCGGCCGGCTACTGGCTGCGGCTGGCGCGGGCTGAGGCCCTGCACCTGGCCGGGCGCGAACAGGAGGCGGAAGTTCTGTTCGCCGGGCTGCTCGATGCGCATCCCAACAGTCGCCCGATCAGCCTGGCGTTCGCCGACGCTCTGATCCGCACCGGCGGCGCCAGCCACGGCCGGCGCGCCCAGGAAGTGCTGCGGCCGCTGCTGCTGCAGGGCGGGCCGGACATCGCGCTGCAGCGCAGCTTCGGACGCGCCAGCGAACTCGCCGGAGACCCGGTGCGCGCCAGCGAAGCGCACGCCGAAGCGGCCTATCTGTCCGGCCGCGCCGAGGACGCGTTGAACCAGCTGCAGGCGTTGAAGCTGCGCGACGACCTCGACTATTACCAGCGCGCCCGCATCGACGCGCGCATCACCGAGCTCACGCCGTTGGTGCTTGAGCTGCACGAGCAGGGCATCCGCGCCGGTCAGGAGCGCGGCCCGAGACGCGGCTTCGAGCACACCTCGGGTTTCGGCGTCATCGAAGGGTCATAAAACTGTTATCTACTTGGGGCGCGGCAACAGGCACCCAAGGACATTCCGTGCAGAAGCAGATCCTCATCGTTGACGACGAACCGGCCATTCGCGACATGGTGGCCTTCGCCCTGCGCAAGGCCGAGTACGAGCCGGTGCATGCCGGCGACGTGCGCGAGGCCCAGGATGCCATCGTGGCTCGGGTGCCGGACCTGATCCTGCTCGACTGGATGCTGCCGGGCATCAGCGGGGTCGAATTCGCGCGCAGGCTGCGCCGCGAAGGGCTGACCCGCGAGGTGCCGATCATCATGCTGACCGCTCGCGGCGAAGAAAATGATCGCGTCAGCGGTCTTGAGGCGGGCGTCGATGACTACGTGGTGAAACCGTTTTCGGCGCGCGAGCTGCTGGCGCGGATCAAGGCGGTCATGCGCCGCTCTCGTGGCGACGAGGAGGACGGCAGCGTTGCCCTTGGCGGCCTGCGCATCGACGGCGCCGCACACCGCGTGTATGCGGCCGATACGCCGATCCAGATCGGCCCCACCGAATATCGGCTGCTGCATTTCTTCATGACCCACCCCGAGCGCGTGTACTCGCGCACCCAGCTGCTCGATCACGTCTGGGGCGGCAACGTCTACGTCGAGGAGCGCACCGTCGACGTGCACATCCGGCGCCTGCGCAAAACGCTGGAGCCGCACTCCCTGGAGGGGCTGGTGCAGACCGTGCGCGGCGCCGGCTATCGGTTTTCCACCGATTACTGAGGCCGGCATGAGCGCGCGCGACCGCGGGCGGTAAGCTCTGACGTCCGCCGCCATCCTTGACCCCGTGCCTGCATCCAGCCCTCACCGCTCCGAACGCTCGCTTGACGCCTGGCGCCACACCGCCTGGCGCTTGCTGCTGGTGCTTGTCGGCTGTGGGCTGGCCGGCCTGCTGCTCGGGCAGCTCTGGCCGCTGCTGTGTCTGGGTTTGCTCGGCGTGCTGGCCTGGCACTACGCGCAGCTGCACGCGCTGCTCGGTCGGCTCAATCGGCGCGAGCGGCTGCAGCCGCCGGACGGCGAGGGCGTATTTTCTGAATTGGCGCGCGTGCTGTACGAGCGGCAGCGCGAGGGCAGGGCCCGCAAGCGGCGGCTGCTGCGCACGCTGCGCGCGTTCCGCCAGGCCGCTGCGGCGCTGCCGGACGCGGTGGTGGTGCTCGACCGACGTGACCAGCGCATCGAGTGGTTCAACGAATCCAGCGAGCGCCTCCTTGGACTGTCGTTTCCGCGCGACCTCGGCAAGCGACTGGGCAATCTGGTGCGCACGCCCAGCGTCAGCGCTTGGCTGGAGAGCGGCGCCAGTGAGCCGCTGCTGGACGTCTCGGTGACTGCAGAGCAGGGCGTGCGGCTGTCGATGCGGCTGCTTGAGTACACGCCCGAGGAGCAGCTGCTGATCGCCCGCGACATCAGCAAACTGCTGCATCTGGAGCAGGTTCGGCGGGACTTCGTGGCGAATGTCTCGCACGAGCTGCGCACGCCGCTGACGGTGCTGCACGGCTATCTCGACATGCTGGAGCCTGAAGACATGCCCGAATGGTCGGGTGCGTTGGGCGAAATGCGCCGGCAGTCGGGCCGCATGACGCAGATCGTCGAAGACCTGCTGACGCTGTCGCGGCTGGAGTCTCGCGATTCGCTGCCGCATGAGCCCGTCGACATGGTCAACCTGCTGGCCGCGCTGCGCACCGACGCTGAAGCCATGAGTGCGGGCCGCCATCGCATCGTGGTTGATGATCGCGCCGGCTGCGACCTGCTGGGCTCGGCCAAAGAGCTGCACAGCGCATTCTCCAATCTGGTCACCAACGCCGTGCGCTACACCCCGGAGGGCGGCAGCGTGCGGGTGGAGCTCCACGCCACCGCCACCGGCGGCGTGAGCCTGTGCGTGGTCGACACCGGCCCCGGTATCGCCGCCCAGCATCTGCCGCGTCTGACCGAACGCTTCTATCGCGTATCGACCAGCCGCACGCGCGGCTCTGGCGGCACCGGTCTGGGGCTTGCCATCGTCAAACATGTGCTGCAGCTGCACCAGGCCCAGCTCACGATCGAAAGCGAGGTCGGCCGCGGCAGCCGCTTCTGCTGTGAATTCGATGCGCGTCACCGCATCGAGCGCGACGTAGGCGAAGCGGATACGGCATGATTGCGAGGGCCTGCGCCCGCGTCGCCCCGCGCTTGCTCAGGCCGGGGCGCGTCGGTCCGATTCTTCTTCCCTCCAGCCCCGGCGGCTGTCTCTGCAGCGAGTTTTTATGGCCCACGCCCGCGACCTAAGCGATCCATCGCTCTACATCAATCGCGAGCTGTCGCAGCTCGAGTTCAATTTTCGCGTTCTGGCCCAGGCCATGGATGAGCGCGTACCGCTGCTCGAACGACTGCGCTTTCTGTGCATCAGCTGCACCAATCTGGATGAGTTCTTCGAAATCCGGGTCGCGGCGATCCGCCATCAGCAGGATTTCGGCGGCGGCGGTATGGCCGACGGCATCACCCCCTCGGCGGCGCTCGCGCGGATCTACACGCGGGCCGCCGAACTGGTCGATGCGCAGTACCGCTACTGGAACGAAGTCCTGCGCCCGGAGCTGTCGGCGGCGGGTATCCGCATCCTCACCCGCGATGTCTGGACCGCCAAACAGAAGCGCTGGCTGAAGCACTACTTCGACAGCGAGATCACGCCGGTGCTGTCGCCGCTGGCAGTGGATCCAGCGCATCCGTTTCCGCGGATCCTGAACAAGAGCCTGAACCTGGCGGTGGTGCTGCAGGGCAAGGATGCGTTCGGCCGCAGCGGCGACCTGGCCCTGGTGCGCGCGCCGCGCTCGCTGCCGCGGATCATCCAGTTGCCGGCCCAGGTATCGGGTGGCGTCAACGATTTCGTGCTGCTCTCCGCGGTGCTTTCGGCGTTTGTCGAAGATTTGTTCCCGGGCATGACGGTCAAGGGCACCTATCAGTTCAGGGTGACCCGCAACTCCGAGCTGTTCGTCGACGAGGACGAGGTCGAGAACCTCGCCTCGGCTCTGCGCGATGAGCTCATTGGCCGCGGCTATTCGCATGCGGTGCGGCTGGAGATTGCCGAGACCTGCCCCAAGTCGATCGTCAAGACCCTGCTGCATCACTTCGACCTGCCCGAGTCGGCGGTGTATCGCATCAATGGCCCGGTCAACCTCAACCGCGTCACCGCCGTCTACGACATGGTCGAGCGGCCTGACCTCAAGTACCCGCTGATGAAGCCGCGCATCCACCCGCGCGAATCCGGCGTGGAGCTGTTCGATGTGATCCGCAGCGGCGACGTGCTGCTGCATCACCCTTTCGACAGCTTCTCGGTGATTCTGGACCTGGTGAAGACCGCCTCCAGCGACCCCGACGTGCTGGCGATCAAGCAGACGCTCTACCGCACCGGCCACAACTCGCCGCTGGTGGGCTCCTTGATCGAGGCCGCTCGCAACGGCAAGGATGTAACCGTGGTCATCGAGCTGCGCGCGCGCTTCGATGAAGAAGCCAACCTGCGCCTCGCCGATCGTCTGCAGGAGGCCGGCGTGCAGGTCGTCTACGGCGTGGTCGGCTACAAGACCCACGCCAAGATGCTGCTGATCGTCCGCCGCGAGGCTAAGAAGCTGCAGCGCTACGTGCATCTGGGCACCGGCAACTACCACAGCGGCACCGCCAAGACCTATACCGACATCGGTCTGATCAGCGCCCATCCGGACATCGGCGAAGACGTGCACCTGCTGTTCCAGCAGATGTCCGGCCTAGCACCCGCCATCCGCCTGAAGCGCCTGCTGCAGTCGCCGTTCACCCTGCACTCCGGGCTGCTCAAGAAGATCCACCGCGAGGCCACCAACGCGCGCGCCGGCAAGCCGGCCGGGATCATCGCCAAGCTCAATGCGATCAACGATCCGCAGGTGATCCGCGCGCTGTATGAGGCCTCGCGCGCCGGCGTCTCGATCGAGCTGATCGTGCGCGGCGCCTGCGGGCTGCGGCCGGGCGTCAAGGGCGTTTCGGAGAACATCCGCGTGCGTTCGATTATTGGTCGCTTCCTGGAGCACAGCCGCATCTACTGGTTTGCCAACGGCGGCCAGCCCGAACTGTTCGCCTCCAGCGCCGATTGGATGGAGCGCAACCTGCTGCGGCGGATCGAAACCTGCTTCCCGATCCTCGATCCGCTGCTGGCTGAGCGCGTCTACGTCGAGGAGCTGGAAACCTACCTGCGCGACAACACCCAGGCCTGGGAGCTGCAGAGCGACGGCAGCTACCGTCGACTTGAGCCCGAGGGTGACGCCATGCCGCACTCGGCCCAGCAGTACCTGATGGCGCTGCTGTGCCACTGAACCGGGACCTCCATGTCTGATACGCGCCTTGCCGCCGCCGCCGCCGGTCTTGCTGAAGGCGAGCTGCTGGCCGCGGTAGATCTGGGATCGAACAGTTTCCACATGATCGTCGCCAAGCACACGCTGGGCCAGGTGCGGGTGGTTGACCGCCTGCGCGAGTCGGTGCGCAGCGCCTCGGGTTTGACCGAGCGCGGCGAGCTGACCCAGGAGGCCCTGTGGCGCGCGCTGGAGTGCCTGGAGCGGATGGGCCAGCGCCTGCGCACGATCGCGCCCGATCGAGTGCGGGCGATCGCCACCAACACCGTGCGCCAGCTGCGCAACCCGCAGACCTTCCTGATTCCAGGGCAGACCGCGCTGGGTCATCGCATCGAGGTCGTTTCCGGCCGAGAGGAAGCCCGATTGATCTATCTCGGCGTCGCCCAGGGCCTGCCGCCGACCCCGCAGCGTCGGCTGGTGATGGATATCGGCGGCGGCTCCACCGAGTTCATCATCGGCGAAGGCTTCGAGCCGCTGGAGCGCGAAAGCCTGCAGATGGGCTGCATCGCCACGACTCGGCGCTTCTTCGGCGGTGGGCGGATCTCACGCAAGCGCTGGAAGGACGGGCTCACCGAGATCTCGGCCGAGTTCCAGCAGTTCGCCGCGGCGTATCGCGCGCGCGGTTGGAAGGACGTGATCGGCTCCTCCGGCACGGTCAAGGCGATCGGCGGAATCCTCAAGAGCATGAAGCTCGGCCGCGGCGAGATTACCGCCGAATCGCTGGGCAAGCTGCGCGAGGCGATGCTGGAGTTCGAAGAGGTCGACGCCATCCAGCTGCCGGACCTGTCCGACGAGCGCCGCGCGGTTCTCCCTGGCGGGCTGCTGGTCCTGGAGGCCGCCTTCAACGAGCTCGGCATCGCGCGCATGCAGGTCGCCCAGACGGCGATGCGCGAAGGCGTGCTGCACGACATGCTCGGCCGTGCTGCCCTGCGCGACCCGCGCGATGGCTCGATCGCGGCGATGGCGCAGCGCTACGGCGTTGATCCGCAGCAGTCGGCGCGGGTCGAATCGACGGTGCTCGACCTGTTCGATCAGGTCGCGCTCAGCTGGGGCCTGGGCGAAGCCGAACGCCTGAGCCTGGCTTGGGCTGCACGCGTGCACGAGGTTGGGCAGGCGATTGCCCATAGCCAGCATCACGTGCACGGCGCGTATCTGATCGAGAACTCGGACATCGCTGGATTCTCCAACCAGGAGCAGCAGTTCCTGGCCGCACTGGTGCGCGCGCAGCGTCGCCACGTACACAAATCCGTGCTTGGCGGCGCCGGCGGCCGCGATCCGGTCACCACCCTGCGCTGCATCGTGCTGCTGCGGCTGGCAGTGCTGCTGCACCGCAGCCACGATCCAGCCGGTCTGCCGCAGATCACCGCCACCGCCGAAGAACGCCGCCTGCGCCTGTCGATGCCGTCGGCGTGGTTGGTTCAGCACCCGCTGTCGCGCGCGGATTTGGACACCGAGCGCGAGCTGCTGGAGGCGATGGGGCTGGCGCTGACCTGGGCTTGACGCCCAACGGCGCCTTGGAAACGTTTGAGCGAAGCTCGCCGGGTTTTTTCCGCCCGCGCCGTGCCTGACGCGGACTCGCCCTCGCCCTAGCGCGCTGCCGCCGCGGACGTCGCTGCGGCGGCGGACGGTGTTTTCAGCAGGCTTTTACCGCGGCGGGTTGACGCGCGCCGCCAGCACGCGGTCGACTCGCGTGCCGTCCATGTCCACCACCTCGAAGCGCAGCCCGCGGTATTCAAAAACAGCGCCAACCTCGGGGACGCGGCCGAGCCGGTCCATCACCAGTCCGCCCAGGGTGTGGTAGTCGCTTTCTTCTGGCACCAGCCCCTGCGCTGCGCCCAGCAGCTGGGCCACGCGATCCAGCGCCAGCATGCCGTCCAGCAGCCAGCTGCCGTCCTCGCGCTGCACCGCCGCGTTGACCGCGTCGCTGCTGCGGTCGGGCAGGTCGCCGATGATCGCCTCCAGCAGGTCGGTCAGGCTGACCAAACCTTCCACGCTGCCGTACTCATCGACGACCAGAGCCAGGTGGCTGCCCTTGCGTTTCAGGGTTTCGATCAGCTGGATTGGCGAGATCGTTTCCGGCACAAAAACGGCCGGGTGCAGCAGCGCCTGAAATTCGGCGGGTTCGCCTGCGAGGCAGCGCGCCAGGTAGTCCTTGGCGTCCAGCAGCCCGGCCACCTCGTCGAGGCTGCCGCGGCACACCGGAAGGGTCTGGAAGCGTCCGCGCCGCAGCAGCGCGTGGTTGTCCTCGACGCTGTCCTCCAGGTCCAGCCACAGGATGTCCGGACGCGGCGTCATGATTGCCGCCAGCCGGATGTCGTCGAGTCGGAATACGTTGCCGACCATGGCTTCTTCCGCTGCCCTGAATACGCCGCTGGCGGCGCCCTGCGCGATCAGCATGCGCACCTCCTCCTCGCTGACCTCGGTCTTCCGGCTGCCGCTGGCACCCAGCAGCCGCAGCAGCAGATTGCTGGAGCCGCTGAGCAGGATCACCAGCGGATGCGCCACTCGCGCCAGCAGGGCCATCGGCGGCGCCACCAGGCTCGCCACCCGCTCGGGGTTCTTCAGTGCCAGGCGCTTGGGCACGATCTCGCCCAGCACCACCGAGAAATAAGTGATGGTGACCACCATGACCGCAGTCGCCAGCCCGTCACTGTAGGGCGCGAGCAGCGGGATGTCGTTGAATACGTTGACCATCCTGCGGGCGATGGCATTCTCGCCGAAGGCGCCGCTGAGGATTCCGATGGTGGTGATGCCGACCTGCACCGTCGACAGGAAAACCGAAGGGTCGGCGCTGAGCTTCAGCGCCGCCTGTGCGCCGACGCTGCCGGCGCGCGCGCTCTGCTCCAGGCGCGCCTGACGCGCCGAGACCAGCGCCATCTCCGACATGGCGAACGCGCCATTCAGCAGGATCAGGCACAGCAGCAGGAACAGTTCCATGGGAATACTCGATGAGCGACGGCGGACCGCGCCGACGGAGCCGGTCAAGGCGAGTCTACGGGCTGCAGGCTGGCGCTCGCAGCGACTTTTGGAGGCGATTTGCTGGACCCAAACTATTGCTGCAGCGAGGTCGGCCCGCGCATCCTGCATGAGGCCGCCAATGCTGCGCTTCCTTGCGCATGGCCAGCTTGAGATCGCACTCGCGCAGAGGCCCCTGGCCTACGCCGCAGCAAGCAGTTCGCGACGGTGGGCCCGACCAGCGCCAAACAGATCGAGCTCGGCCTGAACTGCAATGCTGCCTGAGCACGCGCGACTCAAGCTGCGGACGCCCGCTGGCAGGTGCCGAGCAGGCCCCGGCTTCCGTCAGAGGCTGGTTTAGTCACAGGCTGATGTTGACGTCGCGCTGCCGGGCTGGGTGCGGAGGGCGTGCGACAGCGCCGCCTGAGCCGCTTCGCGCCGCAGCGTGCCCGCGCCAAGCGGGTACTGCGAGCTGCAGGGTCAGGCCGCGCTCACGGGTTGGGTATGAACTCGATCCGCGCCACCTCGATTTCGGCGTCAAATGCTTCGCCGTAGGCGACGATGCCCAGCGAGGTCAGGGCCGAGGTGTCCAGCGCGCGGCGCAGCGCCTGCGGCTCGAACTGGTCGAAGGCGAGGACCTGGGTGCGCCACTCGGGGTTGACCTCGATCCGCGCCCGGTAGTACTGCCACGGACGACCGGTATCGCGGCTGCGCAGATGCACGTAGTAGGGCCCCGGCTTGCCGCGCACGGTCAGCTGCACGCCGCGCCAGGCGCTGGCGTCGAACCCGGTGCCGCGTCCGCTGAGCGGCAGCCGCATCTGGATGAAGCCGCCGTTGTTCTCCAGCCGCACCTGCCCGGAGAGCACCAGCCGGGGGCCTGGCTCATCGACCCGGTAGCCGGCCTCCATCTCGGACAGCCCGCCCATGACGCGATCGCTGAAGCCCTGCCACTGCGGACCCAGCTGCGAGCGGCCATCGGTCTGGCTGAAGTCGTCGATCAACAGCGGTTCGGTCTCTGCCATGGCCAATCCCGGGAGCAGTGCGCAGGCCGCCAGAAACTGGCGCAGCCTGGAAAACAGAGGGCGCGTGCGAGCAGCGGCGGCGGTCGGAAGCTGCGGGAGAAGGGTCGAAAACATCGACTGCACGCTAGCCGCGTCCGCGCGAACACGGCGTGCGCAGCCGCAGTCGTCCTCCCGCTCGACTCAGTGCGACTCAGCTCGCCTCAGCTCGCCTCAGTGCGACTCAGCGCTACTCGTCGCGCGAATCTTCCGATGCAGGCGCCTGCGGCCGCGCCACCGGCAGTTGCCAGCCGTGCCGAATCGCCATGAAGCGCAGCAGGAAGCACAGCGCGCCGCCGGCCAGCGCGCCGAGCGGCGCCGCCAGCTGCAGTACGTCGGCCACCACCACCACCAGCGCACCGCTGAGCGCGGCGACGGCGTACAGCTCCTTGTGCAGCACGTGCGGCACTTGGGCGATCAGCACGTCGCGCACGATGCCGCCGCCGACCGCCGTGAGCATGCCCATCAGCACGCAGGGCACCGGCGCCAGCCCGAAGCTGATCGCTTTGAGGGCGCCGGAGACAGCGAACAGTGCGAGCCCCAGCGCGTCGAAAATCTGCACCGGGTTGGTCAGCGACTCCACCCAGGCCGAGCGCCAGAACACCAGCAGCCCGGCCAGGCAGCAGACCGCGAAATAGCGCCAGTCCTGAAACGCAGCCGGCGGCGTGGCGCCGATCAGCAGATCGCGCAGAATCCCGCCGGCGGTGGCGGCCACGCAGGACAGCACCAGTACGCCGAACAGGTCCAGCCCGCGCCGCACGCCGAGCGTGGCGCCGCTGATCGCGAACACGAAAGTGCCGATCAAGTCGTACAGCAGCAGCGCCAGCGCCTCCATCGACAGGGCTGGGGGCGGATCGCCGGCCGCCATCGCCCCGGTTGAAAGCACGAGCAGGCCGACGACGACGGACATCTGTCGCACAACAAATAACTGACTGGGAGCGGATGTGGGCACACGGGCGACCTGGCAGTGGAGTGGACAGCGGCCCCTGCATTCAGCTCGCAAATTCTGCGTCGCCGGGCTGCGAGCAGCAGTCCTGCGAGGGCAGAGGCTGCGAAGCGCTGCGTCGCAGTGTAGGCGCAGGCAGCCGTCGGCTCGAAACAGCGGCCGGACGGCCGGCATCGAGCGCTTCAGAGCTGTCTGTCCTGTGCGCATCCTGGTGTTCTGCGCCTCGAATCGTCACCTGCGCCGGGTCGATTTTTCATCATCGCGATAGCGGCTGGGGCTGGGGCTGGGGCTGGGGGTGCGGCGGCGGCTGCAGACGGTGGCGCAATCTGCGGGCCTGTGCGGCAAACTCGGCGAAGCATGGCTGCGGCTTGTCGCTGATCTCTCTCACTCCCGCGCTCCCGCACGCCTTCACGAGCTCTGAGCGCGTGCGTACTGGCCAAGGACAGCTGTTGGAGGTTACAAAGGCGGCCCTGCCCACGTTCCAGGAGCTCTCTTACATGCCGCTCAACTTTCGCATTGCCGCTGCCGTCTCAGTCCTCGCCATCCTCTGCAGCGCGCCTGCCAGCGCCACTGACGCTGCCGGCGCACAGGCCTGTCATCTGACTGGCGTGATCAATCTGATGGGCGTGAGCGAGGTGATGGACGACTGCATTGAAAACGCCGGCGTTTCGCAGGCGCAGTTCCGGACCGCCTGCGAATCTCACTTCGACGGCGCGAAAGACCTGGCCCGGCAGGTCGGGGGCTCGGTCAGCAACGACAGGCTTGCCTGGCTGCCGCGCTGTCCGGCGCCTTCACAGGGGCAGTGCAGCGGCTTTGGCGGTGTCCCCATCACCGTGCACTACTACTCTCGCCCCGGCGATGAGCTGGCGCGGCTGCCCGAAGGCTGTGCGGCGCTCGGCGGGCGCTACAGCAGCAGCTAGGCGCAGCCTGCTCAGTTCGCGCCGTCGAGCGCCCTGCGCGGCTCTGCGCGGCCCTTTGAATCGCGCCGCAGCGCGCGATCATCTCGGGCACTCAGGCCCGCGCGGTGACTCGCCAGCAGGCCGCCGTGAATTGAACTTCCGAGCCCTCGCGAAAGGGCTCGAAGGCTTTGATGACGGCGTCGAGAACCGCGTCATGCCTGCAGGCAGTGAGCTGAGGCAGGGCCTGCGCCACTGGCCCCAGTCGGCTGAAGTAGCGCAGCAGATCCTGCTCTCTCAGCGCGCAGTCCACATCGGCCGCTTGGATGTCGATGTCGCGCCAGCCCGAGTGTTCGAGTATCGAGCGCATGCGGCCGGCATCGGCCAGCCCGAACTGCCCGGGCTCACCGGCTCGCCGCGCCGGGAGCTGCGGCAGCAGCGGCGCAGCGGCGCGCTCGGCGGCGGTCATGAAGGGATTCTCATCAGGGCTGAGCCAGACCACCATGCAAAGCCGTGCGTCGCGCTTGGCCGCGCGCCGCAGGTTGGCAAAGGCCGCTTCGAAATCGCCGAAGAACATCACCCCAAACCGTGACGCCAGCAGGTCGAAGCGAGCGGGCTCGAACGCGTGGGTCTGCGCGTCGCCATAGACGAATTGCGCCCGTGCCCCTGAGCGCTCAGCGCGATCGCGGGCGAACGCCAGCATTGGCGCCGACACATCGATGCCGATGCATTCAACGCGCCCGGCCACGGCCTGCGCCAGCGCCAGGGTGGTGCCGCCGGTGCCGCAGCCGATATCCAGCACCTGCAGCGGCGTGCGGGAGCTCAGCGGCTCGGACGGCAGCGCGTTCAGCAGCAGCGCGTCGATCGGCCTGAACATCGCCTCCAGCACATCCTGCAGATCCAGCCAGGCTTGGCCGGTTGCGCCGCTCCAGAGAAGGCCCGGCTGAGGTGCGGGTGGCGCTGCCTCGTGCATATTCACTCCCGGCCGTCGCGCCGCCGGTATCGGCGCTGTCGTGATGATGCCGAGACTGCCACACGCGCCTGTCGACCCTCGAGCCGCAGGCGCGCAGCCGCCATCACGCACATGCGGCGCCTGCGCCGAGCGGCGCGCTGCGGCATGCTAGCGTCACGGCGAATACCGCCTGGCGCGAGGACAACGATGTGGTCTGGATGATCCTGCTGGCAGCTGCACTGGCGCCGACCGCTTGGGCGGTGCTGGCCTACAACCGCCTGGTGCGCCTGCGCAATCAGGTGGCTACCGCTTGGGCGGATATCGATGTGCAGCTGATCCGCCGGCATGATCTGGTGCCGCAGCTGGTCAGCACGGTGCAGGCCGCGGCGCAGCACGAGCAGTCGACGCTGGCCTCGGTGACTGAGCTGCGCGCACAGGCGCTGGGGCTGTCCAGCCCCACTGCGCTGGGCGAAGTGGAAGCCCGGCTTGAGCAGGCGCTGGGGCGCGTGTTCGCCCTGCGCGAAGCCTATCCAGAGCTGCGCGCCAGCGAGAATTTTCTGTTGCTGCAGAAGGATCTGGTGGAGATCGAAAACCATCTGCAGTACGCGCGGCGTTTTTACAACGGCGCGGTGCGCGAACTGAATGACGGCGTGCAGCGCGTGCCCGATGCGATGGTTGCGCGCTGGGGCGGTTTCCGCGAGGCCGAATTCTTCCAGGCGCGAGACGGCGAGCGCGCGGCTGCACAGGTGCACATGCCATGAGCGCACTTCGACGGCTGCTTGAGTGCGTCGGGGGCCTGGCTCTGCTGCTGGTCGCTCTACTGCTGGCCGCACCGGCGGCGGCGCAGGAGCGCATCCTCGACTACTCCGTCGAAGTGCAGGTGCAGGCCGACGGCGCCATCGAGGTGGTCGAGCACATTGCGGTGCGTGCCGAAGGCGAGCAGATCCGGCGCGGTATCTTTCGGGATTTTCCGACCCGCTACAGCGACCGCTACGGCAATGCGGTGGTGGTGGAGCTCGAAGTGCTGGAGGTGCGGCGCGACGGACAGCCTGAGCCCTGGTTTACCGAGGCCATGGACAACGGCGTGCGCATCAACACCGGCGGGGATGATCTGCTGCTCGAGCTGCCGCGCGAGGTGAACTACACCCTGCGCTACCGCACCACCCGCCAGCTCGGCTTTTTTGAGGATCACGACGAGCTGTACTGGAATGCGATCGGCACCGGCTGGATGTTCCCAATCGAGTCTGCGCGGGTAGAGGTGCGGCTGCCGGTCGAGGTCGCTGCCGCAGAGCTGCAGCTCGACGGCTACAGCGGCACCCAGGGCGCACGCGAGCAGGCGTTTCGGGCGGAGGTGATCGCACCCGGCGCCGCGCGCTGGACCCTCACCCAGCCGCTGGGAGCTGGCGAAGGCTTGACCATCGTGCTGGGCTTTCCCAAGGTCATCGTCACTGAGCCCAGCGGCACCCAGCGCATCGGCTGGCTGCTGGCCGACAACCGCGGGCTGCTGGTCGCGCTGGCCGGCCTCGTGGCGCTGCTCGCCTACTGCGTGCAGAGCTGGCGCGTGATCGGGCGCGATCCTTCGCCCGGCGTGATCATCGCCCGCTACGAGCCGCCCAAGGACCGTTCTCCCGCTGAACTTCGCTTCCTGCGCATGATGGGCTACGACACCCGCTGCCTGACGGCGGATCTGCTCTCGGCCGCAGTCGCAGGAGCGCTCGAGCTTGAGTGCAGCAAGCGCTCGCTGTTCGGCCAACTCTGGGTGCTGAAGCGCGGCCCCGGCGACGTGCCTGAGGCCGTGCCGGGCACCGCGAGCTCGCTGCTGCGCAGTCTGCTGCCGGCCGCCAGTGAGACGCTTGAACTGAAGAAGAGCAGCGCCACCGCCAGCCGCATGCAGGCGGCCATCGCCGCGCATACGCAGGCCCTCAATGCTCGGCTTCACGGCAGCCATTTCCACAGCAATCGCGGCAGTCTGGTGATTGCCGCTCTGATTGCCGCCGCCGGCTTCGGCCTGGGGCTGGCGACCTCAGGCGGCCACGGCCACGTCGCGATCTTCGCGCTTGGCGCAGTGATGGTTGTCGTCGTCATGGTCTTCGCCAGACTGGTCAAAGCGCCGACCGCCGAGGGCCGCACGCTGCTGGACGAGATCGAAGGCCTGAAGCTCTACCTGAGCGTGGCCGAGCGTGACGAGCTGGCCAGCCTGCGCGGGCCGGAGGCGCCACCTCAGCTCGATGCACGGCGCTACGAGGCCCTGCTTCCCTATGCCATCGCGCTGGACGTGGAAGACGCCTGGACCGGCAAGTTCACTCTCGCGGTCGGCGCCGCCGCCGCCGCCGCGGCAACCGCCGCGATCCACTGGTATCGCGGCGGCAGCTTCAGCGACATGGGCAGCTTGGCCAATGCGGTCGGCAGCGGTTTGAACAGCTCCATCGCCTCCTCCAGCAGCCCGCCGGGAAGCAGCTCCGGCGGAGGGGGCGGCGGCTCGTCTGGCGGTGGTGGCGGCGGGGGAGGTGGCGGCGGGCGGTGAGCGCTCAGCGACGCTGCGCCGAAAAACAAACGCATTTCGCTGCCAGGACGCCTCCGCCCTCGCGCTCAGAAGTGCGCGCACCACGCTTCAACCCTACGCAGCCGGCATCACGCCGCAGGCGATCTGTGCGCCGCCGCCGCCGAGCGGCGCAGGATGATCGGAGTGGTTGTCGCCGCCGGCGTGCAGCATCAGCGCGTGGCCACTCACACCGCTCAGTTTCAGCCGCAGCGCCAGCACCGGCTGGGTGGCGCTGGTACGACGCACGAAGTGCTCGTGGGACCCCGCCATGCTGGCCTGCAGCACCCGACACTGCACCGAGATCGGCCACATCCGCCGGTGGCGGTGGATGAAGGCGTACTTCACTTGTGCACATTCGCGAAGTACGCCGTCGCTTTTCCCAGGATGTCGCGCTCCATCTTCACCCGCGCAAGCTCAGCCCGCAGTCGGCTGAGCTCCATCTGCTCGGCACTCACGAGCGTGCTGTCAGCGCCTTTGAGCTGGCCCGCGCGCTGCGCCTTGACCCAGTTGAACAGCGTCTGCTCCACCACGCCCAGCGATCTGGCCGCCGCCGCAATGCTCTGTCCACCCTGAACCCGCCGCACCGCCTCCTGCTTGAACTCCAGCGTGCAGCGCGCCCGCACTGTCTTCGTCATTTGCGTTCTCTTTGCATGCATCAAGACGCTCAGCAAGGGGTACGTTTTCACGGCGCAAGGTCATACGGCCGCGGCTGTGCGACAGGACGATGAAGGCATCCTTGGCGTCACGGCAGGGCCGATGGCGCCAGCAATTCGTCGCGATGCGCCGCCACGAACTGCGCAAATTCGACGGGCGCTTTGCCCGTCAACTCGGCCACCGTGCGCGTCACGGGTGGCGTGCCCATGAACCGCGGCAGCATGTGCAGCAGCAACATCACGAGGATCAAGCCGGGCTCGCGACCGTCGCGCCGCAACGTGCGGTAAAAGCGCCACGGGTTTGGGGATTCGTAGGTGATGGGCGTGCCCAGACTGGCCGTCAGCTGCGAGGCCATCTGCTGAAACGTCAGCGGCGTGGCCGACGTGAGCGTGTAGGCCTGCCCGTGGTGCTGCGTTCCGGCTTGCGTCAACACCCGGGCTGCCACGCGGCCGATGTCGTCGACATCAATCAGCGTGAACTGGGCACGCCCTGCCGGCAGGAAGATGCGGTGCCGACGCACCAGTTCGTCGTGCAGCGTGCTGGTGAAGTTCTGCATGAAGTAGGCCGGCCGCAGCATCGTGCAGGGCACGCCACTGGAGATCAGCCGCTGTTCAATTTTGTGGTGAGGTATGAAGCGGTTGTTCTGCGCCCCTTGCACCGACAAGAACACGATATGCCCGACGCCATGCGTTCGCGCCCGCGCGATCAGGTCACCGAAGTCGCCTGTCAGTTGCGGTGGGCGCAGCAGGAAGAGACTGTCGCAATTGGCAAGCGCCGTGTCCTGGGTGGCGGGGTCGGAGAAGTCAAAGGCCACCTGCTGCACGCGTGCCTCCCCACGCCAACGGGTGGTTGCCCTGGCGACATCGCGTACAGCCGCGCGGACGACGATGTCGTCAAAAGCAAGCAACGCAGCAATCACGGCCGAGCCGACCTGGCCCGTGGCGCCCGTCACGAGAATGCGTTTCATCGTGGGGCTCCCACCGGGTCACTCATGGCGCGCTGACGGCACGAGGAGTTCAATGATGGCCGTGCGCACCTCGTCGCCGTGCCCGACCAAGGTGTGTCCACCTTGCTCGAACCCGATGCACTTGGCCCCGGCAATTCGGCCAGCCGTGCACTGCGCGCTGGCGTAGGTGCCGTAGCGGTCGTCGCGCGCGCTGATCACCAGCGTCGGCACACGGATCGATTCCAAAGGGGATGGCGCCAGGTACTTGCCCACCTGCGTATCGCTGCGCAGGCCCTCGGCGCGCAACGACACCGGCAGGATGTTGTTGAGCATGGCCTCGACCCGTGCCCGCTCTGGCGGACTGGCGGTATGCAGCAGTTCGGGCGGGGTGGCCAGCACCACCTGGATGACCCGGTCGCGCGCCAGGTGCAGCGCCGACCAGAACAGAAAATCCGATCCGATCAGCCGCATCATCAAAAGCTCGACCCACGGCGGCATGGGCGGTGCGGAATCTGCCTGCGAAGGCGGCTTGTAGGTCAGCGGCACCAGCAGCACCCGTGCGCTGACCCGGTCCGGGTGGCGAATCGCCATCTGAAGCGCAGACGGCGCGCCGGCCGAGCCGCCCATCACAGCCGCTTTGGCAATGCCCAATGCGTCGAGCAGGCAAACATGGGCATCGGCCTGAGCCGCCGCCGACGCACCGGCCGGCATGGGCGTTCGCAGGTAGCCGAAGCGGGACATCGCGATGACGCGGATGCCGCTTCGGGCCAAGCCAGCCGCGAACGTCATGCCCTGGTCGTGCCCGCCGCCGCTGCCGTGCACGGCCAGCAGTGCCACACCGGTACCGGATTCCTGGTGCTCGATCGGGCCGCAGCGTGCGACCAGCAAGACGCTGTCTTCTGCCGCATGAGCACGCGCACGCTGCATGTCGCTGTCAAACCGCTGCTGCACCACCAGCGTTGCGCTCACCAAAGCCAACACCAATGCACCCAGGAAAATTGGCCGCCCTTTGATGCTCATGGCGCCTGTTCGATTAGCATCGATATCCGTGAAAACACCGGCGTGCTGGCTCAGCGAGTCAACCGCCCGGGCTCGCAGCTGCGAAGCATCGTAGCGGCAAAGAGGGAGGCTTCAGTGCCGAGCCATGCGGGGGCCATCGCGCTTCCAAAATCCAGGTCGAAGTGCAGCGGGACACCGTCCATCTCAAGAACGGTTGCCTTGGCCAAATTCCGCTCTGGTTCTTGAATCAGCTCACTGACTCGGCCGCAAACCATGCGCCGTGAGACGAGGCTGATCTCCTGCAGATCGAGAGATGTCTCGACCGGCCCGCCGCCGGTTTGAAATAGGGCTGCGAAAACAACGCTGATCATAAGAATCTTTCTGCGTTTGGCGGTAGAAGTCCCGGGGGCGACACCGCCGCCAACCGGCCCTACTCCGCGGCAATCACGCCGCAGGCGATCCGTGCGCCGCCGCCGCCGAGCGGCGCAGGATGATCGGAGTGGTTGTCGCCGCCGGCGTGCAGCATCAGCGCGTGACCGCGCACATCGTTAAGTTTCAGCCGCGGCGCCAGCACCGGCTGGGTGGCGCTGCCGTCGGCGGCCACGTAAAGCGCCGGCAGATCGCCGAGATGACCGTCGCCCCAGGGCTCGCCGTGGCGGTTGCTGCCTTTGGGGTCCAGATGCCCGCCTGCGGCCAGCGCCGGCACCATCGCACCGTCTTTTTCTGCAGGCGTGCAGGACGCGTTGGCGTGCACGTGGAAGCCGTGCAGGCCCGTCGGCAGGCCCTTCAAGGCCGGCTCGAAGACGAGCCCATAGGCGGTTTCGTAAATGCGCACGCTGCCAAGCGCGGCACCGTCGCCGCTAACGACGGCCTCATTCAGGGTCAAGCGGGTTTCGGCAGCCTGCGCAGCGCCCGCGCACAGCAGGCCGAAAACAAGAGCGGATCGCAGCACCATGGCAGTTCTCCAGCGGGGTCGGGACTTCCGAGGCTAGTCCATACCGGCGTCAAGCCCAAGCCCGGGTGGCGCGCGGGGTGGGTATCGGAGTCGAGCTTGGGCGCGCTTCAGCTCATTCGCCTGACGCGAGTTCGCGACGCGCGCCTGCCGCGCAGGGCCGCCGGCATCACGGCCGCCAGTTCGCGTGTGCCTGCCAGAACTCGACGCTACGCCGATACGCAGCCCGATCCAGCGCCACGCCGGAGCCGCCTTCCCCGACGCCCAGCGCATTGCGCAGCATCGTGATCGGCACCATCGGAATCTCTTCGGGCTGCAGGGTGTAAAGGCAGCCGACGATGCCCCAGTCGGCGGCGGTCGGCGTGCCTTCTTTCGCCAGCTGTTCGCGGCTGTAGAGAATCGGGATCAAATAACTCGCCACCGGCGGCTCGATGCCTTTGAACCAGCGCACCAGCACCGGCAGCTCATCCTTGCTGCGCGCTTCATACGCGCTGCGCAGGCGATAGCGGTTGTCGTCGGTGATCGGCACCACCGAGCAGCGCGTCGAGGTCCAGTTGCGGTGCACGTGCAGCCTGCAGAAGTCGGCGTAGCCATCAATCACCTTCAGCGGCGCCTGCGTGTTCAGTTGTTCGACGAACTGCTCAGCCGAGCAGTCCTGGATGGCGGTGCTGCGACCGTCGCGGGGGAACAGGCGAGGGCGGGCGAAGGTGGTCAGGGTGATCGACATGGGCTCGATGCGGGTGCGATGTGCGATGCGCAGCTTATCGCCAACTTGCGGCCCTCCCGAGCCGGCGGCCCGCGCGCGAGCACGTGATAGGTGACCTCGGATCGTCGAATCGAGATCGTCCGATACAAATTGTTGAGTCCGGATCGTTGAATCCGGATCCTCGAATCCAGATCGCGGATGACGGAGCTCGCCGGTCGGCAGGATCAAGACCCAGGCCGTGCCCCGCCGCCGTTCACCTCGTAGCCACTGCTGCGCCTTTGATCGAGGTTTCCGGCGCTGGCGTTGATGCGTTGGTCAAGCCGCGCCGCAGGTAGGGCGGGTCTTGACCCGCGGCTTTGCCAACTCGCGCGATATCTGGGCGATCGCGAGAGGTGCGTAACCGGGGTGACACGCCAACCCAGCTTGCAAAGTCCGCGCGCAGGACGGCCGTTGCGCGTCAGGGAGTGACGCGCTCCGTGGAGTCGGGGAGTTCAACGGGCAGAGATGGATTGCCTTGTTGACGAAGCGGCGGCTCAAGAGCCGCTCGACTTTTGAAACGACTTCGCGGGCGGCGGGCCAAGACCCGCCCGACCTGCGGCATGCCGATTTGGACGGCTGCCGCTACTGCCGTGCCCAGGCGGTGCCCGCGCCCAAGCTCTGCAGCAAGTCCCGTGCGGTGCGCAGGCGTGAACCCGCATCCGGGAACTCCAGCTTGATCTTCAGCTTGTCCGGGCCTTCCATTGCGAATACGCGCGGCTGGGTCTGGATGAGCTTGATCACGGCCATCGGGTCGACCTTGGGCTCTTTCTCGAAGTGCACGCGGCCGCCGCGTTCGGCCAGTTCGAGCTTCTTGATGCCGAGCGCGGTGGCGTCAAGTTTCAGCTCGGTGACGGCGAACAGATTCTTGGCGGGGTCGGGAAGCAGGCCGAAGCGATCGACCATTTCAACCTGCAGCTCGTGCAGGGCATCGCGGTCTTTGGCGGTGGCGATGCGCTTGTACAGGGTCAGGCGGGTGTGCACGTCCGGCAGGTAGTCGTTGGGGATCAGCGCGGGGATGTGCAGCATCACTTCGGCGCCGTGATGGGTGCGGCTGTCGAGGTCGGGGATCTTGCCCTGCTTGATGCTGCGCACCGCGCGCTCCAGCAGCTCGGTGTAGAGGCTGAAACCGACCTCGGCGATCTGCCCGCTCTGGCCTTCGCCCAGCAGCTCGCCGGCGCCGCGGATTTCCAGATCGTGCGTCGCCAGCGTAAAGCCGGCGCCGAGTTCGTCCAGCGAGGCCAGCGCCTCCAGCCGCTTTTCGGCGTCCTTGGTGATCGACTTGCGGTCGGGGATCACCAGGTAGGCATAGGCGCGGTGGTGGCTTCGGCCAACGCGGCCGCGCAGCTGATGCAGCTGGGCCAGCCCGAAGCGGTCAGCGCGGTTGATGATGATGGTGTTGGCGCTGGGTATATCGATGCCGCTTTCGATAATCGTGGTGCAGAGAAGCACGTTGAAGCGCTGGCGGTGGAAGTCGAGCATCACCTGTTCGAGTTCGCGCTCGGGCATCTGGCCGTGGGCGATGCGGATGCGCGCCTCGGGCACCAGTTCGCCCAGCTCGCGGGCCTTGCGCTCGATGCTTTCGACTTCGTTATGCAGGAAATACACCTGGCCGCCGCGCGCGAACTCGCGCTGGAAGGCTTCGCGCAGCTGCGCGGCATCCCACTGCGAGATGAAGGTCTGCACCGCCAGGCGATGCGCCGGCGGGGTGGCGATGATCGAGAGATCGCGCAGGCCGCTCATCGCCATGTTGAGCGTGCGCGGGATCGGCGTAGCGGTCAGCGTCAACAGATGTACCTCGGCGCGCAGGGCCTTCAGCGATTCCTTCTGGCGCACGCCGAAGCGCTGCTCTTCGTCGACGATGACCAGGCCAAGATCCTTGAATTTGACGTCGGCCTGCAGCAGACGGTGGGTGCCGACGATGACGTCGATCTGGCCGTCGGCGAGTTTCTCAAGCTCGGCCTTGATCTCCTTCGGTGTCTTGAAGCGCGACAGCACTTCGACCCGGATCGGCCAGTCGGCAAAGCGGTCGCGGAAATTGCGGAAGTGCTGCTCGGCCAGCAGGGTGGTCGGCACCAGCACCGCCGCCTGGCGGCCGGACATGGCGGTGGCAAACGCTGCGCGCACTGCGACCTCGGTCTTGCCAAAACCGACATCGCCGCAGACCACGCGGTCCATCGGCAGGCTGGACTGAAGGTCCACCAGCACGGCCTCGATGGCGGACAGCTGGTCGGGGGTTTCCTCGAACGGAAAGCTGCCGGCGAACTGCTCGTACTGAGGCCGTTCGACTTCGAGTGCGAGACCCTGCCGCGCTTGGCGCCTGGCCTGGATCTCCAGCAGCTCGGCGGCGACGTCGCGGACTTTTTCGGCAGCCTTGCGGCGGGCCTTCTCCCAGACTTCGCCACCCAGCGAATGCAGCGGTGCGAGCTCAGGCGAGGCGCCGCTGTAGCGGTTGACCAGGTGCAGCTGGGCCACCGGCACGTACAGCTTGTCGCCCTTGGCGTACTCAATCGCCAGAAATTCGGCGCTCTGGCCGCCGACGTCGAGCACTTCCAGGCCGCGGTAGCGGCCGACGCCATGGTCCTCGTGCACGATCGGAGCGCCGATCGACAGTTCGGCGAGGTCGCGGATGATCGATTCCGGCTCGCGCCCGGCGCGCTTGCGGCGGCGCGTCTGGTTGGCGCGTTCGGGGAACAGCTGGCGCTCGGTGAGCACGCACAGTGCAGGCTCAACAATCGCGAAGCCGTCGTCGAGCGCGGCCACGGTGATCGCAAAACGCGGCGCATCGTCGGCCGTGAACGCCAGCCAGTCGGCGACGGTGGCGGGCTTCAAATCGAGCTGCGACAGCTGCTCGATCAAGGCCTCGCGACGGCCGGCGGAATCGGCGGCGATCAGCACCTTGCCGGGATAGCTCGACAGCAGCGAGCGCAGCGCGGCGCCGCTCGGTTCGTTCTGACGGGTAATTGGCACGGCCGGGGCCGGCGCATCGCCCAGCGGCAGGGCGTCCTGGAATCGCGGATGGCCGCTGCCGCAGATTTCGATACGGCGCGAGGCGTTGAGCTTCTGCCGCAGCGCCTCAGGCGTAAGGAAAAGTTCGTCCGGCGGCAGCAGCGGGCGCTCGATGTCGTGACGGCGCTGCTCATAGCGCTCTGAGGTCTGTTTCCAGAACGCTTCGGCGGCCTCCAGCGCGCCCTCGCCCAGCAGGCACAGGGCGTCGGATGCGAAGTAGTCGAACAGGCTGGCCGTGCTGTCGAAGAACATCGGCAGGTAGTACTCGATGCCGGCCGGCGCGCCGCCCTCTTTGAGATCCTGATAGAGCGTGCAGCGGCGCGGGTCGATGGGAAAGCGCTCGCGCAGCATGCCGCGGACGCGCTTGGTGGCGGCCTCGTCCAGCGGGAATTCGCGCGCCGGCAGCAGGCGCACCTCAGTGACCTTCTGCTGGCTGCGCTGGGTCTCGGGGTCGAAGGTGCGGATCGAGTCGATCTCGTCGTCCAGCAGCTCGATTCGATACGGCTCCGGGCTGCCCATCGGGAAGATGTCGAGCAGTGCGCCGCGCACCGCGAAGTCGCCCGGGTCCAGCACCTGCGGCACGTTGCGATAGCCGGCCGACTGCAGGCGCAGCTTCTCGGCGTCCATGTCCAGGCGCTGGCCGTTCTTGACCACCAGCGAGCTGCCGGAAATAAAGCTGACCGGCGCCAGCTGCTGCATCAGGGTGGCCACTGGCACCACCAGCAGGCCGCGCTGGGTGGCGGGCAGGCGGTACAGGGTCGCGATGCGCTGGCTGACAATCTCCGCGTGCGGCGAGAACGGATCGTAGGGCAGGGTTTCCCAGTCGGGGAAATGCAGCACCGGCAGGCCGCGGGCGAACACCTGCAGCTCGGCCTCCAGCGCCTGCGCGTGGAAGCTGTCGCGGGTGATCGCGATCAGCAGGCCGTCGTGGCGATCGGCGGCTTCCGCCACCGCCAGCGCCAGCGCGCTGGCGCTGGCCGGCGCGCGCCAGAAAGCGCGCTGCTGGCCGGAAGCGGGCAGGGGAGGGTGCAGCAGGGGCGGGTTGCTCAAGGCGGTGTCCGTAGCTTGGGTGCGGCCGACAGCCGTCGATGCCGCAGGAAGCCGGCAAGTTTAGCCGGGTGCCGATGGGGAGTGGCGTCAAGGCGCCATCGCGGGGTGTCTGCTGGCGTCGGCGGTCTCGCATGAACGCGCCGCGCTACACTCGCGCGGCATCAGATCGAGACCTCCACGACCATGGGAACGCCCACCGACCGCCACCAGCTGACCCAGCTTTTGCATGCGTGGAGTGCGGGCGAAGGCGGCGCGGCGGATGCGGTGCTCGCTCTGGTCTATGACCGCTTGCGCCAGCTGGCCGCCAATAAGCTACGGATGGGCGGCGCAGGCGGCATTGAGCCCACTGAGCTTGCCAACGAGCTGGTGATCAACCTGCTGGAGGCCGAAATCGACTGGGTCGACCGGGTGCATTTCTTCCGCACCGTGGCGGTGGCGATGCGCAACCTGCTGTGCGATCTGGGCCGCAAGCAGTCGGCGGCGAAGCACGGTGGCGGGCAGTTTCGGGTGACGCTGCGCGACGCCGACGCCGAACCTGCGCCCGAGTCTTTAGTGGCTGAGGCCGTGCACGATGTGCTGCTGGAGCTGCGCCGCAACGATGCGCGCAAGGCCGATGTAGTCGAGCTGACCTATCTGGTTGGCCTTGAGCACGAGCAGGTGGCGCGCGTGCTGGGTGTTTCTCTCGCCACCGTCAATCGTGATCTGCGCTTTGCTCGGGCGTACCTGCGCGACCGGCTGCAGGCTTGAATCGTTGCGGTCCTGGAAGCTTGCCGGCGGCGCCGACTCCATGCATACGCCAAAGCCCCATGCGCTGAACGAAGGCGACAGGCGCTGCACCCAAGCGCTAGGCGGAAAACGGCTGCCAGTCACCGTTGCGGAGCTGTTCCAGCCCGGCGAACTGCTTTTTGTAGTCCATCTTCGGGTGGCCCTGCAGCCAGAAACCCAGGTAGACGTGCGGCAAGCCCAGCTCGCGCGCCCATTCGATCTGCCGCATCACCGACAGCGTGCCGAGGCTGCGCGCCGTGTGCTCGGGGTCGAAAAAGGTATAGACCGCTGAGAGCCCGTTCGGCAGCTGGTCGGTGACCGCCACCGCCAGCAGCCGACCCTGCAGGCGCAGGCCGATGAAGCGAGTCGGGCTCCAGCTGGCCTGCAGGAACGAATCGAAATCCTGCGGGCGCGGGTCGTCCATGCCGCCGTGCGGATGCCGTGAGGCCAAGTAGCGTCGATACAGGTCGAACAGCTCCGGCGAGCGCTCGGGCGGCAGCAGCTCGGTTTGAAGGTCGGCATTTCGCCGCGCGCAGCGCCGCTGGCTGCGGTTCGGCCGGAACTGCGGCACCGCGATGCGAACCGGCACACAGGCCATGCACGCGGCGCACTGCGGGCGATAAACGTGGCCGCCGGAGCGACGAAAGCCCTGCGCCAGCGCCGACGGGTACACCGTCGGCAGAGCGCGGCTGTCCGGATCCAGAACGATGTCCCGCGCGCGCCGCTGCGGCCAGTAGCCGCAGGCATGCTCGGCGGTCTGAAATACGCGGATTTGGTTCGCGGCCGTCATGCGCGGGCTGTCAGGCCGGCGGCGCGGCAGTCAGTAGGCCAATCGCCAGCGCCAACAGGCCCAGCAGCATGCCCGCCGCCATGCTCCAGCGCGCATAGCGGCGCTCTTCAGCGCGCGCCAATTCGGCGCGTCCGGGGTCCCGCCGGCGCTCGATCTCATGGCGGCGCTCCAGCAGTCGCGGCAGCCACAGCAGGTTCATGGCGCCGACCGCGGTCATCATCACCACGAAAACGATGCCTGGAACCACGGCATCGCCCTCCAGCCCGGCGAAGAACATGCCCGCCGCGAACAGCACGACCACGGCGATCGCAACCGCCGAGTAGCGGGTCAGCGCGCGCTTTTCCTCCTCGTCGATGGCGCTGATCCAGTAGCGGCGGACGCCAAATACGACGCCAGCGACGCCTGCGAGCAGGGCAAAGATCGCGCCGCCGGCGGCACCGAGCAGCAGCTTGCCGGCGCCGCGCCCTGCCTGAGCGCCGCCAAACAGCAGTTTGGACACGCCCTTGCTGCCGGCTCCCGCAGCGATACCCACCTTCTTGCCGGCCAGAATCCCGCCCGCAGCGGCGCCTGCCGCAATCGCCGCACTCGGTGCCAGGCTGAGTCCGCCCACCACCAGCGCGGTGAAGGCGATGCTCGGCGCGCTGGTTTGAGCGAATTCGCCGATCCTTTTCAGCATGTCGCTGCGCAGTGAGTCGCGAGCGCGCTGCAGGCGCTTGCGCACGGCGGCATCCTGCATGCCGAGCAGCCTCGCAACCTGCTTGGACGACTGCCCCTCGCGATAGTAAATAAGGAGAATTTCGCGGGTTTCCTCGGGCAGCTCGTCGATGAGTTCGGCGACGATCTGCTCCTCGTGCTGGCGGGCCAGCAGCTCTGGAGCATCCGGGGTGGGGTCCGCGACCACGGCGAGGATGTCGTCCATGTCGCCACCGTAGCGCTTCTCGCTGGCGCGTCGACGCAGGTGATCGCGGGCCAAATTGCGGGTGATCTGCCGCAGCCAGGGCAGGAAGCTCGAGGTCTTGCGCAGCTGCGGCAGGTTGTTCCAGGCGTTGATGAACGCGTCTTGCGCGATGTCCTGGCTGGCCGGCACGTCGCGGACGATGGAGAGCGCGATCGCGGTGATCGAATTCTGGCTGGCTGCGACAATGCGCCCGAATGCGGCGCAGTCGCCGCTGCAGGCGTTTGGCAGATGCTGGGTAATGATGGCCTCAAGGGTTTCGGTGTTCATGTGGTTTTCTGTGAAATGCCCGGCGGCGGGCGATAGGCGGGCTGACGCGGCGAGCGCGCGGCTGTGACAGCCTCGCCATGGTCGAACGTGCGGGCCCGGGCTGCAAGCGCGGTGGGCGATGCGGCGCCGAACGGGGATCGCTGCGCCGCGGTGTCGGCCAGCGAGCTATGTCTGCTGGTTGGCCCGAGCGCGGGCCAAAAGCCCTGGCAACTGCAGAAAGTCGTGCTTGCAATGTCGTCGGGCTGGATCGGAACTGAATGACTCGGCCGCAGTTCTTTTCACGCTTGAACCATCGGGCTAGCCTTAAGGTCGCAAAATGCGGGCCGGCGAATGCTCTTCCCGCTGCTGAAGCGGTACGAGCGGCCACGTACCGGCCAGTATGGAACGGAACATGCATGCAGATGGCCCGAGGCGTCGCAGGGTCAATTGCTTGACGAAGCCGCAAGGCAATCGTTCGGGTGCAGGGCAAGGCGGCGCTGTAAGTAAATCTACCCATCGGTGAGACCATGTCAAAACGAAAAGCAGAAACCGCGGCCAACGAAGCCGCTGAAACCCACCCCGGCGAAATGCCGGCTGGCACCTCCCGCCTCGACGATCTGCTGGGCTTGTCCCTGCGGCGCGCCGAATCCGCGGCCTCCGAACAGCTGGCGGCGCAGCTTAATGCGCATGACAGCACCCCCACCCGGATGATGGCGCTGATGATCGTCGCCGAACGTCCGGGCCTGAAGCTGGTCGACCTCGCGCGCGCGTTGGGCATTGCCCGATCCGGCGCTGTGGTTCTGGTCGATGAGCTTGAAAACCGCGGCCAGGTCAAGCGCCGCCCGATGCCGGGCGACCGCCGTGCACATAGCCTGGTGACCACTCCGCGTGGCCTGAAGGCGCTGGAGAAGCTGGTTGATGTGTCCAAGGAGTCCGACGAAAAGGTGTTCGAGATTCTGGGCCCGCGTGACCGCCAGACCTTGCTGAAACTGTTGACAAAGATCGCACCGCTGCCGGCCGTTTGATGGCTCGCGGGCAGGGTGCGATCGGCGCCCTGAAGGTGTTCAACGCCAACGGCCCGGATCCCCGGGTCGTTGGCGTTTTAGCAGGCGTCAACCAGGCGGGTGCTGCTCAGCTGTGCTGCGGCCGCCGGGAACACCCGGCCGTCATGCGGTTTTCGGCCAGACAGAGCGCGGCGGGTGTGGCTGCGCGCTAGGCCAGCCACCAGCGTGCAACGTGCACCGTAGCCAGAGCGAGCACCGCAAGTGCGAGAGCGATCCGCACTTTCGTCGCGATTGCGACACTTTTCTTTGCAGGCGTCACGATTCTGTCGTGACCCTGAGCGGCCACAACTGACTCGCTGCGCTGAATGGTGAGCAGACCTGCGGCCACCATCAGCTCGCGTGCTCGGCTGATGTCGGCGCCGTTGACCAGCCACAGCGCCGGCTCGGGGCCCGTACTTTCGAGGAAGCTGAACTGGCCGCGGCGGTTGCCTTTGTACGAGCGCCGCTCGCTGATGTAGGTCTCGATGCCGTGTTCCGCCAGCAGTCTGGCCACGCCTTCTACCGTTTCAAGCCGTCGCGAAGTAAAGATCTGGCGCATGCGGGGTCCTTCAGGCCTTCGGGTGGGGGAGGTCGGCGACCAGGCGGATCAGGCCTTCCTGCGCGGTGGACGCCACCAGCACGCCCTCGCGAGTGAAGAAACTGCCCCGCGCCAGGCCGCGCGCGCCGTGAGCGCTGGGGCTGTCGCAGGCGTACAGCAACCACTGGTCGACCCGCAGCGGGCGATGGAACCACATCGCGTGGTCGAGACTGGCCATGTGCATGTCGTGCGACAGGTAAGACACGCCGTGCGGAAAGGTGCTGGTGCCGATCAGATGAAAATCCGACAGGTAGGCCAGCAGAGTTCGGTGCAGGGTCGGGTCGTCGGGGATTTCGTCGATCAGCCGCACCCACACCTGGTTGTAGGGCGGTCGCTTGGCCGGGTTCAGCTCATCGCGCGGGTAGACGTAGCGGAACTCGAACGGGCCGCTGCGGGTGAGCCAGCGCTGGGTGATCGCGGGCAGCTCGGCCAAGGCCTCGGCGGTCAGCGGCGGCGGCGGCTCGATGTCTTCGGGCTTGGGTACGTCCGGCGCCGAGATCTGATGGCTGACGCCCTGTTCGGGCGTATGAAAGCTGGCGGACGCAACGAAGATCGGCTGGCCGTGCTGGATCGCAGTCACCCGGCGCACCGAGAAGCTGCCGCCGTCGCGCGAGGTTTCCACCTGATAGACGATCGGGTGCTCGATGTCGCCGGCGCGCAGGAAATACGCGTGCAGCGAATGCAGGGCGCGTTCGGCGGTCACGGTTTGCTGGGCCGCTGACATCGCCTGTCCGAGCACCTGCCCGCCGAACACGCGGCGGGTGCCGATATCGCGGCTTTTACCGCGGAACAGGTTGACCTCAAGGCGCTCCAGGCGCAGCAGTTCGATCAGTTCGGAAACCAGGGGATGCACGGGAATGGGCGGACTAGCGCAAGGGGCCGCGCAGTATACGGGCGTCTGTGCTGGCGCCTGTGCGGGCTGCGGGTCAGTGCGCCGGGTGTCAGCGCGCCGAGTCAGGGCGCCGAGTCAGAGCCGGCGGTGCGCGTCAGCGGCAGGCCCGCCAGCACCTGCGCCCACGGGAACAGCGGCCCCGGGTCGCGCTTGCGGAACACTCGGGAACCCCTGTCGTCACTTGCCGCGACCTGCTCTGTGTCGAGATCCTCATGGCCTGCGATCTGGCTCAGCGTTGGCAGCTGCTGGCCGAGTTCGGCCAGCAGCGCGCGCAGCGAGGCGATCTGCTCCGCGCTGTAGGGCTCACTCATCTGCTGGCTGTCGCGGGCCAGCCAATCGGGGAAACGGCCGCGGTTGATCAGCTCAATGCCGATCGAACGCGCGTTGTGGCCGCGCACGTGGTGGGCCACTCGCTCGATCGGCACCCAGACGTGCACCTGGCCGTCGCGATCAATATAGAAATGCCCGCTGTTGCCGGTGCCGCTCGGATACAGCACCCGCTCACCGGCGACGCGGGCCGCGGCGAGACCCGGCAACTCGGTGCAGTGGATCACCACGAGTTCGATCTGTCCGCGATCGCGGGCCTGCAGATTCTCGACGTAAGGCAGCGGCCACTCGTTGATTGGCAGGTCCACGCGCACTCCCGGGCAGAGGTCGAAAACGGCCTGCATGCTACCATCCGCGCCCATTTTCAAAGCGCTCTGCGCGCCGGAAACCGCATGCGCTCTCGTGGCCACGTCATTCTTTCGCACGGGCTGGAAAGCGGCCCTGAGGCCACCAAGGTCACCGCCCTGGCGGCCGCCGCCGAAGCCCTGGGCTGGACCAGCGAGCGCCCGGACTATCTTGATCTTGATCGCAGCAAGGACCCTGCGAAAGTCGCCGAGCGGCTGGCGCGGCTGCTCGATCGCTGCCGCGCGGCTTCGGCCCCCGTGGTGCTCGGCGGCTCCAGCATGGGCGCCTTCATTTCAGCGCTGGCCTCGCTGGAGGTCGATGTGGCCGGCCTGTTTCTGCTGGCGCCGCCGGTGCACATCGCCGGCTATCGCGCGCTTGAGGCGGCGCAGGTGCCGACGGTCATCGTGCACGGCTGGGACGATGAGCTGATTGCCGCCGCCGCGGTCGTGGCCTGGGCTGCACCGCGGCGCGATGAGCTGCTGCTGGTCGATGACGGGCATCGACTGTCGAAGCACGTCGAGTATGGCGCCGAGGCATTCACGCGTTTCCTGGCGCGGCTGTCATGAGCGGCGCAGCTGTCATGGACGAGCCGGCTGTCATGGGCGAACTGCCGCTGAAATTCTTTGCGACCTGCCCCAAGGGCCTCGAATACCTGCTGGTCGACGAGCTCAAAGCTCTGGGCGGCGCTGATGTGCATGAGGCCCTGACTGGCGTGCATTTCAGCGGCGACATGGGCACGGTCTATCGCGCCTGTCTGTGGTCGCGTCTGGCCAGCCGGATTCTGATGCCGATCAGCGAGTTCGGCTGTATCGATGAGGCGGAACTCTACGCCGGCGTGCAGGCGGTCGATTGGGCCAAGCACCTGCGCAATGACGGCACGCTTGCGGTGGACGCCAGCCTCTCGCAGTCGAAGCTGAGCCACGGCCGCTTCGCCGAGCAGCGGGTCAAAGACGCCGTGGTCGACCAATTCCGCGATGCCACCGGCGTGCGGCCTTCGGTGGATACCGAACGCCCCGATCTGCGCATCAACCTGCACGTCAAGCGCGACCACGCGACGCTGTCGATCGACCTCTCCGGCGAAGCCCTGCACCGACGCGGCTGGCGCATCGATCAGGGCGCCGCGCCGATCAAGGAAAACCTGGCCTGCGCGGTGCTGATCCGCGCCGGTTGGCCGCAGGTGGATGCCGCCGGTGGCGCTCTGTTCGATCCGCTGTGCGGCTCCGGCACCCTGCTGATTGAAGCCGCGCGGATGGCGGCCGACGTTGCTCCGGGCCTGGAGCGCGACTACTTCGGCTTCATGGGCTGGCTGGGTTTTGATTCCGCGCTGTGGGACGGCCTGCTGCGCGAGGCGATCGAGCGCGCGGCGGTCGGCCGGGCCACGCTCGGGCCGCGCTTCTTTGGCTCCGATGTCGACCCGCGAATGATCGAAGCCGCGCGCGCCAATGCCTCAACCGCCGGCGTGGCCCGGGTGCTGAGCCTGCAGGTGCGCGCGCTGGAGCAGATCGACACCGCACCGGCCGAATCGGGCCTGGTGGTGAGCAACCCGCCCTACGACGCGCGCCTGGCGGCCGATTCCGGTCTGTATCGAAGCCTCGGCGCTTTGCTGCGCGGGCCCTGTCGCGCCTGGAAGGCGGGCTTTATCGTCTCGGACGAGGCGCCGGGCCAGGCCATCGGCCTGCGCGCGGAAAAGCGCTACGCCCTGTTCAATGGCGCGATCGCCTGTTCGCTGCTGCGTTTTGCGGCCGTGGCCGATCGCCCGGAGCGCACGCCGGCAGCGCCGAAAGAGCTCTCTGCCGGCGCCGAGATGGCCGCCAACCGCCTCCGCAAAAACCTGAAGAAGCTGAAACCCTGGCTGGCCCGCGAGCAGATCAGCTGCTACCGCGCCTACGACGCCGATCTGCCCGAGTATTCGGCGGCGATCGACGTCTACACCGCGGCGGCGGATGCGCCGATCGAAGATCAAGGCCTGTGGCTGCACGTAGCGGAATATCAGGCCCCGCGTGAGATCCCGATCGAGGATACGCAGCGGCGTTTGGCCGAGCTGCTGCAGGCGGCGATGGCGGTGTTCGAGCTGCCGCGTGCGCGCGTCAGCGTGAAAACCCGCGCCCCGCAGACCCGCGACAGTCGCTATCAAAAGCAGGACGCGCGCGGCCACTGGCTGCCGGTGCTGGAAGACGGCCTGCATCTGCAGGTGAACCTGTTCGACTACCTCGACACCGGCCTGTTTCTCGACCACCGGCCGGTGCGCCGACTGCTGCGCCAGCACGCCGCCGGCAAGCGCGTGCTCAACCTGTTCGGCTACACCGGCGTGGCCAGCGTGCACGCCGCTGCGGGCGGGGCTGCGGCCACCACCAGCGTTGATCTTTCGGCCACCTATCTGGAATGGGCGGCGCGCAATCTCGGCGGCAACGGATTTACCGGCGAGCGCCATCGGCTGATCCAGGCGGACGCGCTGGCCTGGCTCACGCAGAACCGCGAGCGCTTCGATTTGATATTCTGCGACCCGCCGACGTTTTCGAACTCCGCGCGCGCCGGTGATTTCGACGTGCAGCGCGACCACGCGCGCTTGATCGCTCTGTGCATGGCGCGTCTGGCCCCCGGCGGGCAGCTGCTGTTCTCCAACAATTTCCGCAAGTTTCGGATGGATGCGGAGGTTGAGGCCGAGTTCGAAGTCAGCGAGCTGGGCGCGGCTTCGGTACCGCCGGATTTCGAGCGCGATCCGAAGATCCACCGGGCGTTCTGGATCCGCTGAGCGCGGCTCAACGCTCGGGTTGACGTGCAAGTTCCCGCATTTGTCATACTCCGGCCCTCGACTCGACCGCAGGATGCGGTCGTCCTGCTGCCGCCGGAGGCCGAATGCCCACTCATCGCCATGCCTCAAAACGCGGCTCGTCGCGCTCTGGCCGCTGGACTTTTTTTCGCCAGTGGCTGCGCAACCCGCTGGCGATGGCGGCGATCTATCCTTCGGGCGCCCAGCTGGCGCGGCTGATGCTGTCGGAGCTGCCCGCCGGCACCCGCCGCGTGATCGAACTCGGCGGCGGCACCGGTGTCTTCACCGCGGCGCTGCAGAAGCACGGTATTGGCGACGACGACCTGATGGTCGTCGAGCTCAACGAGGAACTGCACCAGCACCTGCTGCGCCGGTTTCCGCACGCGCACGTGGCCTG
>Ga0335395_10000117_pt1 | contig 50178 bp, 44 predicted proteins | sample MAT02_FD_205744 | JGI IMG/M metagenome (GOLD analysis project Ga0335395, IMG submission 205744) | Freshwater microbial communities from Lake Fryxell liftoff mats and glacier meltwater in Antarctica - MAT-02 (spades assembly) (version 2) ... | reverse complement strand
CGCCCACAGGTTCACCAGCACCTTGCGGCCCGGATTGGCCTTCACGATGTCGGCGATGGTCTCGGTTGCGCCATCCGGCCCGGTTTCCAGCGCCAGGGCGGGTGCGAGCTGGCCGGCAAACTGCGTCTCGAACGCCACCCTTGCTGCGGCCGGTGAGCGCGCTTGTGCCGGTGCTGGCGCTTGCGACGCGCCCTCTTCGGCCCTAGGGGCTTCAACCTGCTGGCAGGCCGCAACGAGGGCTAGCAAGGCGAGAGGATAGAGGCGCTTCATGACAGGCTCCGGCAATGGCTCTGGCGCGACGGCCCCTGCCCCCGACAACGGGGGCGGTAACGGGGTCGGTGGCGCCAATGCGCTTTGGGGTGGCCGGTTCGAAGGTGGCCCGGCCGCAGTGATGGCCGAGATAAATGCCTCGATCCCATTCGACAAGCGGCTGTGGCGCCAGGACCTCGCCGCCAGTGTCGCACACGCAAGGATGCTGGGCGCACAGGGCATCATCGAAGCCGATGCCGCAGCCCGGATCGTTCACGGGCTTGAGCAGATTGCGGCTGACTATGCAGCCGATGGCGTTCCCGTGGACATGGCGCTGGAGGATATCCACATGACGGTGGAGACCCGGCTGGCCGCCATCATCGGCCCCGATGCGGGACGGCTGCATACTGCGCGCAGCCGCAACGACCAGGTGGCGACGGATTTCAAGCTGTGGGTGCGCGATGCGATCGACGGGCATCTGGCGGCGATCCGCACGCTGGCGACCGTCCTTGCAACACGGGGATTGGAGCACGCCGGCACCGTGATGCCTGGCTTCACGCACCTGCAAGTGGCCCAACCGGTGACGCTGGGGCATCATCTGATGGCCTATTTTGAGATGCTGAAGCGCGACCATGGCCGCTTCACCGATGCCCGCGCAAGGCTGAACCGGAACCCGCTGGGCGCGGCTGCTCTGGCCGGAACCGGCTTTCCCGTCGACCGGGCCATGACAGCGGAAGCGCTTGGGTTCGACGGACCGACCGCCAATTCGCTGGACAGCGTTTCCGACCGGGATTTCGCGATCGAGTATCTGACATCGGCGACGCAGTGCGCACTGCATCTTTCGCGGCTGGCCGAAGAGATCATCCTGTGGGCAAGCCAGCCGTTCGGCTGGGTGACGCTGCCAGACCAGTGGTCCACGGGCTCTTCCATCATGCCGCAGAAGCGCAACCCCGATGCAGCCGAACTGGTGCGCGGGCATTCGGGGCGCATCCTGGGACTGATGACAGGCCTGATGGTGACGATGAAGGGCCTGCCGCTGGCCTATTCGAAGGACATGCAGGACGACAAGGCACCGCTGTTCGAAGCACATGACCTGCTGGAGCTGAGCCTTGCCGCCATGGCAGGCATTCTGGATACGCTGGCTTTCGTGCCCGAGCGGATGCGCGCAAGCGCTGCAAGCGGCTATTCGACGGCGACCGACCTTGCCGACTGGCTGGTGCGCGAAGCGGGGGTTCCGTTCCGGGAGGCGCACCACATCACCGGCCGTGTCGTGAAGGCTGCGGAAAGGGCGGGCACCATGCTGGATGGCCTGCCGATCGACGTGCTGCAGGCGATCGACCCGCGCATCGATGCGCGGGCCTTGGCCGTTCTGAGCGTGGAGGCGAGCGTTGCCAGCCGCACCAGCCTGGGGGGGACTGCGCCCGAACGGGTGAAGGCTGCGGCCCAAGCGGCGTTGCGGGAGATACGCATATGGGCCTGAGGCTCGGGATGCTGGTTCTGGCGGGCGTTGCGCTTGCCGGCTGCGGATACAAGGCACCCGTGACGCGCCTGCCGCCGCCTGACCCGGCGCTGACGAAGGCCGAACAGCGCGGAGCCGTTGCCAAGGAGCGCGAGCGGGTGGAGGCCGGGCTGGCCTTTCCCGCCGAAGCCCGGCCCGTTCGGGTGGACGAGCTGACCGTGAAGCTGGAAGAGCGGCCGGACGATCTGTTCCGATTGCCGCCCGAGGGAACCGATAACGCGCGCGCGCTTCCCTTTCCGGGGGATCCCCTGCCCGAACGCGGGCCGCCCGTTCCGCTGACCAGCCCACAGCCCGCACCGGACCGCTGATGGACCATTTCGATGTGAGAGGCGGCGTGATGCACGCCGAGGATGTGCCGCTGCCGGCCATTGCCGATGCCGTGGGCACGCCCTTTTATTGTTATTCCGCCGCAACACTGCGCCGCCATGCGCACGTGATGCAAGCGGCGCTGTCCGCACTCGACGGGCCGTTGATTGCCTTTGCGGTGAAGGCCAACCCCAATATCGCGGTGCTGAAGCTGCTGGCCCGCGAAGGGCTTGGCGCCGATGTGGTTTCCGAAGGGGAAATGCGCCGCGCGCTGAAGGCGGGTGTAAACCGACAGAAGATCGTGTTTTCCGGCGTCGGCAAGACAGACGGCGAAATGCGCGCTGCGCTGGAGGCCGGGATCCTGCAGCTGAATGTCGAGAGCGAGGGGGAACTGCGGCGGTTGTCTGCCATTGCGGTTTCGCTTGGAACGACGGCGGATATCGCGATCCGGGTGAACCCGGACGTCGATGCCGGAACGCTCGCCAAGATTTCCACCGGCAAGGCGGAAAACAAGTTCGGGGTGCCGCTGGACCGTGTCGAGGCACTGTATGCCGAAGCTGCCGTGATGCCCGGTATTCGCCCGGTGGGGATCGCGGCGCATATCGGCAGCCAGCTGTTCGATCTTGCACCGCTGGAGGCTGCCTACACGAAGCTGGGCGCGCTGGTTGGCCGGCTGCGGGCGGCCGGGCTGCCGGTGGAGCGCGTGGACCTGGGGGGCGGGTTGGGCATCCCCTATGATCCGAAACTCCCCTTGCCGCCTTCGCCCGCCGACTATGGCGCAATGGTGGCGCGGGTGACTGCGGGATGGAATGTGCGGCTGATGTTCGAACCCGGGCGCCTGATCGCCGGCAATGCCGGCATCCTGGTATCGGCGGTGGTGGCGGTAAAGACCGGGGCCACACGCACCTTCCTGGTGCTGGACGCCGCGATGAACGACCTGATCCGCCCGACGCTCTATGGCGTCTATCATGATATCAGGGCCGTGCAGCCGCGCGCAGGCACCATGGTGGCGACGATCGTGGGGCCCGTATGCGAAACGGGGGACATGTTCGCCGAGGACCGCCCCATCACCCCGGTGGACGAGGGCGATCTTGTGGCGCTGATGACGGCCGGGGCATATGGCGCGACCATGGCGGGGACCTATAACAGCCGTCCGCTGGTTCCCGAAGTGCTGGTGGACGGCGATCGCTTTGCCGTGATCCGCGCACGGCAGACGCTGGACGAGCTTCTGGGGCTGGACCGGGTTCCGGGCTGGCTGGACGACTGATATCGAAAGGTTCGGGGCATGATCGAAGTTGCAGTTTTTCCGGTTGGCGGCATGGGAACCCGCTTTCTGCCCGCCACCAAGGCGGTACCCAAGGAGATGCTGCCCGTCGTGGACAGGCCTTTGCTGCAATATGCGGTGGACGAAGCGCTGGAGGCGGGGATTCGCCAGATGGTGTTCGTGACCGCGCGCGGAAAATCGAGCCTCGAGGACTATTTCGACGTCGCCGGCGAGCTGACCGCGATGCTGAAAGCGCGCGGGAAGGTGGCGGAGCTGGCCATTCTTTCGCAAACGCAGCTGCCACCCGGAGACATCACCTATGTGCGCCAGCAGGAACCAGCCGGTCTTGGCCATGCGGTGTGGTGCGCGCGCCATATCGTGGGGAACCGACCATTTGCCGTGGTTCTTCCCGATGACCTGGTACAAGGACAGCCCGGCTGCCTGAAGCAGATGGTGGATGCCTATGCGACGGTGGGCGGCAATCTGATAGCCGCAGAACGGGTGCCCCAAGACCGCACGGGCAGCTACGGGATCATCACGCCGGGTGCGACCATGGGAAAGCTGACCGAAGTTGCCGGGCTGGTCGAGAAGCCGAAGCCGGCCGATGCGCCATCCAACCTTGCCGTCATCGGCCGCTATATCCTGCAACCAGAGGTGATGGCGATCCTTTCGGAAGGGAAAAGAGGGGCCGGCAACGAGATCCAGCTGACCGACGCGATGGCGCAGCTGATCGGCAAGCAGCCCTTCCACGGCCTGGCGTTCGATGGTGTGCGGCACGATTGCGGCGACAAGGCCGGCCATGTGATCGCGAACATAGCCTATGCGCTGGAGCGGGACGATGTGGGCCCGGCCGTGCGCGCCTGGCTTGCCGCAAACCTGCCGAAATAACAGCGCCGTGGAGTCCCTGCCGCTGTTTCACCGCCTCGTTGGCCAGAAGGTTCTGGTGCTGGGCACAGGCGAGGCGGCGGATGCAAAAACCCGGCTGGTGCAAGAAGCCGGCGGGATCGTCGTGCAGGCACCTGGCCCAGGCGTCAGGCTGGCCTTTGTTGCAATGGACGAAGGGGCAGAAGCCGAGTCCGACAGGTTGCGTGCGCTGGGCATGATCGTGAACGTGGTCGACAAGCCGTCGCTGTGCGATTTCACGGTGCCGGCGATCATCGACCGATCCCCCGTGGTGGTGGCGATCGGCACCGGCGGCGCTTCGGCGAGCCTGGCGAAGGCGCTGAAGGAGCGGCTGGAACTGCTGCTGCCAGTAGGACTGGGCGCGCTGGCGACCGCCATCAAGGCATCGCGTCGGGAGGTTGCGGCGCGGCATGGCAGCGTTCCGCAGCGTCGCGCCTTTTGGGCAGGCGCTTTCGCCCCCAACGGGCCGCTGGACCCGTTCCACGATGTGGTGGACCCCGAAAGGGCGATTGCGCGCGCGCTGGAGGGGCAGGCAGCGGATGCAGCCAGCCGCACAGTGATCGAGATCGGCCCGGATGGGGCCGAGGCGCTGACCTTGCGGGAGCTTCGCCGGATGGCTGGCGCTGACCTGGTGATCGTGAGTGACGGAATCGGAGCAGATGTGCTGGCGCTGGTACGGCGGGATGCCACGCGAATCTCTGCCGACACGTTTCCAGAGGATGCGAAGGGTCGGTTGGTGCTGCTGCGCTGCGCAGGTTGATCAGGCGTCGGGGACGACGTTCAGGATCGAGCCGTCTGCGCCGGTGATCCGCACCCGCGAGCCGGCAGGCGCGTCGGGACCACGCGCGATCCATTCGCCGTCGCCCAGCTTCACCCGGCCACGACCGCCGATGATCGGCTCCGTCACGATCACGGTTTCGCCGATCATGCGGGTGCCGCGCCGGTTCAACGCCGGGTCGTCGCTGATGATCGGGTTGCGCGCTTTCCAGCGTTGGGACGCGAGAACGGCCGCTAGCGAGAAAACCGCGAAAGCGACCAACTGCCAGCCCCAGCTAAAGCCCAGGATGCCGACGGCAATGGCGGTCGCGAACGCTGCCGCCGAGAGCCAGATCATGAACGCGCCGGGCAGCATGATTTCCAGCCCGGCGGTGATCGCCGCCAACGACAGCCAGCCCCACGCAGTGAAGAAGGACATCGACCAGGAGGGCGGTTCCATCAGTTGCCCCTCCACGGGCTCGCCGGCCGGGGTTCAGCGGTTGGCGGCGGGCTTGATGGGCGGGAATTTTCGCCCAGCCCCTTTACCAGTTCGGTAATACCACCAACGGAGCCGATCAGGCTGGTCGCCTCCAGGGGCAGGAAGATCGTCTTGGCATTAGGCGATGTCGCAAAGCTCGTCAGCGCCTCAGTGTATTTCAGGGCAACGAAATAGTTGATCGCCTGAAGGTCTCCCTCGGCGATGGCTTTCGAGACCATCGCCGTTGCACTCGCCTCGGCCTCGGCACTCCGCTCGCGGGCTTCGGCGTCGCGAAATGCGGCTTCGCGCCGCCCCTCGGCCTCCAGGATCTGCGCCTGCTTTTCGCCTTCGGCGCGCAGGATGGCGGCCGCGCGAAGGCCTTCGGCTTCGAGCGTGACAGCGCGCTTTTCCCGCTCTGCCTTCATCTGCCGGGCCATGGCGTTCTGGATATCGTTCGGGGGCTGTATGTCGCGCACTTCCACCCGCGTCACCTTCAGGCCCCAGGGCGAAGTCGCGTTGTCGATCACGACCAGAAGACGCGTGTTGATCTCGTCGCGCTTCGAAAGGCTTTCGTCCAGATCGAGCGCTCCCATCACGGTGCGCAAGTTCGTTTGCGTCAACGCAGTGACGGCGGCTGTCAGGTTCGACACTTCGTAGGCGGCCTTGGGGGCATCGAGCACCTGGTAGAACACCACGCCATCGACCGAGACGACGGCGTTGTCGCGGGTGATGATCTCCTGCGTGGGGATATCGAGCACCTGCTCCATCATGTTCATGCGGTGACCAATGCGGTCAATAAAGGGGACGATCAGCGAGAAGCCCGGCTTGAGCGTTGTCGTGTATTTGCCCAGCCGCTCCAGCGTATATTCATAGCCCTGTTTGACGGTGACAACGGAGTTGGCAACGCCGAGAACGGCGAGAACCACCAAAATGATTGCGAAAATGATACCGTCCACGAAAGCCCTTCCCGGCTTGGCTGCTTGCCTTTGATGCCAATCAAGATAGGAACTATCGTGCGGTATGGAAAGCAGGAAGCACAGGATGACACATGATTTCCGCCCGCGCCGTTCCCTACTGTATCTGCCGGGCGCAAATGCGCGCGCAATCGAAAAGGCGCGGGGGCTTCGGGCGGACACAGTGATCATCGATCTGGAAGACGCGGTTGCGCCCGACGCAAAAGACAGTGCGCGGGCAGCCGCGATTGCGGCCGTAGACACGAGCGGCTGGGGCCAGCGGGAAATCGCCATCCGCGTGAACGGGCTGGGCACGCCGTGGGCCGCGACGGATTTTGCGGCAGTTGCAGCCTCTGCCGCCGACGTGCTCGTGGTGCCGAAAATCGACAGCGCAGCCGATGCTGCACAAGCGGTGCTTCTGGCGCGCGGCAAGCCGGTCTGGGTGCTGGTGGAAACGCCGCGTGCGGTGCTGCAGGCCGATGCGATTGCAGCCGTTCCCGGCATATCCGGCCTGATCGCCGGCTTTGCGGACCTTACGAAGGACCTGCGCGCCAAACCCGGTCCGGACCGGCTGCCGCTGCTCTATGCCGCCAGCCGAATGATCCTGGCGGCGCGTGCGGAAGGGAAGCTGGTATTCGATGGCGTGTTCACCGACATCCGCGATCCAGCCGGGCTGGAATCAGAAACGCGCCAGTCGGTCGAATTCGGGTTTGACGGGAAAACCTGCATCCACCCCGACCAGCTGGAGACGGTAAACCGCCTGTTCTCTCCCTCGGCGGACGACGTGGAGCACGCGCGAGGGCTGATCGCGGCGCACCGCGAGGCGCTGGCGCAGGGCAAGGGCGTTTCGACTTTCAAGGGCAAGTTGATCGAGGTGCTGCACGTGGCCGAGGCGCACCGCACGTTGAAAATCGCCGAAGTGATCGGCGAACTGGGCGGGCTGGCCGAAAAGGTCGTGGGCATCGCGACGGAGTAGGAATGGCCTTGAAGGGGCTTGGCGCCTTTACCCGGAAGGGGCCTTCGTCGCCTGCACGCCGATCGTGTCAACCCGGGGACCCGAAGCCGGCATCGGGCATCTGCATGCCCGTCCCATATCAAGGCTCTATGCGCAAGACACATCGCATCCGGCCTGACAGCAGGCGCGCGGTGGTGCTTGCGACGCTCCGCCGGGGCGGCAGGGCCTTTCCAGAGGGACGGGGTATCAGTGCGGCTTGGCAGCGACTTGGGTTGCGTATGCCGCAGCACAGGTGCCGATCAGCCGTTCAAGAGCATCGAACAGGTCCGGCTCCACTGTCTTGAAGTTGAAGCAGCTCACTCCCTGCATCCGCCGGTGAAGCTCTACCGGCACCGTTCCGTGCAAGGAGGGGAAGGAATAGAGCGGCACAAGGTGCACCGACACGTAGGACTTCTTGAGGTATACGGCTCCGAACCACGCACGCTCCTTTTTGCCGGGCTTGTTCCAGGGGGCTTTCAGAAGCAAGTTGCCAGGCTGGTCTAGGGCGATGTCCATGCCGGTGCTGGCCCGCACCATTCTGCCGCGCAAATCGGCGAACACTGGTTCCAGAGATTGCGCCATCACACCCCCAATCCGGTCAGAGCGAGTCTCGTTCTGACTGAAGCGGAACGGTCGTTCTGTCCAGTTGCTTGGCGCATCGGCTTTCGATGCCCGTGATATCAAGGCTCTGTGCGCAAGACGCATCGCATGCGGCCTGACGGCAGGCGCGCGGTGGCGCTTGCGGGATTGCGTCCAAGCGACAGGGTCTCGTCACCGGGACGGCTTATGAGTCCACAAACACGAAACATGCGCCGGACTTCGCGGGTGCGGGCACATATGTCCCTGCCCGTCGCTGGTTCAGCTTTCCTGCGATTCCAACCATGCGGGGCGCAGAATTTCGGCGGGGGCGCCGTCCACGGCCAGCGGCTGGCCCAGATACTCGACGCGGACCAGCGCCATTTGCAGGTCTCCGTGGCGCATCCCGCGCAGCTCTCCGGCGGAGCGGTCGCCCGCCATCAGCCTTGCGTCAGCTGTGCTGGGGCCCGAGAGGTGGACCGGCAGGAGGCGCTTTCGCAGTTTGTCGCGGTGGTGCATCCGGGCGGTGTTTTCCTGGCCGGTATAGCAGCCCTTGGTAAAGCTTACGCCGTTCAGTTCGCGGGCATTGGTTTCAAGCCAGAGGAGATCGTCACTGCCGATCTCGTCGGAGTCGGGCAGTCCGAGCGCGAGGCGCTGGCCGTGCCATTGCTCTTGCGTGGCGGTCTGTGCGGGCATTGTGCCTGCCGGGCCGACGGTCCGGCTGCCGGCGAGCGGGGTTCGTGGGTCGAGCGGGAGCCCGGTCGCGCCGGCCCAGGCCTGCCAGACGGCTAGGCCGGGTTCCGGCGTGATGACGACCTGCTTGCGCATCCGGAACATGGTGAGCCGCTTTGCCAGCACCCCGGCCTGATGGGTGGCGACATCGATCAGCACATCATCGCCATCGGCAAACAGGAACAGGGCGAACAGCGCCTTGCCTTGCGGCGACAGCAGCCCTGCATAGAGCGGGGTTCCCAGCGACAGACCATCCACATCCTGCGTCAGCAGCCCTTGCAGGAAGAGGCGGGCATCGGGCCCGGACAGGCGGAGAATCGCGCGGTCTTTAAGATGATATTGTGACATCCACCCATTTGATAAAATCAATGGCCGACATGGCAAGCGCGGAGTTGGCTGACACCATGACGCAATCCCGAATATTCGACAGTTTCTGGCTCAACGGCAGTCTCTGCCTGCCCGGCGGGCTGACCAATTTTGATGTTGGGGTTACAGGCGGCACGGTCGGCGCGATCCTGCGGCGGGGCGAAGGCGATGCTGCCGAGGTGCATGATTGCACCGGGCTGACCATCCTTCCGGGCCTGATCGACACGCGGGTGCATTTCCGCGAGCCGGGGCTGGAGCACGGGATTCGGCGCGTCGCGGTCCACGCCGGGAACGAAGACCGGATGCAGGCGCGGCCGGGCGAGCGGGTGGCAGGCGACCCGTCGACCATCCAGTGTGGCGCGACGATGAAAGCGCGTTGCTGGCAACCAGGCGGGCCGTGAAGGCGGCGCGGCTGGCGAAGCGGCGGGTGCATATCCTGCATTTGACGGCGCCGCAGGAGCTGGCGTACCTGGCCGCGAACAAGGACATCGCGTCGGTGGAACTGACGCCGCAACACCTGACAATGGCCGGCGAGGAAGCCTGTCCACGGCTCGGCAGGCTGGCACAGATGAACCCGCCGATCCGATCGCCCCATCGGCACAATTATCCGCGGCAAGACAGCCATGTGGGAAAACACGCTGGCCCAAAGGGCCTTCGGCGTGCCATTGCTGTTCACGGAAGACCATGCGGCCCGGCAGGCCGTGCCCGTGGGGAGTGAATGATGACGACTGTGCGTTTCGAAGCTGCGCATGATGCGGCAAGCCCTTCGGCCGTTGTGGTTTTCGTCGGCGACGGCAGGCAGCTTTCCGCTGGCGCGCAATCCGTTGAAGCTGCGACTGGCGGCCAGCTTGGCAAGGCGATGAAAGCCGCCGGCTTCACCGGCAAGAAGGGCAAGCTGCTGGAGATTCTGGCGCCCTCCGGCTTGGCTGCAAACCGCGTGCTGCTGGCCGGGATCGGCGATGCGACAAAGGCAGATGCGCGCCTGTTCGAGGACCTTGGCGGAGACGTGGCCGCCAAGCTGCAAACGCTTGAGCCCGAAGTCGTCGCCGATTTTTCCGGCATTGCCGATCTGGCCGTCGGCACCGATGTTGCCGCCGCGCATTTCGCGCACGGGCTGGAGCTTCGCAACTGGCGGCTCGACACCTACCGCACGAAACTGAAAGAGGAACAGAAGCCAAAGTTGAAGTCGGTGTTGCTGATTGGCGCGCCTTCGGCTGCCAAGGCGCTCTCGGACCGGCTGCAAAAGGTGGCTGCGGGTGTTGCCTTCGCCAAGGAGCTGATTACCGAGCCCGGCAATGTGATCTATCCCGAAAGCTTCGTGGAGCGCTGCCGCAAGGTGGTCGAGCCGCTGGGCGTGACAGTGACCGTGCTGGACGAGAAGGACCTTGCCAGGCTTGGCGCGGGATCGATGCTGGGCGTGGGGCAAGGCTCCGCAAAGCCACCACGCCTGCTGGCGATGGAGTGGAACGGCACCGGCAGCCCCGACACCGTGCCGCTGGCGCTGGTGGGCAAGGGCGTGACGTTCGACACCGGCGGCATATCGCTGAAGCCAGGGCCGGGCATGGAAGACATGAAGTGGGACATGGGCGGCGCGGGCGCCGTCGCCGGCATCATGGTGGCGCTGGCGGGTCGCAAGGCAAAGGCGCGCGTGGTCGGCGTGTGTGGCTTGGTGGAGAACATGCCTGACGGCAACGCACAGCGGCCGGGCGATATCGTGACCAGCATGAGCGGCCAGACGATCGAAGTGCTGAACACCGACGCCGAAGGGCGGTTGGTGCTGAACGATTGCATGACCTGGACGCAGCGCACCTACAAGCCCAAGGTGATGCTGGATTTCGCGACCCTGACCGGTGCGATCATCATCGCACTGGCGCACCACCATGCCGGGGTTTTCACCAATACCGACGGGCTGTGGGGCAAACTGGATGCCGCCGGGAAGGCCGTGAACGATCTCGTCTGGCGGCAGCCGCTTTCGGAAGTGGGCGGCCACTATGACCAGCTGATCGATTCCACCATCGCCGACATGAAGAATCTGGGGCCGCGCGAAGGCGGCTCGATCACGGCGGCGCAGTTCCTGCAGCGCTATGTGGACGAGGGTGTGGAGTGGGCGCACATCGACATCGCGGGCGCCGTTTGGCGGCCTAAGGGCGCACCGCTGCACGACAAGGGCGCGACCGGCTTTGGCGTCAGGCTGATCGACAAGTTCGTCGCCGACCATTTCGAAAGCTGACACGCTGGACGGGCCAAAGCCGATCGACGTCGGCTTCTACCATTGTACCCGGGCGCCAGCCGCTTCTGTCGCTGTCCGGCTGGCGGCCAAGGCACATGCCGGCGGCCAGCGGCTGCTGATTGTCGGCAGTGTCGAACGGCTGGATGCGCTGGACCGTGCCCTGTGGGTGGCAGACCCTGACAGCTTCCTGCCCCATTCCAGGGCCGGCGGCTCGCAGGATTCCGAGCAGCCCATCCTGCTGTCACCGGTGCCGGAGCCCGTAAACGGGGCGCGGCTGCTGATGGTGCTGGAAGCCGGCCTGCCTCCCAGTCTCGATCTTTTCGACCGGGTGCTAAACCTGTTCGACGACGGCAGCGATGCCCATGCCCAAGCCCGCACCGACTGGAAGGCGCTGGGCGGCCGCAACGACGTGCAACGCAGCTACTGGCAACAAGCCGAGCGTGGCGGCTGGGAAAAGCGCGGCTGAGCGCGGCGGACATCAGCCCATGGTGGCGATGTTCACCGTATCTGTCGGCCGAACGACGGCGGGGCGTCCGATAACAGGAACGTCGATCAGGGCGCCGGGGTTTTCGTGGATCTGCGCCAGAAAGCGGTTGCCGTCTGCATTCAGCCGCCCGATGAGAATGGCGAACGCGGGAACGCCCTTGTCGTGGACAACGGTAAAGGCTTCGATCGTGCCGGTGCCTTCGGGCTTTTCGGTCAGCTTCGGGCTTTCCATCGCATCGATTGCGGCCTGATAGGTTGCCGGGTCGGTGCGGGTGAAGCCCCTGGCTGTGGTGTTCCAAAGGCCGAAGCTGTGTTTGGTGAGGTAGCCGCCGTTGGCGAAGACAAACCCATAGTTGCCCGGCTTCGCGCGGCATTTCGCAGCCACTTCGGCGATGGAATGCATCGCGTAGTTGTTGCCCGGTCCGCCGAAATAGGGGAGCCCGCCGGTGAGCGTGAGGCCGCGCAGATCATCATGGGCAATGCCGATTTCGTCTGCCGCGATTTCCACAGCACTGGGAAAGCAGCTGTAGAGATCCATGTGGGCAATATCGTCGGTGGAGATGCCCGCTTCGGCCAGCGCATGGACAGCGCCGGCGCGGACGGCGGGCGAACTGTGGTAGTTCACCCGCTCGGATACCAGGATCTTCTCGTGCGTGTCGGCCGAGCCGTGCAGGTGGACACGCTTTCCAGCAGGGACGCCCAGCCTGTCCGCCGCTTCGGTCGACATCAGCAGAACAGCGGCCGCCTGATCTACGAACATGTTGGAATTCAGATATTTGGTATAAGGATAGCCGATGTAGCGGTTTTCATCGACAGGTGTGATCAGCTCTTCGGCAGTGCGGATGATGGGGAGCTGGGCGTAAGGATTTTCGGCCGCAACCGCCGTGAACCGCGCCATCAGGCGGCCAATGGCTTCGCGGTGGGCAACAGGTGTGTGGCCATAATGGTGGGCGAGGGCGTTTTCGAACAGCGGGTAGATGTTCACCGGAAGTGCGATGCCGTGCTGCATTTCGTGGGGCGAAGCATAGCGGGTCTTTTCCGGCCACTGTTCGGCTGCTTCGGGTGCGTCTTCCGACCAGTCGAGCCTGATCCCGGCCTTCAGCGCGCGGGATTGGGTGCGGATCGGTTCGCAACCGGCCAGCAGCACAACATCATGGTCGCCGTTCGCGATCGCCTCGGCAAAGACATTCACCAGCATCTGCGGTGAATTGCCGCCGACCGGGCCATAGAGATGTCGCTTCGGGTTTGCGCCAATGCGGGTGGCAACGCTCCAGGGCAGGTTGTTCTGCTGGCCGAAGGGCGCACCGAAGCCCGAATCCTGAAACAGACGAACAACGGTGATGCAATCGACAGCGTCGGTGATCCCGCTGCCACCGGCGTCTGCGATGGCGGCCCCCGCAACTTCGGCGAGCATGTCCTGCGGGGATTTGCCCTGTCCCGGCGCGGACGTGCGATCCACCCATTGGGCGAGGCCGACGAGGACGGGCGTGCGGCGATCGATGGACATGGATCAGGCTCCGATGGAGGCGGCCCAGCGGGCGGCGCGTTGAACAGCGGCGGTCGAGATTGGGGCGAGGCCGGGCATGGAGAAGAAGCCGTGGATCACGCCTTCGACGGCATCATGTGCAGCAAGCACGCCTGCGGCTTCGAGCCGGCCGGCGTAGGCGACGCCTTCATCGCGCAGGATATCGTGGCTGGCGGTGATGACATAGGCCGGCGGCAGGCCCGAAAGGTCTGCTGCGCGCAAAGGTGCGGTCTGGGCATCGGGGCCGGCGTTTTCGTCCAGCCAGTGGGCCCAGAACCATTCCATGGCGGAGCGCGTGAGGCCGAATTCGGCGTTTTCGGCGTAGCTGGCCATTGTATCGGCCGGGTAATCCGTGACGGGATAGACCAGCAACTGCCCGGCGAGCGCCGGGCCTTTTGTGCGGGCCTCGATGGCGCCAAGCGCCGCGAGATTTCCGCCGGCGCTGTCGCCGCCTACGATGATGCGGGCCGGGTCTCCGCCGTGGGCGACGATGTCGGCGGCGACCCAGTCGAGCGCTGCCATCGTGTCTGTCTGCTGGGCGGGGGACTTGTGCTCGGGCGCAAGGCGATACGCGACGTTGACGACAAGAAGCGGGCCTTCCTGCGCCAGAAATCGGCAGACATTATCGTGCGTTTCGATGGAGCCGAGCACCCAGCCGCCACCGTGAAACCAGACGACGACAGGGAGCAGCCCTTCGACATCGGGCGGGCGATAGAGGCGGATGGGAAGCGAGCCTGCGGGCGAGGGGATCAGGAGATTCTGCGTTTCGATGTCGGCCGGAGCCAGCGGCCTCAGCAGCTCGAGCCGCTGGTGCATGCTGGCGCGGGCATCCGCCACCGACATGCTTTCCAGCGGCGGCTGGCCTCTGCCCATTTCCAGCAGCTGCGCAATGGCCGGATCGAGTTCCATCATCTGTCTCCCGCTGGGCCTTTGGCCCTCTTGCTGACTGGGTAGGCGAAAGGCGGGCGGCACGCAGCTATTGCTTTGTCGGGATGGCGGCTGTTCCCCGACCTTTCGAGCGGGTAGGAGCGGCGGATGACAGCAATGGCACATTATGACGCGATTATCCTGGGCGGGGGAGGGGCCGGTCTGATGTGTGCGGCGGTGGCGGGCCAACGTGGCGTGCGCGTGCTGGTTGTCGATCACGCCGCAACGGTGGGAAAGAAGATTCTGATTTCGGGCGGGGGGCGGTGCAACTTCACCAATGTGGGTGCGGTGGCGGAGCGGTACATCTCGGCCAACCCGCATTTCGCAAAGAGCGCGCTTGGGCGCTATCGGCCGGAGGATTTCATCGCGCTGGTCGATCAGTATCGGATCGCCTGGCATGAAAAAACGCTGGGACAGCTGTTCTGCGATGGCTCGGCCAAACAGATCGTGGCGATGCTGCTGGAGGAGTGCGCTACCGGGCAGGTGGACTTCGCGCTGGGGCAACCGGTCGGGGACGTTGCCTATTCCGATGGCAGGTTCCGGATGCAGGCGGGGGACAGGCTGGTTTCCGCGCCGGCGCTGGTGCTGGCGACCGGCGGCCCTTCGATCCCGAAGCTCGGCGCGACCGATTTTGCTTATGGTCTTGCACGGCAGTTCGGGCTGAAGGTGGTGCAGCCGCGCCCGGCGCTTGTGCCGCTGACGCTGCCGGGAGGCGAAGCGCTGTTCCGCGAACTGGCTGGCATTGCGGCCGATGTGGTGGCGCGGGCCGGCATGGCAGCCTTTCGCGAGGCGGCGCTGTTCACGCACCGCGGACTTTCAGGGCCGGCGATCTTGCAGGTTTCATCCTACTGGCAGCCGGGCGAGGCCATCAGCATCGATTTCCTGCCCGAGGCTGCGCCGGGCTGGCTGGTGGCCGCCAAGCGTGCCCGGCCCAACGCAGGCCTGCGGGCCGTACTGGCGGGCCTGCTTCCGCAACGGCTGGCCGAAGTTCTGGCAGACCGGCTGACCATTTCCGAATTGCACGGAGCCCGGGACACATCGCTTGCAGAGGCTGAACGACGGCTGCGGGACTGGCCCTTCCGTCCTGACGGCAGCGAGGGCTTTGCCAAGGCCGAAGTGACGGTCGGCGGGATCGCGACGGACGGACTATTGCAGCAGACGATGATGGCGCGGCGGGTGCCGGGGCTATACTGCATCGGCGAGGCGGTGGATGTGACCGGCTGGCTGGGCGGCTACAACTTCCAATGGGCCTGGGCGAGCGGCTTTGCAGCCGGCGAGGCGATCGCGGAGGCCGCGCTGGAATAGACCGCCGCCGCAAACCCCCGAGGGCAAACGGCACCCACATGAAAGCCGAAGCATGCCTTCGGCCCCAACCCAGAATAAGCGGGCACGTCGAGCACGCCACACCCGCCTGAGGCAATGGACAGCCCGCCGGAGGCAAGCTGTCCAATCCCCATCAAACCTGCGGGGCGATATCCCCCAGCCCGGTGCCGCGCTTGCGGCCTGCCTTGGGCAGGCCCGAAACGCCGCCGTTGCCCAATGGGGGCAACTTGTCGGCTGCATCGGGGCGCAGAATTTCACGACCTTCAATTGCGGCGCGGATTTCCTCGCCTGACAGCGTTTCATATTCGAGCAGGGCCTGGGCCACAGCTTCAAGTTCGTCGGCATGGTCGGTCAGCAGCTGCTTGGCGCGATCATAGCCGCTCATCACCAGCCGCTTCACTTCGGCATCGATGAGTTCGGCGGTCTTCTCGCTGACATTCTGCTGGCGCGATACCGAATGGCCAAGGAACACTTCTTCCTGGTTTTCGGTATATTGCAGCGGCCCCAGCTTGTCTGACATTCCCCATTGCGTGACCATCGCCTTTGCAAGGCTGGTCGCCATCTGGATGTCGGACGAAGCGCCGGAGGTAACCTTGTCGTGCCCGAAGATCAGCTCTTCGGCGACCCGGCCGCCCATGGCAACGCTGAGGTTTGCGTACATCTTGTCCCGGTGGAAGGAGTAGCTGTCCCGTTCCGGAAGGCGCATCACCATGCCCAGCGCGCGGCCGCGCGGGATGATGGTGGCCTTGTGGATCGGGTCCGATGCCTGCTCGTGGATCGAAACAACGGCGTGCCCGGCTTCGTGATAGGCGGTCAGCTTCTTCTCGTCCTCGGTCATGACCATGGACTTGCGCTCCACGCCCATCATCACCTTGTCCTTGGCGTCCTCGAACTCCTGCATGGCAACCAGCCGCTTGCCGCGGCGGGCAGCCAGCAGAGCGGCCTCGTTCACCAAGTTGGCGAGATCGGCACCCGAGAAGCCGGGCGTGCCGCGGGCAATGACCCGGGGTTCCACGTCGGGCGCCAGCGGCACCTTGCGCATGTGCACCTGAAGGATACGGATGCGGCCTTCCACATCCGGCCGGCCGACGGTGATCTGGCGATCAAAGCGGCCCGGACGCAGCAGCGCGGGATCGAGCACATCGGGCCGGTTGGTGGCGGCGACGATGATGATGCCTTCGTTGGCGTCGAAGCCGTCCATCTCGACCAGCAGCTGGTTCAGCGTCTGCTCGCGCTCGTCGTTGCCGCCGCCGAGGCCTGCGCCACGATGGCGGCCGACTGCGTCAATTTCGTCGATGAAGATGATGCAGGGCGCGTTCTTCTTGCCCTGTTCGAACATGTCGCGCACCCGGCTCGCGCCGACGCCCACGAACATCTCCACGAAGTCAGAGCCGGAGATGGTGAAGAAGGGAACATTGGCTTCGCCGGCGATGGCGCGGGCGAGCAGCGTTTTCCCGGTGCCCGGAGGGCCGACGAGCAGCGCGCCCTTCGGGATTTTGCCGCCGAGGCGATGAAACTTGGACGGGTCCCTCAGGAATTCGACGATTTCCTCGAGCTCCTCGCGCGCCTCATCGATGCCGGCAACATCCTCGAACGTCACCTTGCCGTGCTTTTCGGTCAACAGCTTGGCCTTGCTCTTGCCGAAGCCCATCGCGCCGCGACCCTGCCCGTTCTGCATCTGGCGCATGAAGAAAATCCAGATGCCGATCATGATAAGGAACGGCAGCGCGCCGACGATGACCTGCTGGATCAGCGACGGCCTGTCTTCGGGAACGGCGTCGAACTTCACGTTCTGCGCCTGCAGGCGCTCAATCAGTTGCATGTCGCCGGGGTTGTAGGTGCGGAATACCTGGTCGTTGGAAAGCTTGCCGGTGATCTGGCGGCCGGAGATCGCGGCCTCCTTCACCTGGCCTTCATCGACCTTGTTCAGAAATTCGGAGTAGGCGATCTGCTCGCTTGAGCCGCGCTCTTGCGAGGGGCCCTGGAAGAGCTGCACCATCAAGACAAGCGCCAACAGGATACCCGCCCACATCAGGATATTGCGGACGAGCGGAGAGGGCGGCTTGCGGTTTCCTTCGGACATGGATCAGTCCCTTTCTTGTACGCAATGTAGGGAGCATTGCCGCCATCCGCAATTCGGATGAATCGCTAAGTAACATTGCCGCAATCTCTCAAAAGGGGCGCTGTCGGCGCTGCTTCCTCTTGTCACGGCGCTGGACGCGGCCATCGTTGGAACATAGGGTGAACATATGACATCCCTCGATCTCCGGTCCAAACTCGCGATTCTCGCCGATGCGGCCAAATACGATGCATCCTGTGCATCATCGGGCACCGCCAAGCGCAACTCGGCATCCGGCAAGGGGCTGGGTTCGACGGAAGGCATGGGCATCTGCCATGCCTATGCGCCGGACGGGCGCTGCATTTCGCTGTTGAAGATCCTGCTGACCAACAGCTGCATCTTCGATTGCGTCTATTGCATCAACCGCAAGAGCTCCAACGTCAGGCGCGCACGCTTCACGGTGGACGAGGTGGTGTCCCTGACAATCGGATTTTACCGGCGCAACTATATCGAGGGGCTGTTCCTGTCGTCGGGCATCATCCGATCTTCGAACTACACGATGGAACAGCTGGTCGAGGTTGCGCGGCGGCTGCGCGAGGACGAGGATTTCCGCGGTTATATCCACCTGAAAACGATCCCCGACGCCGACCCGGCGCTGCTGGAGATGGCGGGGCGGTACGCGGACCGCCTGTCCATCAATATAGAAATGCCGACGGATGCGGGGCTCGCGAAGCTGGCACCGGACAAGACGCCGGCCTCTATCGCGGGCTCGATGGAGACACTTAAATCGGGGATCCTGGACGCAAAGGACGCCAAGAAGCGCTACCGGTCCGCGCCGCGCTTTGCACCGGCCGGCCAATCGACCCAGATGATCGTTGGTGCCGATGCTGCGGACGACCACGCCATATTGGGGCGCGCCGAAGGGCTTTATGGCACATTCGGAATGCGCCGTGTGTACTACTCCGCTTACAGCCCCATTCCCGACAGCAGCGCCGCCCTGCCCCCCAGCCGGCCGCCGTTGCTGCGCGAACACCGGCTCTACCAGGCCGATTGGATGCTGCGCTTTTATGGCTTCACCCTGCCCGAGATTGCAGCCGCGTCTCCCGGCGGGCATCTGGCGCTCGATATGGACCCGAAGCTGGCCTGGGCGCTGGCGAACCGGCACCTGTTTCCACTGGATGTGAACCTGGCGCCGCGCGCGTCGCTTCTACGCGTTCCCGGGCTTGGGCCCAAGGTCGTGGGGCGGATCCTTTCGGCCCGGCGCTGGCGGATGCTGCGGATGGACGATGTGACGCGGCTTGTTTCCAGCCCCCGCAAGGTGAAGCCGTTTCTGGTGACACCCGACTGGCGGCCCACCGCAACGCTCGACAGTGCGGGATTGGCGGCCACATTGGCCCTGCCGCCCGAGCAGTTGCAGCTGTTCTGACAATGGTTCGAGCCGAGCTTGCCCACCCCGCCGATTTGGACGGGTTTCGCCATGCGGTGCGCCGCGCCCTGGCGCTGGATATTGCACCGGTGGACATCGACTGGGGCATTGCAGGCGAAGGCAACGGGCTGATGCTGGCATCGCCCCTGCCCGATTGCCAGGTTGCCACGGCACCCAAGGTTCCAAGGCGCTTCGTGGAACTGGCGGAACTGGTGATCTGCCACAGCGATCCGGCGCGATTCCGCCTTTTGCACCAAGCGCTGGTGCGGCTGCAGGCCATGCCACAGCTGCTGGAGGACCGGTCGGACGCGCTGGTCGACCGGATGGAGACGCTGGCGAAATCGGTCAGCCGGGACCGGCACAAGATGCGGGCCTTCGTGCGGTTCCGCGAATTGCAGGAGCCTGAAGGGCCGCATTTCATCGCCTGGTTCGAGCCTGACCATCATATCGTGCGGTTGAACTGCGGCTTCTTCATCCGCCGCTATGCCAGCCAGCGCTGGACGATCCTGACGCCCGAAGCGTCCGCTCACTGGGATGGCAGCGCCCTGCACATGTTGCCCGGTGCCAGCAAGGCCGATGCGCCGGAAAGCGATTCGCTGGAGGAGATCTGGAAAACCTATTATGCCAGCACCTTCAACCCCGCCCGCCTGAAGGTGAAGGCGATGCAGGCCGAAATGCCGAAGAAATACTGGAAGAACCTGCCGGAGGCAGCGCTTATTCCCGACCTGATCGCCGGGGCTGAAGCGCGGATGACGCAGATGATCGCACCCGCCGAACGTGAAAGCCCGGGGGCGATCGGCACGCTGGCGCAGTTGAAGGCTGCCGCTTCCACTTGTCGTCTTTGCCCTTTGCACGAACAGGCAACGCAGACGGTGTTCGGTGAAGGGCCCGCGGATGCGCGGTTGATGATCGTGGGGGAACAACCCGGAGACCAGGAGGATCTGCAGGGACGGCCCTTCGTGGGGCCTGCGGGCGCGATGCTGGACAGGGCGCTGGCCGAAGCCGGGATCGACCGGTCACAGGCGTGGGTGACCAACGCGGTCAAGCACTTCAAGTTCGTGGCACGCGGGAAGCGGCGAATCCACGAATCGCCGAGCCCGGCGGAAATCCGGGCCTGCCGCTGGTGGCTGGACCATGAACGGGCGTTACTGAAACCGGGGCTCGTGCTGATGCTCGGCGCAAGCGCCGGGCGGGCGCTCCTGGGGCGGGCCGTGATAGTGGGAAAAGAGCGTGGCAAACCGCTGCGCCTGCCCGATGGCGCACCGGCATTTCTGACGGTGCACCCGAGTTACCTGCTCAGAATCGAGAATGCCGCGACGGCGCGCGCCGAATACAGCCGGTTCGTGGAAGACCTCAAGGCCGCTCGCGCCATGGCAGACGGGCAGTAGCAGTGCGCGTGCCCGGCCGGCCTGCCCCTCCGATGCGCGTGCCAATCCGGGATTGCCGACAGGATAAGGATCCGCCCCGTGGCAGCGTTGCGACGGGCGTGCGCAAGCGCATGACAGGCGGGTGCGTTCCAGAACGCCCGCGCCGCCGCCGGAGGCCCATCATGCACGTCCACCGCCCCTGTTGGCAGGCTGGGCGCCCGGCCTTGGCGGCACACGACAGCACAGGATCAGCGCTGGCGCAGTCTATTTGCTGCGATGTCTGCAATCTCGGCTTCGCGGATTGCGATGCGCGCTTCCATCTGCGCGCGGACCATGGCGAGGATTTCCGGCCGGGCGGTGGCCGGGGTTCCGCCGCCGACCGGCTGGGGATCATATTCAAGCGCCAGTTGCGCCGCTTCGGCGACATCACGGCCATGCAGACGCTCGATCACCTGGAACGCGAAATCGATGCCGGATGTCACGCCACCGGCAGTGATCCGGTTGCGGTCCGTCACTACGCGCTCCTGCACGAAGGTGGCCCCGAACAGCGCCAGCTGATGGCCGGACGCCCAGTAGCAGCCCGCCCTGTACCCATCGAGCAGGCCTGCTGCGGCAAGGATGAGCGAGCCGGTGCAGACGCTGGTGACAAGGTCTGCGCCGGCCGCCTGGGTGCGGAGCCAGCCGAGTACGTCCCGGTCCTGCATGATGGGCGCGACAGGCGAGCCGCCGGGCACGCACAGCATGTCGAGCCGGGGGCAATCATCGAACGTGACCGTGGGCATCATCGAGAGGCCGCAGTCGCTGGGAACGGGATCGAGCGATTTCCACACGAAGTGCAACTGCGCGCCCGGCATGCGGCTGAGCACCTGAGCCGGGCCGGTCATGTCCAGCTGGGTGAGGTTGCGCCAGAGCAGGAAGCCGACATGATAAGGGCCGACATTAGAAGGATGGGGCATTGAACCCTCCGATTGCGAGCGCGAATGTCGTGCGGGGTACCTGCCGGCTGCTGTGGCTGCAAGGCTGGTCCCCGCTGACGGAAGTGACGCTTGCCGATGGGCACCGGGCGGATATCATGGCCATTGGCCGCAGTGGCGAAATACTGATTGTGGAGATCAAGGTTTCGGCAGCGGACCTGCTGGGCGACAGGAAGTGGCAGCACTACCGGGATTATGCCGACCGCTTCGCCTGGGCGGTGCCCCCGCACCTGGCAGACCATCTGGAGCGCGACCGGTTCGATCCGGGCCTGTGCGGAATGCTGGTCGCGGACCGGCACGAGGCGCTGTGGATGCGGGAGGCGGCGATCAGGGCGCTGGCGCCCGCGCGGCGAAAGGCCGTGACGCTGGCCTTTTCCCGGTGCGGGGCGGAACGGGCACTTCGCGCAAGCGATCCCGCCTTTGACGGATTTGCGCGCTGGTGATTGAGCTCGGGGTGGTTGCAGGGTTCGCGAAAGAGTCCGCGCACCTGGCGGCGTTGGCTAACCCGCGCGGGCTGCATCAATCCTCGGGGGCGATGGTGACCTTCAGGCCATCGAGCGCGTCGGTGAAGGCGATCTGGCACGACAGCCGCGACGTGGCGGCGCGATGGTCCGAGCTGTCGAGCAGGTCGGCTTCGTCTTCATGCGCGCTGCCGACTTGTTCGGCCCATGCAGGATCCACGATCACGTGGCAGGTAGCGCACGAGCAGGACCCGCCGCATAGCGCGAGCAGTTCATCGAACCCGTTGTCGCGGATGACTTCCATGACCGACAGTCCGGAATCTCCGGTGACGGCACTTTCATTGCCCTTGCGGTCTGTGACGATAAGCGTTGGCATGGTTTCTCCGGATTTCGGCCGTGACCCCCACGGTTCTGAAGCCTATTAGCGACGCTGCTGCCCGGTGCAAGCCGGACAAGAAGGAGAGGACGGCCGTGCAAGTGGATGCCGTGGAGGATAGTGGCGACGGCCTTACGGAGGCGCGGATCACCCTTGCAGCTGCACGGCTGGGCGAAGCCGAACCGCGTTTTGCCGCCCTGCAGCAGCGCCATGGCCTTCCAGCCCCGCGAGTCCGGCCCCGGGGGTATGAAGCCCTGCTTCGCGCCATCGTGAGCCAGCAGGTTTCAACCGCCGCTGCCGCCAGCATCTGGCGCAAGCTGGAAGCGCAGATCGGCGATCTCCACGATCCGGCGCGGCTCATCGCCGTCGATCCCGACGCCCTGCGCGCAGCCGGGCTTTCGCGCCAGAAGGCAAGCTATGCCCAGAGCCTGGCCGTGCATGTGGCAGACGGCACCTTGCCCCTTGCGTCTCTCCCTGTGGATGACGAGGCAGCGATTGCGCTCTTATCGTCGGTGCGGGGGCTCGGGCGCTGGTCTGCCGAAATATATCTGCTGTTCGCCGAAGGCCGGGCCGACGTATTTCCCGCAGGAGACCTTGCCGTGCAGGAGCAGGCGGGGCGGCTGTTCCTGAACGGCGAGCGCCCGACGGAAAAGCCGCTGCGCGCGATGGCGGAAGCGTGGCGGCCGCACCGGGGCGTTGCCGCGTTGATGTTGTGGCACGCATACAATGCCCCGGCGCTGTGAGCGTCCAGCATGTCATATCCGCATCGAACAGCATGCTGAAGCGGCTGCGGTCGCTGAGGGAGAAAAAATATCGCCGGGCCGAAGGGCTTTTTCTGGCGGAAGGGCTGCGGATCTGCACCGAGGCGCTGGACGCGGGTTGGGTGCCGCACGTGCTGGTATTCGCCGAGGGCAAGGCTGATCATCCGCTGGTGCAGCGGCTGGTGCAGGCAACGGTTTCAGGCGGCGGAACAGTGATCGAGACGTCCGCCGAGCTTCTTTCGGGGGTCACCGGGAAGGACAATCCGCAGGCTGTGGCTGCCGCCTATGCGCCGCGCGTGCTGGCGCTGGCCGACTTGACGCCGGGCCCTCGAACGCTGGTGGCAGAGCGGCTGCGCGATCCGGGCAACCTCGGCACGTTGCTGCGCGCCTGCGATGCGACGGCGGCAAGCGCGCTGGTCCTGGTCGATGAAAGCACGGACCCGACCAGCCCGGAGGCGGTCCGTGCCTCGATGGGCGCCTCTTTCACCGTGCCGTGCGTGCACGCAACCACAGACGAACTGCTGGCATGGAAAGCCGGCCATGGCACGCAGCTGATCGGTGCCGCACTCGATCCGCGCGCGACAGATTATCGTGCCGCCAGCTACGAAGCGCCAGCGCTCCTGTTGCTGGGAAACGAGGCGCAGGGCCTGCCCGAGGCGCTGAAGGCCGCTTGCGATCAGCTTGTCATCATGCCGATGCGCGGCAAGGCGGACAGCCTGAACGTCGCCATGGCAGGCACGCTGATGCTATACGAAGCGCTGTATCGCCAGGAGGGGTGTTCGGCCTGAGGCGGCGGACGCCCACCCACTGCGTCAGCGCGCAACTTGAAAGCGCTCCCCGCCCCTGCCAAGGGGGCATTATGGCAACGCAACCGGCGACGGACATGTCGCGAATCCGCAATTTTTCGATCATCGCCCACATCGATCATGGGAAGTCGACGCTTGCCGACCGCCTGATCCAACAGACGGGCGGGCTCACCGAGCGCGAAATGTCGGCCCAGGTTCTGGACAATATGGACATCGAGCGCGAGCGGGGCATCACCATCAAATCGCAGACCGTTCGGCTCGACTACAAGGCGAAGGACGGCAAGGACTATATTCTCAATCTGATGGACACGCCCGGCCATGTCGACTTCGCCTATGAAGTCAGCCGGTCTCTGGCCGCGTGCGAGGGCGCGCTGCTGGTGGTGGATGCCGCGCAGGGCGTTGAAGCGCAAACGCTGGCCAACGTCTACCAGTCGATCGAGCATGACCATGAGATCGTGCCCGTGATCAACAAGGTGGACCTGCCCTCTGCCGAGCCGGAAAAGGTGAAAGCCGAGATCGAGGAGATCATCGGGCTGGATGCATCCAATGCGGTGCTGACCAGCGCGAAGACAGGCCTGGGCATCGCCGACGTTCTGGAAGCCATCGTGACGCGGATACCGCCGCCAAAGGGCGACACCACGGCGCCATTGAAGGCGATGCTGGTGGACAGCTGGTACGACCCCTATCTCGGCGTCGTGATCCTGATCCGCGTGATCGACGGGCAGGTCAAGAAAGGCATGACGATCAAGTTCATGGCCGGGGACACAACGCACCTGGTCGATCGTGTGGGCGCATTTCGCCCAAAGATCGAGCAGCTGCCCCAGCTTGGGCCCGGCGAGATCGGGTTCCTGACCGCGCAGATCAAGGAGGTTGCCGAGGCGCGCGTGGGGGATACCATAACTGACGCCAAGCGGCCGGCGAACCAGGCGCTTCCGGGCTTCCGCGAAGTTCAGCCTGTGGTGTTCTGCGGGCTGTTCCCAACCGATGCCGCCGATTTCGAGAAGCTGCGCGAGAGCATTTACAAGCTGCGCCTGAACGATGCGTCGTTCAGCTTCGAGATGGAAACATCCGCCGCGCTGGGCTTCGGCTTTCGCTGCGGCTTCCTGGGTCTCCTGCATCTGGAGATCATCCAGGAGCGACTGACCCGCGAATATGATCTGGATCTCATCACCACGGCGCCGAGCGTCGTCTACAAGATCCACCTGTCAGACGGCACCGAGCTCGAGCTGCACAACCCGGCCGACATGCCCGACCCGGTGAAGATCGACCATATCGAGGAGCCGTGGATCGAAGCGGTGATCTATGTGCCCGATGAGCATATGGGCAGCGTCTTGAAGCTGTGCCAGGACCGGCGCGGGATCCAGAAGAACCTGACCTATGTGGGCGGGCGGGCACAATTGACCTACGAGTTGCCGCTGAACGAAGTCGTGTTCGATTTCTACGACCGGCTGAAGAGCATTTCGCGCGGTTACGCGAGCTTTGACTATCATCAGGTCGGCCACCGCACCGGCAATCTGGTGAAGATGACGATCATGGTGAACGGCGAGCATGTCGATGCCCTGTCCATGATCGTGCACGCCGATGCTGCCGAAGGGCGCGGCCGGCATATGTGCGAGCGGATGAAGGACCTGATCCCGCGGCACCTGTTCAAGATCCCGATCCAGGCGGCCATCGGCGGGCGCATCATCGCGCGCGAAACGATCGCGGCACTGCGCAAGGACGTGACGGCGAAATGCTATGGCGGCGACATCAGCCGCAAGCGCAAGCTGCTCGACAAGCAGAAGGAGGGGAAGAAGCGCATGCGCCAGTATGGCAGCGTGGATATCCCGCAGGAGGCCTTCATCGCAGCGTTGAGGATGGGGGATGAGTAGCGACTTCGGCTAGACAGGGTCTGGTGCTGGCCGCATCAGAAGCCCGCGCCTCCCTCGTCCGGCATATGACCTTCTCCAACGGCAGGCGTCCACTTGGCCATCGAGCGAGACTGTCCACACAAACCGAGCCACCTCCGTGGGGGCGATTCTATGCATGATAGTATCTCTGGCAAACGAAGCCAGACTGGCATTTATCGGCTAGCCATTGGCATCCAGCATGGTGCGCGACGGGACGGACATGCGGCAAGGGTTGGTGAAATTCGATCAGGCCCCTTTCAACGGAAATAGGGGATTTCGCGAAATTGTTGGTTCCAGGCTTGGAACGGGGGCGACTGCAAGTTTAAGATTTTGTGTGACCGCACCCCAGAGGAGGCTGAAGCGCTCGCATTCCAAGTTATGCTGAGTATGATCAGGCGCCTATGAGAGTACAGTTCTCCCTGAGCATCGTCACGCGTGTCGATCACTTCAGAGCCGTCGAGGGTGTGAGCGCGGCGGCCCGAGACGCCGGAGGCTGGGTCGATGATGTCAACTTCTTCTCCAACATCGTCGCTGTTCTTCGGATTGATCTACCGTCAAATGCGGTTCCTCTGTTTATCGCAAATTTGCTTGGAGCTGACTTAAGACCATACCCCGAGATCCTGCAAATACTGGCACGGCACGCGAAAACGATCGGCGCGGACGAAGATCTGACGTGTTCCATCAGGATGACATTCGTTCACGACGAGCCTGATCAGCGTCGTCTTGTTCCCAGCGTCCCTGGCTCATTAGCAGAACAGGGTGGCGATTGTGACCCACGGCCGTTTTCATGGACGACGAGATAACGCGTGTTTGGGACCGTCCGCGCCTCATTGAAGCGGAGCGATTGGCTGAGATGCTGTAAGCTTTCCTAGTGGTGAAAACCTGACGCTTGGTACCCCCGCTGTTGGACCGCTATCGGGTGGAAAAGCGGTCGGGTAGGAACCGACCCAAACTCGGTCATTCCCCGTCGAGGAGGGGCTCATTAAAGTCGGCCTTCTGTTCACGAGCTCTGAATTAGGCAACTATGCCAATTGCAGGCAATGGGCAGCATGGGGGGTCGATGGCACGAGTATTGATTACCGGAGCACGGCGAGGAATCGGTCGTGAAATCGCCCTGTTGCTCGCCCGTGCGGGCCACGCGGTGATGGCCACGATGCGCAACACAGACGGCTGCGATCTGGCCGAGATCGCCGACCGCGAGAGTCTTTCAATTTTGGTGGCCAACCTTGACGTCGATGACGATGGCTCGGTCGCCGAGTTCTTTGCGACGTTCGCCGATGCTTCCGAACCTTTGGACATCCTGATCAACAATGCCGGCATCCTGTCGATTAATGCCATCGAGGATGAGACCATCGCCACCATGCAGGCGATTATGAACACCAATTTTTTTGGTGCAGTCAGGTGCATGAAGGCCGTGATTCCACCGATGCGCGCGCGTGGTAGTGGGCTGATCATCAACATTTCGTCGATATCGGGACGAATGACTGCGTTTGGGATGGGCGCCTATTGCGCGTCGAAATACGCCCTGGAAGCCGCGAGCGAGGCACTGGCGCAAGAAATGGCGCCCTTCGGTGTCCGTGTCGCCTTGGTTGAACCTGGGATTGTCGCAACCGACATGGCGGTCGAAAATCTGCCCAGCCCGCATGTCGGCAGCGCCTATCCCCATGGCCGGCGCATGTTGGCTTTCTACGCGGATACCGGCGTTTCGGGTCCCCCGCCCTCGGTCGTCGCTGAAACAGTGAGCGATCTCGTGAACGGCAGGATCACGGCATTCCGAACGCTATGTGGCCCGGACGCCGCATCATTTCTGGCGTTGCGCAACAGCCTGACGGATGAGGCGTGGATCGCAATGAGCGACACGCTCGATGACGGCATATTTTTCGAAAGGTTCGAAGCTGCAAGCAGTGTCGGCTGATTTCTGAACGAACGCCGCCGGCAGCCGAAGCTTCCCGTGCCCGACAATGGCAGCTTTAGACGGTTTTATCGTCGTACCGGACATTCCGGACCCCACCACTTCCAGCCGTTCAGTCGCTCGATCGTTGGGCACCAAATGTTAGGTTTTCACTACTAGGGAGCCAGCGGCGTGCCGAACGGCACTATTTGAGTCGCTTCCGGCCCGGCTGTTTGTCCACCCGATACCTGCCATTCGTCTTCTGGGCTATCCCATCGCCGAAACGCCGCGCGAATGATGACAAGTGGTGGGGAGCGGTCGGTCCACTTTTGGGAATCCGACCCCAAGAAGTGGACATTCAGGTGACTAGAGCGAGTCTCGTTCTGACTGCATCAGAACGGCCGCTCTGTCTCCTTGTTTTCCCGCATGGGCTTCCGATCCAGGTGATTCGACCAGATCGGAACATGCTCTAGTCGAACAACGACGATACGCTCGATTCATCCGAGATGCGGCGGATTGCTTCGCCGATGAGGGGCGCGATTGTGAGGACGCGGATCTTCTGCGCTTCCGCAACGGGTGGGAGAGCGAAGATGGAGTCCGTGATGACAAGTTCGGTGAGAGCCGAGCCTTCGACGCGGGCAACTGCGCCACCTGAAAGGACCCCGTGCGTAACGTAGGCGGCGACGCCGGCGGCCCCCTGGTCCATCAGGGCCTGGGCTGCGTTGCACAGCGTGCCAGCTGAATCGACGATATCGTCGACCAGGATGCAGAAGCGGTCCTTCACATCGCCGATGATGTTCATGACTTCGGATTCGCCGGGCCGTTCGCGGCGCTTGTCGACGATTGCGAGCGGCGCATTATCGAGCCGGCGGGCGAGTGCGCGCGCGCGGACGACACCGCCGACATCGGGAGACACCACCATCAGCTTGCCACCCTGAGCCGGGTAGCGGGACTGGATATCGGCCGACATGACGGGAGCGCCATAGAGATTGTCTGTCGGGATATCGAAAAAGCCCTGGATCTGCCCGGCGTGGAGATCGACAGACAGCACGCGCGATGCGCCCGCGACGGTGATGAGGTTCGCCACCAGTTTTGCCGAAATGGGGGTCCGGGGGCCGGGCTTCCGATCCTGCCGGGCATAGCCGAAATAGGGGACGACAGCGGTGATCCGCTTGGCAGAGGCGCGGCGGAGCGCGTCGATGCAGATGAGCAGCTCCATGAGGTTGTCGTTCGCCGGCGCCGACGTGGATTGCAGAACGAACACATCCTGACCGCGCACATTCTCATGGATTTCGACGAAGATTTCTTCATCTGCAAAGCGCCGTACAGACGCCGCCGTCAGCGGGATTTCCAGATAGCGGGCAACCTCTTCGGCAAGCTTCGGATTGCTGTTTCCGGCCAGCAGCTTCATGGCAATGATCCCCTTTTCCCGCCAGCTAGCCCATGCGATGCCTGCGGGCAACGCCTGATGCAGCAGGCCATGCGCGGACTGCGCACGATCAGAGCAGGGCGGTTACCCCGTAGGCCACCGAGACCATCAGCACGATACCGAACAGGTTCACCAACAGGCCCGCACGGACCATATCGTGGATGCGGACGAGGCCGGTACCGAACGCGATCGCGTTGGGGGGCGTGCCCGAGGGCATCATGAAGCCCCAGCTGGCGGCAAACGCGGCCGCCATGACAAGCGGCAGCGGAACCACGCCGGTTTCCAGCGCGACCGCGGCGACGACCGGCATGAAGGCACTGGCGGCGGCCACGTTGCTTGCAAATTCGGTAACGAGGACGACAATCGCCACGACGATCAGCGCCATGACAACGGGATGGAGGCCGCCCAGCCCCGACATCCGGCCGCCGATCCAGCCGGCAAAGCCGGATTCGGTGATGGCGCCGGCGAGTGCGAGGCCGCCGCCGAATAGTAGCAGGATATCCCACGGCACACGAGCCGTCGCGTCGCGCCAGTTGAGCAGCGCGCCGCCGCCCTGTGCGGGCACAACGAACAAGAGGAGCGCAACGGCAATGGCGACCATGCCGTCCTCTACCGGCGGCAGGCCCAGCGGGCCCTTCAGGAAGGGCAGCACAAGCCAGCCGGCCAGCAGCAGGCCGAGAAGCGGCAGCAGACGACACTGGTTGGATGTCATGGGGCCCCCATGCCCCAGCACATCGGCGACGGCGCGACGATCGAGCGACGTGGCGGGAATGCGGAACAGCCATACAAGAACCAGCGCGGCCGCAGGGATCGCCAGCGCCACCAGCGGAAGCCCGAAGGCCAGCCAGGTGACGAAATCCACCTTTATGCCCAGCGACTGTTCGATGATGCCTGCGGAGATGGCGTTGGTTGGCGAACCGACCAGCGTTCCGAGCCCGCCGATTGTTGCCGAATAGGCAATGCCGAGAACCAGTGCCGTGCCGAAGCCGGCAACGCCGGCAATTCCGGCTTTGCCGGCAGCACCCGGTGCGCCCGGTGCGCTCCCGTCGGGCACATGTCCACCGATGCCTGCAACACCCACGAGGGCGAGCGCCACGGGCATCATGATGAGGGCGCTTGCAGTGTTGGAAACCAGCATCGACACCAGCGCCGTTGCCACCATGAAGGCGAACAGCAGCCCGCGCGGAGAAGCAGGCGCGCGCCGGACGATATTCAACGCAAAACGCCGATGCATGCCGTGGGTTTCGACTGCGATGGCGACCAGCGCGCCGCCCAGCACAAGGAAGATGATGGGCGACCAGTACAGGCCCGCAACGTCAGCAGGCGGCATGACGCCCATCAGCGGGAGCAGCAGGAAGGGCAATGTTGCCGTGAGGGCAAGCGGCAATGCCTCTGTGAGCCACAGAAGCGCCATGACGGCTGCCAGCGCAGCCACAGCCCAACCGGCATCCGACAGGCCGTCCGGAGCCGGCAACAGCCGCAGCAGCAGCAGCAGCAGGCCGGCCATCAGGCAGATCGCAAGCGTTCGGCTTTCAGTCTGCACGGGGATGCGTGCGGCTCCGGTTGTTGATCCGACGATGGCGCTGTGGAGCTTCGCCGGGCCCACCGTGGCGGATGCTTCTGGGAACGACATCGTGCAAAGCTGCTCGCGCGCCGGAACGCGGGGTGCGGATCATGCCGCGACGGCAGTCTTGGCGCGCTTGCCGTTGAACAGCAGGGTAAGGGTTGCGCTCGGCACGATCAGGCGACGGTGGACCCAGAACAGCACCGGATAGCCGATGATCAGGATTGCCATGAAGATGATGCCAAGGTTGTTCGTGAGCTGGCCCACGGCATTCGCGACGAGGTAGATGACGAGAAAGTGGAACATGTAAAAGCTGTAGACCCCATCCGTGAGGGCAGTGAGCTTCGGGCTGCCCTTTTTCACCAGGCGCTCGGTGATGGCGAGAAGCGCGCAGACGATCAGGAAGATGAAGCCTGTGCGCCCGACCCATAGCATCGCGCGCTCCAGCACACGGGGCAGATCGTCTGCATAGAAGGCGTGCGCGGCATAAATGCCACCGAACAGCAGCAGCCCCGGCCAGAACAGGCTGTGCAGCGCCGTATAGAGGCGCCGCTGGGTGAACGCGAGCACGCCGATGCCGAAATAGGGCATATAGCTCAACGTCGCCATGGCGATGTAGGCGAAGGATTCCGGCATCAGGGGAGAGACGAGCTGATCGTTGACCGCGCGAAGGATGACGACTGCGACCCCCATCGCGATCGCAACGCCAAAGAGGGCGGCGCGGCCGCTTACATTCAGATAGTGGCCAAGCCACCTGGTGAAAAAGACGCTGTTTCCCACTGCAAGCATGGCCGGGGTGAGCATGGCATAAGCGAATAACGAGAACAGAAACCACAGATGCAGATGCCAGACCCCGGTTCCCGGGACCGGAAGGCGCCATCCGCCGCGAAAGAAATAATCGGCAAAGCCGATGCCGCCGCCGTGGAACAGCTGGATCAGCCAGTTGGTGATGGGATTGAGCAGGAGCAGCCCCGCAACCAGCGGGACCAGCACGAGCCGGCTGCGGTTGCGCACATAGGCGCCGAATTTGCTTCTGGTTGCGACCATGGCGGTGAAGAAGCCGGAGACGAGAAAGAAGGTCGACATCCGGAAATGGCCGGAAATTTCCTTGATCGCTTCGAACGGCCAGGTGTTTCCGATGGTGGCACCATGCACCATCAGGCCGAACACCATGCAGAAGCAGCGCAGCGCATCGAGATGGTAGATCCGGCTATTGGGCTGCATCTTCCCGCTATAACCTAATGTCGGGAGGAAGAAAGCCCGGGTCGGCTGGGAGAATACCACCAGTTCGACACCAGACCCCGAACGCCGGACTGGGGCGCTCGACTGGGCCCGATCGGCAGGATCGTTGCTTGGCCGGGCTTGGTACGAGCTTTAGAGTTGCTGGGCGGGTCGCCCGATTTGGCGCGGCGGGAACGGGTATGCGGGGCTAACCTGGACCTTTGGCAGGCTAGTCGGCGCGCGCTGTTTCTGGCGCCAATAGGTTGCAATGATGAGGCCCGCCAGCACGAACGCCAGCGCAACGCCGCCTTCCGAACTGAGGATCGTGCGGCTCACAAGAAAAGACAGGATGGCGAGGGCTGCAGCGCCCGCCACCATGTCTTCGCGATTGTCCGCCTTCAAATAGCATCTCGCGCCGACCCATACCGCCGTGATGAAGAAACCGGCGAACAGCAGGAAGCCGAGGACGCCATATTCGATCAACAGGTTGATCGGATAGGCGTCGATGGTGAAATGTCCGCCGAGGTTCGTGTAGGGAACGCGCTCGCTGACAGTGCCCGAGCCATAGCCCAACGGGTTCTTGATGATCTGCGGGATGGCCATGTCCCATTGTGCCGAACGGGCGTCATTGCTGTTCTGGGTCCCCGAGCCCCCGAGCACCCGCACTCGGATCCTTGGGACTAAGAGAACAGCGGCAGCCACAAATGCTGCAAAGGCCGGATAGGCCCAAAGCACCGCAGTTCCCAACAAATCGTTATTTCGTGCCTCGATACGATAGCGCCGAACGGCCCACATCAGCATGAATGCCGGGATCGCGACCACGAAGACGGCAAGCGCGGTCCTGCTGTTCGTGTACCAGGCGGCCGTGAACAGCAGCGCGAACAGAGCGGCGCCCAATCCTGCGCGCCACCATGTCTTGGCATGGAAGATTGCAAACAGCACGAATGGCCCCGCCATTCCGATGAACTCGGCAAAAGCTACGGTGACGGAAAAGACCGACTTGGCCCGATACTCGCCGAAGCGCTGCGCCCCATCGGCGATGATGCTGTTATAAAACTCTTCGGCCAGCAAGTAGGGAGGGATGTAATCCGTCCACATGGGCTTGCCCATTCGCACTTCCGGGATCACGACCGCAGCGATGACCAAGGCGAAGATCAGCATCAGCTTGAGGAACTTCTCGCTGTTGCCCGGCTGCGACATGATCCAGGCGGACAGGAGGAAGGGCAGGTGCCACATGATGTGATCGTTGATATCGCGCGAGATATTGGAGAATCCCGATGCGGCGGACATCAGCAGATGCAGGACAATCCAGCCCAGGAACATCCGCATAATAAGCTGATGGCTCTTGAGAATGTCCGCTATCTCGGTGCGCATGCGGAGCGAAGTGGCTATTTGCAGCAACGCGATCGTCAGCAGGACAAACATCACCAGCCGTTCAAGGGAAATCCACGGAACGCCGGGAAGGTTGAGTGCAATATACTTGGGCCAGATCAGCGAAACGACCATGAACAGGAAGAAGCCGCGCTTGATGCCCTTGTCGAAATGGGGATCGATATCAGGCGCCATCCAGAGCGCGACGGCGAACATGGCAACGATGGGGATTGCGGGAATGAACCAGCCGCGCAGGCCGAAAATGGCGATGAAGAAGCCCATCATCATCGCGAACACCACCAGCGTCGCTACGACGACGACCTTGCTCAAAAGGTGTCGCGTATCGTCCACCCGCCGTGTGTACGGTGGCAATATGCGAGCGCGCTGGTTTAACATGCCCCCGATTTACGGCAGATGCCGCCCTTGTGCTAGCCCGAAAACAGCCGCATCAGTGCTAACCATGTCCGACGCAACACTAATTCACTGACGAGGCCAGTCCAAGATTAAAGGAGGGGCGCGATGGCGACGCTCGTAACCGGTGCGGCCGGCTTCATCGGCTTTCATCTGGCCCGCGCGCTGCTGCACCGGGACGAACCCGTGATCGGTGTCGATTGCCTGGCGCCTTATTACGACATCGGCTTGAAGCACGCCCGGCTTGCCGAGCTTGCGGGGCCGGGCTTTGTGAACCTGCGGACGGATTTTGCCGAACATGCAGCGCTGGAAACTGCGCTGGATGATGCCGAACGCAACGTCGGCCGGATCGAACGGATCGCGCACCTGGGCGCGCAGCCGGGCGTGCGCTGGTCGATCGACCATCCGCTAGATTATGGGCGGGCCAACCTTGTCGGGCATCTGAACCTGCTGGAAGTGGCGCGCCGCCGGGCGGTGCCGATGGTCTATGCCTCGTCCTCGTCGGTCTATGGCGGCAACACCAAGCTGCCGTTTGCCGTAGAGGACCGGGCGGACCGGCCGATATCGCTGTATGCGGCGACCAAGAAGGCCGACGAGCTGCTGAGCGAATCCTACGCGCACCTGTACCGGATCCCGCTGACCGGGCTTCGCTTCTTTACGGTCTATGGGCCGTGGGGGCGGCCCGACATGGCGGTGTGGCATTTCACGCAAAGCTGCCTTTCGGGCCAGCCGGTGAAGGTGTACAACCATGGCCGGATGCGGCGCGATTTCACCTATATCGACGATATCATTGCCGGCGTGCTGGCCTGCCTTGGCAAGCCGCCAGCCGATGATGGCGCGGAAAAGCCGGGCGGAAGTCTCTCGCCGCACGCAATCTACAACATCGGCAACAACCGCTCGGAAGAGCTGCTGCGGCTGATATTGCTGATCGAGACTGCGTGCGGAAAGCCGTTGCTGCGGGAATTTCACCCGCTGCAGCCCGGTGACGTGACCGATACCTACGCCGACATTTCGGCGATTGCGCGCGACCACGGGTTCATGCCGCAGACGCCGATCGATATCGGCGTTCCACGCTTTGTCGAATGGTACCGGGGCTGGCGCGGGGCCTGAGGGCCGATCCCGAGGCTGATGCCGAAATTGAAGCCCGAGGCGGAGGCCGACTTGGTTCCAGTGGCGGATGCCGCGTTGCACCATCGGCCGGGCGGCGCTAGACCCGCGCCCTCCCCCGCGGTCTGCTTGCGCCGCGCCTGTGAAGGATGGCCACAGCTGCGATGCCACGCCTGAACGAACAACTCCGCGCGGCAGCGCTCCAGCTGAGATCCCCGGCAATCCTCGCCTATGGGATCACCGGCTTCGTCGCGGTTGCGTCATTCCTTTCGACCCTGATGCTGGCGCGGCTGTCGGGTGCGGCTGTCATCGGCCACTATGCGCTTGCGATGAGCACGGCGCACCTGCTGGCAAGCTTCTCCGTTCTGGGGCTGGACAGGATCATCGTGCGCGAAGTGGCGGGCGACCTGCGCGTCGGGCAGGATGCCAACGCACGCCGGATCATTCGGCAGCTGGCGCGTGCGGTGGCGATTGTTTCCGCTGTCGTGGCGCTGGCCTATCTTGCCGTGCTGTTCCTCACGCCGCTCAACAGTCGGATCAACGGGGACAAGCTGGCCATGGGGATTGCAGCTGCAAGCATCCTCGTCTGGCCGATGCAGCGGCTCAGTCGATCGGCGCTTCGGGCCATGGGGTTCCAGTTGAAAGGCCAGATGCTCGAGGCATTCCCGACCATCTTCTTCGTCGGCGCAGTGGGCGTGGCCGTGCTGTTGCAGACAAGCCTGTCAGCACCGATTGCAGTTGGGATCATGGTCGTTGGCCAGTTGTTGGCGGGCCTCATCGCCTGGGCTCTGGTGCGACCGATCGTGCAGGCATGGCCTCGGACGGATGTCCCGATGGATCCGCTGCTGCTGCGGGCCGGGCTTCCGATGATGAGCAACCTGTTCCTGCAGATCTTTTCCGACTGGATCATCCTGGCGGCGGTTTCGGCCGATGCCAGCGCGGCCGAAGCCGGGGCCTTCCGGGTAGCGATCCAGATCGTCACCATCATCCTGACCCTGATCTCGACGACAGAACTTTATGTTGCGGCGCGCCTTGCAGGCGACTTCCGGGCCGGTCGACCCGACCTCGCATGGAAGCGGCACCGCCGCGCATCCATCCTGATGGCCGCAGTCGCCGTGCCGCTGGTCGCGATCATGATCCTTGTTCCCGAACAACTGCTGGGGATCGCCTTTGGCCCGGAATTCGTGATTGCGGCGCCCGCCCTTGCCATCATGGCAGGTGGACAGCTTGTGGTGGCTCTGCGCGGCCCCATCGGCGCCATGCTTTCCATGTCGGGCAACGAGCCGGCGCAATTGAAGCTGACGCTGGCCGGATTCGCGCTGCTGCTTGTGCTCGCGTATGTCCTGATCCCGATGTACGGGCTGACGGGCGCGGCGCTCGCGCAGGTAGGGCCGATCCTGCTGCGCTCCGTCGGCGGCTATGTCATGGCAAAACGCCTGATCCCGAACCGGCCGCAGCCTGTGGCTGAGGCACTGCCTGAAAGGGTCGATCCGGCGGATTGAGCCCTGATGTGGCGTGCAAGTCGGCCTTTCGGGCGAACGCGTTGTGGCCGGTCAGGCGTGTCTGGGAACGCTTGGGGTGCCCCATGGCCCCGAAAGATCCTCCAGCGTGATATCGATAGTTTCCGCCTTCAGGCGCAGCATTGGGCCGCCTGAAAAGATGATGAGAAGCTCGTTCTCGGGCTCGAGCGTTATGGCAAGCATCGCCATTACGGTATCGGTGGCCATCGGCCAGTCGCGCCGCTGCACATGGTCCACGAAATCGAAGCGCAGGGCGCAGCGGACGCGGGTCTGGATGCCATCATCGGCAGTCTGGGCTTCCCAGCGGTAGCGGTTCCCGACAAAGGCGAGCCGGCGGCCCTGTTGCGACCAGCCGATGTCGCTGGCCCGCACCGCCATATCCTGCAGCAACGCCGACAGGGGGGCCAGATCTTCGGGCGACTCCGCGCGGAGGTGCAGGCGCTCGCTCAAACGCGAAGGCCATAAGGAGCGCGCGGATCAATCATCTGCGACACGCTCGATATCGGCTCCAACGGCTTGCAGCTTTTCCTCCAGCCGCTCGTAGCCGCGATCGAGATGATAGACACGGCGGACGATTGTTTCGCCCTCGGCTGCGAGGCCGGCGATAATCAGGCTCATGGATGCGCGAAGGTCGGTCGCCATCACGGGCGCGCCGGTGAGCCTCGGGACGCCGCGAACCATGGCGGAGCGGCCCCGGACGGTAATGTCCGCACCCATTCGCGCAAGTTCGGGAACGTGCATGTAGCGGTTTTCGAAGATCGTCTCGGTCAAGACCGAAGCGCCGTCTGCGACCGTGACCAGCGCCATCAACTGGGCCTGCATGTCAGTCGCGAAGCCCGGCCAGGGTGCTGTCTGGGCTGTCACGCCGTGAAGGCCGTTGGAGCGGCTGACGAGGAGGCCGTCGGGCATGTCCTCGAACGAGACGCCGGCGTCTTCTAGCACCGGAAGGGTTGCACCCATCAGGTCCCGGCTGGCGCCGACCAGCAGCAGTTCGCCCCCGGTGATGGCAGCCGCGCAGGCATAGCTGCCGGCCTCGATCCTGTCGGGCATGACGGCGTAGGTTGCGCCGTGCAGGCGGTTGACGCCTTGCACGACCAGCCGTTCGGTGCCGATTCCGCTGATCTTTGCGCCCATGGCCACGAGGCAGTTGGCGAGATCGACGATCTCGGGCTCGCGCGCGGCATTCTCGATAACCGTTTCGCCCTTGGCCAGAACGGCGGCCATCAGCACATTTTCGGTCGCCCCGACGCTGACGACAGGAAAGATGATCCGTCCGCCGACGAGGCCGCCCTTTGGAGCCTTGGCGCGCACGTAGCCCGAAGTCAGCTCGATCTGGGCGCCGAGCGCTTCGAGGCCCTTCAAGTGCAGGTCGATCGGGCGGTTGCCGATGGCGCAGCCGCCGGGCTGGGAGACGGTCGCGACCCCCTCGCGGGCGAGCAGCGGGCCCAAAACCAGGATCGACGCCCGCATCTTGCGGACGATGTCGTAGGGCGCTGTCGTGGACGTGATCCGGTTGGTCGAGATGGTCATGACCCGGCCGAAATCCTCGGGCCGGCTGCCCTGAGTGTGCGTGGACGACCCGAACTGGTTCAGGAGATGGCCGAAGGTGTCAACATCGGCGAGGCGCGGCAGGTTCCGCAGTGTCAGCGGTTCATCGGTGAGGAGGGCTGCCGGGAGTAGGGTGAGGGCGGCGTTTTTTGCGCCCGAGATAGGAAGTCGGCCCTTCAGCGTGCGGCCGCCGGAAATGCGTATCTGGTCCATAGAGGAGGGTGAATAGCGATACCCGCCAAGCTATGCGAGCGCAAAGGAGGCCATCATGATCACACTCTGGCATTGCGTTGACGCCCGCTCGTTCCGACCGCTGTGGATGCTGGAGGAACTGGGGCTTCCCTACAGCCTGCAACTGCTGAAGTTTCCGCCGCGCTATCTGGAGCCGGCCTTCATGGAGAAGAACCCGCTGGGGACGATCCCCTATTTCGAGGATGACGGCGACGCGGCGGCGGGAACTGCCCCGCAGGTGCTGACGGAAAGCAGCGGTATCCTGCAATATCTGGCCCAACGGTATGGCCCGACAGCGCTTGCCGTGGCGCCCGATGAGCCGGACTTCGGCGCCTATGTGAATTACCTGTTCCAATCGGATGCGACCTTCACCTTTCCGCAGACCATCACCTTCCGGTACCGGGTGCTGGAGAAGCCCGAGCGGCGCCAGCCGCAGGTTGCCGATGATTATGCAAAATGGTTCACGGCGCGGATGCGGTGGGTGGAGGGGCACCTGGACGATGGACGGGATTGGCTGGTGGCCGGGCGGTTCACGGCGGCCGACATCGCGGTCGGCTATGCCTGCCTGCTGGCGGATACGCTTGGGCTGCTGGACGGTCTGGGGCCTAATATCCATGCCTGGTGGGGCCGTTGCCAAGCGCGCGATGGTTACCGGCGCGCGAAGGATGCCCAATCGGGGCAATAAAATTTTCTTACCATCGGGACATGATCGGGGTGCGGGGCTGTTCCCCTCGCCACCCCGGTTAGGACTTCCCGAGGGGCTTGTTAACCTTGGTTCGGCCCAGCCCCTGAAACCGGTAATCAGATGTCAATGCTGACCGGGATTCACCCTTTAACCAGCGCAATCGGAGCGGGAATACCGCCGTCCCTTCGGACCTGACCGGGTGCCCTTTCGCCCCCGGTCGCTTCTGAACGGGAGAAACCGATGACACCCCATGTTGCACGCCGATCCCCCATCATCGCGGGATTGCTGACGGCCACCATGCTGGCCGGACTGGCCCCGGCTCAGGCGCAGGCGCAGGCGCAGGCACCGCGCATCTACTATGTCGACCATGCCGGGGGCGATGATGGCAACGATGGGCTGAGCCCGACTAAGGCTTGGAAGCACGCTCCGGGCGACGCCTCCTTCAGGAACGGAACCGCGCGCATGTTCACGCTGAATGCGGGCGATACGGTGCGGTTTCGCGGCGGTGTTCGGTACCGGGGCAGCTTGATGCCGCGCGCTGCCGGAACGGCTGACGCCAAGGTGATGCTCGACGGATCCTCCTGGGGGGCTGCCCGCGCCATCTTCGACGGCAGCGACATCGCGGAGGGCGTTCGCCGGTGCCGTTCGGCTACCGAATGCTTCGACAACCCGCACTGGCAGAACCTGTGGCGCGCGGACATTCCGGTGACGGCCGAATGGAACACCACGCTGTTCGTGAACGACACGCCGATGCAGGTGGCACAGTGGCCCGCAGTGCAGGCGCAGGACGCTTCGAACGTGAACCTTTTCCAGGCAATTCCCCAGGCGGCCTATGCCCAGCTCCTTGCCGGCTCCATTGCCCACAGCCTGCCGCCGGGCATGGCGACTGGCACGCCCGTTCTGGCGCTGTGGAACAGGCCGAACGAGATCGGCTTCACACCCGATATCCGGGTCACCGGAAGCGGCCTTGAATTCGTGGGGGCCACCTGGTCCAGCGCGAGCTTCAATCCCTATCCAGACCGGGACAACCGATTTGCGATCCAGAACGCGCCGGGCCAGGTGAACCGGCCGGGCCTGTCGGCCATCAGCCCGAAGGATGGGGTAGCGATCTTCTGGCCGACAGCGTCGCTGGCGGCGCCGCGCGTGGCTCTTGGAACGGCGCGCACAGGGATCAATCTCGCCCGGGCGAACCACATGGTTGTCCGCGGGTTTTCGTTCTCGAACTTCAACGCGCATGCCATCATCCAGAGGTCGTCGAACATGGGGAATGTGATCCGCGACAACAGTTTCCGGTCGATCGCGCAGACGACCGCGATCTGGGCGGTAGCGGCGCGCGATTTCACGATCTTCCGAAACGATTTCCAGAACCTGTCCTGGAGCGCGGGCATCAAGATCGACAGCACGCTGGGGCCGGTGATGATCCGTTGCAACAGGATGACGGACGTGACGAAGACAGCCATCAATTTCAATAATGTGGGCAACGCAACGGTACGGGCGAACACCATATCGGGGATCAAGGGCAACCACGCCAACGGCATCAGCGCCTATAACGACAGCCGGAATGTTCTGATCGACGGGAACATCGTGAAGAATGCGGCCCGTCCCTTCACAACCCACGGCGCAAGGACAATGATGCATGCCAGCGGGACGCCCAGCGTGCGGGTCAGCAACAACATCTTCCTGTCCAGCAGCGATGGCGGGGCGGGTCTGACAAGCTATGGGCGGACACCCGATTTCGTCGTGATGAACAATTTCCTTTCGGGCCCCCGGTTCGGCATGAAGCTTGCGGGCACCGAAACAGGCTTTGTGGCGACGGGAAACCGCCTGGTGGGCCAGGTCGCCATCACCAGCAAGGGCGCTGTGAGCGTGACAGCGGACGCCAACCAGTTGCACAGCGCAGATGGCAATGGCGCGCTTCTGGTGCAGCAGATGCACAAGGCGACAATCAACCCGGAGGCATGCACCAGCTAGAACAGCCTTAGGCAGGGCTGCCCTATAAAGGACGGCAGCGAGGCTGCCTTATAGAGGACGGCTGCGGACGACTTTTAGCGGGCTTCCGCTGGCGGGGATGCTGCAGCCGTCGTCTCCGAAATTGCCCGTCAGCATATCGGAATAAACGAGGTCTTCGCGATTGCCTTTGATCGTCCAGTCGGGTCGTGCATGATCCTGCCGCGCGATATTCGTGGTGACGTTGTCGACAACCTGCACATCCCGATCGCTCTTGTTGAGCAGAAGCCCCATTTTCGGCCCGGCAATGATATTTCCCTCGATCAGAACGCCAACGGTGCTGGCGCCCCAGCTGTTGATCGCGGCCTGGCCCGTCGGGTTGCTGACGAAGATGTTGTTGCGGATCGTGAAGCGGTTCGGAACGTCGGGAGTCTTGTTGCCGTGAAAGGTCATCGGGCGCGACGCGGCAACGACGCAGTTGTTTTCAACCAGAATGTCCTTGTTGGCAAGGTAGAGGGTTATTCCGTTGGCGTGCACGCCTGTCAGCTCTGCAAGAAAGTTTCCGCGGATCACCCCCCCGTGTACGCTCCAGAGCATCAGGGCTGTCCCGCCGATCCTGCGGAAGACATTGCCCTCGACCACGACGTTGGTGGAGTGCTTTCCAGCCGCCCGGAAGCCGCGCCCCAGCGCCACGTCTTCCATCCGGTTCTGTGCGAACCTGAGGCCATCAACCTTGGGGAATTCGACAATGCTTGCCCGATGCTCGATGTGCGCCGGCCCGATTCGGTTGCCGACGACCTCGATTGCGGCTGCACCACTCTTGAAGCTGGTGACCGCACGCCCTTCCTTGGTGCTGGAGACCGACCCCACGAGGTTCCGAAGATGCAGCCCTTCGATCCGGACATCCCGGTTCCCGTTGACATCGATACCGAAGCGACCCGAACCGATCGACAGGTTCGATGCCGTCTCGCCCGGCCTGAGTCGCGCGATGACAAGCTCTGGCCCTGCCACGAAGAAAGTCCCCGGGTCCGCGAGACCGGCGCCACTGCCCACCAGCGATACGGGAACGGTCTTTTCGTAGAATGTCAGGCCCTCGGGATCGAAGAACAGCCGGTCGCCCTCCACGCGCAGAACCGGGCGCCGGCGAACCTGGTTCGGGCGCACCCAGATGGCCAGTTCAAGCGCACCCCCGCTGCGGGCCGCATCTGCCAAAGCCGGCGAAACCAGTTCGCCGCGCATGACGGCTGCGAGATGTTCGTCCGGCACAGTTTCGAAGTTCCGGCGATCATCCGAGACAAAGGGATCGGGCAGCTTGGGCAACTGGGACGTGTAGTAGAGGCCCTGTGGGCCGAACAGGATGATCCGCTTGCTGACCGGCCGGTCGAACTCCACCCGATGGAGTCCCTGCCAGGCCTGGATGCCGCCGCAATCCCCGGCGCTGGTGCAGGGGCGGATTGCGCGCACGGGATCCGAGCCGTCGATGATGCCCATGCCCTTGCCCCAGCCCAGACCACTGTAGACGATTGGCGCTTCGGTTGTGCCGCTGGCCGGCACGGTTATCGATCCCCGATAAGGAACGCCGGCGCGGAAGAGCACCTTGTCTCCGGGTTTCAGGGTGGCCGATGCTGGGGTGCCGGTGGCTGCCTCGTCCCCCGGGGCGTGCTTCCAGGCGGTGGCTTCGGTCCTGCCGTCTGCCCGGTTCGAGCCTTCTGCGAAATCGACGTGCCAGGTCGTGCTTCCGGCCGGTGCATCGGAGCAGCCGGCAAGGGCAATCGCAACCGCGAGGGACTGCCACTTCATACCACCTGCCTCCAGCTGACGACGTCTGCCATCAGCAGCGGCCCGTGGAGGTGCGGGAACAGCGCGCCGCCGCGCGACGGTTCCCAGCGGAGCGACGGGTGGGAACCGACGGCCAGTTGCGCGACGACCAGCCCGGCCTCTCCGGCGAAATGTGTCACCAATGTGCCATCCACCTGCCCTGCATCCGACAGGTGGATGAAGCCGTCGCGCAGATCGTCTGCGGAGCCTTCGAACCGGCCCGTGGCTTCGAACTGGGCCCACTCGGCGGCCCGCAGGATCTTGAACAGCATGGGCGGGAGACTGGCGACATCCCGGCTGCCTGGCAAGCCGCCCCGGCGGATGCGTGGCACGGACTGGCACTTTCCTGCGGGCAGCGCTACTCCGGGCTGGACTCATGCAAGCCCCTGAAACCACCCCTGCGCGGGCATTGTGTGCCGACGCCATCCCGCGCTGGTCGGTTGTCATCCCCTATTTCAACGAGGAAGGCTTTTTGCCGGCTACGCTGGCGGGCCTTTCGGCACAGACGCACCGGCCGTTCCGCGTGATCCTGGTGGACAATGGTTCAACAGACAGCACGCCAGCGCTGGCGAGGGCCTGGGCCAGCGGGCAGCAGGCTATCCAGACGACCCTGCTGTCGGAGCCGACGCCGGGCCAGGTGCATGCGCTGGCGGCCGGCGTTGCGGCGGTCGACACCGAGTTTGTTGCCATCTGCGATTCCGACACACTGTATCCGCCTGGCTACCTGGATGCGGCAACCGCGCAGATGGATGCCGCGCCGCAATCGACCGTCGGGTTCATCGCGCACGACACCCATGCAGACCCGGACGGCATGCAGGAGCGCGCCGGACGCTGGCTATACACCCATGTGATCCCCCGGATCCTGCGCAAGCAGGCGCATGGCGGCGGCTATGCGCACCTGATGCGGACGGCACCATTCAAGGCATCCGGCGGCTATTCCGCAGCGCTGTGGCCCTACGTGCTGAAAGATCATGAACTGGTCCACCGGCTGACGAAGCAGGGGCACATCGGCTATGCGACCGACCTGTGGGTGCGGCCTTCGGACCGGCGCACGGACCGCAGGGGCGTACGCTGGACGCTGTATGAACGCATCCTCTATCATCTGACGCCGCCCGCAACGAAGGACTGGTTCTTTTATGGCTTCCTGCGGCCGCGGTTCATCGCGCGCGGGCAGACGGATACGGTTCTGCGCAAACAAAGCTGGGTGGACAGCGCGACCTGATGGGCTTTTCATGTAGGCCAACCCCTGCCAAGGCGCAGGCATGAGCGAGAAACTGCACGCCGGTGCCCGGCATGATCCCGAACCAGCAATGCTGGCCAAGACCGAAGTTCTGGTCGAGGCTCTGCCCTATCTGCAGCGCTATGCCGGCAAGACCTTCGTGGTGAAATATGGCGGCCACGCGATGGGCGACCCCGAGCTGGCGCGCGATTTCGCCGAGGACATCGTGCTGTTGAAGCAGGTGGGCATCCGCCCCGTGGTGGTGCATGGCGGCGGGCCGCAGATCGGCGCGATGCTGAAGCGGCTCGGGCATGAAAGCCGCTTTGTGGACGGGTTGCGCGTGACGGACGCCCAGACGGCCGATGTGGCCGAAATGGTGCTGGGCGCGATCAACAAGGAGCTGGTGCGCTGGATCAACGAGGCGGGAGGCCGGGCTGTGGGGCTGTCGGGCAAGGACGCGAACCTGATTCGCGCCGAGAAGGTGACGCGGACGATGCGGGATCCGGGGAGCGCGATCGAGCAGGTGGTGGAGCTGGGCTTCGTGGGCGAACCCGCGCACATTGATCGGCATGTGCTGGATGTGCTGACCCTGGCCGACTTCATTCCCGTCATCGCGCCCATCGGGGTGGGGGCCGACGGCCATACCTACAACATCAATGCCGATACCTGTGCGGGGGCGGTTGCGTCGGCGCTGGGGGCTTCGCGGCTGTTCCTGCTGACAGATGTGCCGGGCGTGCTTTCAAAGGACGGGGCGCTGCTGAGCGACCTGACGCCCTTCGATATCGCCACGCTGGTGGCCGACGGCACGATTTCCGGCGGGATGATCCCCAAGCTGGAAACCTGCGTGCAGGCCGTGGAAGGCGGGGCGGATGCCGCCGTCGTTCTGGACGGCCGCGTGCCGCACGCCATGCTGCTGGAAATCTTCACCCGGCAGGGCGCTGGTACGTTGGTTCGCAAATCCGGATGAAGCGCGTGCGAGCCCAGATGATCAGATGGCGGCCCTCAGGGCATCGATCAGATCGGTTTTTTCCCAGCTGAAGCCGCCATCGGCATCCGGCTCGCGGCCGAAGTGACCATAGGCTGCCGTCCGCTGGTACACCGGGCGATTGAGGCCGAGGTGCGTGCGGATCCCCCTTGGGGTGAGGCGCATCACCTCTCCGCGCAGCAGGATTTTTTCGATCTCGTCTTCGGGCACCGTGCCGGTTCCGTGCAGGTCTACGTGGATGCTGAGCGGTTCTGCTACGCCGATGGCATAGGAGAGCTGGATGGTGCAGCGTTTGCCCAGCCCGGCCGCCACTATATTCTTTGCAAGATAGCGGCAGGCATAGGCCGCCGAGCGGTCCACCTTGGTGGGATCCTTGCCGCTGAAGGCGCCACCGCCGTGCGGGGAGGCCCCGCCGTAGGTGTCGACGATGATCTTGCGGCCCGTCAGGCCGGCGTCGCCATCGGGACCACCGGTTTCGAACCGGCCCGTGGGGTTGATGTGGATTGTCGTTGCCGGGGTCACGAAGCCTTCGGGAAGGACTGCATGGACAACCGACAGCACATAGTCTCTCAGTTCGGTGTAGAGGCGGTGGTCGCCCTCGCCGTTGTGCCAGAAATAACCGGGCTTGTGTTGCGTTGAAACGACAACCGCCGTTGCCCGCACCGGGCGCTCGTTTTCATACGCGAGCGTCACCTGGCTCTTGGCGTCGGGCTCGAGGAAGGGGGCCCGGCCACTGTGCCTGTCTTCTGCCATGCGCTTCAGGATCTTGTGGCTGTAATCCAGCGTTGCGGGCATGTAATCCGCAGTTTCGTCGGTTGCATAGCCGAACATGATGCCCTGGTCGCCCGCGCCTTCATCCTTGTTTCCGGTTGCATCGACGCCCTGTGCAATGTGATCGGACTGCCCGTGCAAGTGGTTTTCGACCAGGGTGGTTTTCCAGTGGAAGCCTTCCTGTTCGTAGCCGATGGCCTGAACCGTGCGGCGAACAGCCTGCTCGATTTCGTCGCGCACGCCGGGCGCCCATCCCTGGGTATCGGGATAGGCCTTCTTGTCGAACACGCCGAGGCACCGGATTTCACCCGCTAGATAGATGCGCTGCGTTGTGACCATCGTTTCGCAGGCGACCCGTGCTTCGGGATCACGGGCGAGCATGAAATCCACAACAGTGTCGGAGATCTGGTCTGCGACCTTGTCCGGGTGGCCTTCGGAAACCGATTCGGACGTGAAGGTGAAGTTGCTGCGCGCCATGATGTCTCCCTCGTGCAGTGCGGAGGGCTAAACCCCACTCCCGTTTTTGGCAAGAGACTTAAAGAGATGTTTATATCTTTTGGCGGCGCGCCCACAGGCCAAGCGCGAAGAGGAAGGCGGCAAGCAGCCCGGGCGCCGTGAGGCCGAGGCGGGCAAAGGGCGTCGGCGCGAGCGGGGCCGGCGCGGACATGGCGATCGTGCCGGGCGTGTGGCCGGGCAGAGTCCCGGGCATGCCGCCGCGCGGATCGATGAAGCCCGAAATGCCCGTGGGGGTGACGCGGACAACGGGGAGCCCCTCCTCTATTGCGCGCAGCCGCGCCTGGGCGTGGTGCTGCGGCGGGCCGGTGCGGCCGAACCAGGCGTCGTTGGAGATGGTGAGGATGAGGTCGGGGCGGTCCTCGCGGTCGACAATGGCGGCAGGGAAGATGATTTCGTAGCAGATTGCGGGGCCGAATGCCGGGAGGCCCGGCAGGCGAAAGGTGGACGGCCCCGGGCCGGGGAGAAAATCGAGGCTTCCGGGCACCAGCCGGGCAAGGCCAAGCGGCTCGGCCAGCCAGCGCAGTGGGAGATACTCTCCGCCCGGAACGAGGTGCGATTTATCGTAGCGCATGAGAATGCGGCCTTGATGATTGAGCGCGTAGAGACTGTTTCGGGCGCCGATGGCACCGCCTTTTGCGTCGCGCTCAATCGCGACGCCGCCCGTGAGGAGGATCTGGCCGGGCTTGAGGATGGCGGAAAGCTGGGCGCGGAGATCGGCCAGCTCCTCCAGCGGATATTCGACGGCGGCTTCGGGCCAGACGACGGCCCCTGTTTCGGGGTGCTTCAACAGGCCTTCGCGGCTGAGATCGAGCAGACGCTCGAGGCTTTTTTCAAAGCCGCCGGGGCCTTGCTTTTGCGCCTGATCGATATCGGGTTGCACGATGAGGAAGGTGGCGCCGGACGGCGCGGGAAGGGCGGGACGGGCGGCCGGGATGATGAAGCCCAGCGCGAGCAGCAGCGGGAAGACGCCGGCCAGGATAACGCGGCCCGGTTCGCCGCGCCCTGCCAGCAGCACGGCAAGGCTGCCCGCAGACAGGAGTGCGAGGGCGGATAGGCCGTTGGCCCCGATGATCGCGGCGAGCGCCGAGACTCCTTCGAGCTGGAGCCAGCCCGCGCCGAGCGGGTTCCACGAAAAGCCGGTGAACAGCGTTCCGCGCAGGATTTCGGTGAGGACGAACAAGCCCGCAAACAGCAGGCTGAGCGGAACGATGCGCGCTGCCAGCCTGCGCGCTGCCCAGGCAGCGAACGCAGGATAAAGCGCGAGGAAGGCGGAAAGGCCGACGACCGCGACCCACCCCATCCACGCCGGCATGGCAGCCTGATAGGTGAAGGCGGTTGCGATCCACCACAGGCCGACGACGAAATGGCCGAGGCCGAAGGCGAAGCCCAGGCCGAAGCCCTGGGTGGCGGGGCGGGCCGACAGCAACAGCAAGAGCAGCGCACCGCCGATGATGGGGCCCGCGATGCTGGCGACCGGTTCGAAGCCGAGCGCAGCGATGCCGCCTGCGATAACGGACAGCAGGGCGGCGGTTGCGCGGGGGAGGACCGCAAGGCGCGCGGCGACCGGGCTGTTGGAAACCGGGCTGGAACTGTGGGCGGAGGCATGCATGGTGCGCGCCATAGCGTGCGGACCGGCGGGGGGCCAGATGTGCCGGACCGGGGGTGCCGGACTCGACGGGGGGCCCCGGCTTGCGCCAGAGGGCTGCCATGACCGACGACGAGACTTTATCCGCCTCCGCTATGCCCACACCGGCACCCACCCCTGCCCCGGAGCCCGCCCCGGCACCGGCGATCGTGCTGGTTCGGCCGCAGCTTGGCGTGAACATCGGCATGTCGGCGCGCGCCATGGCGAATTTCGGCCTGGGGGACTTGCGGCTGGTGGCCCCGCGCGATGGATGGCCGAACCCCGAGGCCGGGCCGGCGGCGGCCGGGGCGGACCATGTGCTGGAGGGGACACGGACAACCCGGACGGTGGCCGAAGCGCTGGCGGACTGCCAGCTGACCTTTGCGACGACGATGCGCCCCCGCGACATGCCCAAGCCGGTTGTGACGCCACGCGAAGCCGCAGCGATGATCCGGGACGGTGCGGCACGTGGAATGAAATCCGGGATCCTTTTCGGGCCGGAACGCTCCGGATTGTTCGCGGACGATATCGCCCCCATCGTCACCATCATCACCTGCCCTGTCGCACCGGGCTTTGGGTCCTTGAACCTGGCGCAGGCGGTGCTGCTGATCGGCTATGAGTGGTTTCAGGCCGAAGCACCGGCCCGGGCGGCGGCGGCCCCGCTGGAACCGGCGCCGCATGCCGACGTGGCAGGGCTGATCGGGCACATGGAAACGTTGCTGGAGCAGTCGGGCTATTTTCATGTGCCCGACAGGATGCCCGCGACCAAGCGGACGCTGGCGCGGATGCTGTCGCGGCCGGGCTTCACCAGCGAGGAGATACGGACGCTGCGGGGCATGATACGGGCGCTGGCGGAGGCGCGTAGGCGAGGCGGATGACACGTTAAGATGCTGGGAGCGACAAGTGAGACTGGCCCGGCCTGAAAATCAGGCCATAAAACAGCGCCTGAAAATCAGGCCAGGAAAATCTCTCCTGAAACGCGAGCCAAAATATCGGGCCAAAAAAAGGGGCCTGAGGCGGCAAGCACCTCAGGCCCGGTACGCAACATCCAACCCTGGATGCTTGCCGATCGCCTTAACAATGCCGTTCAGGCGAACTGTGCTATGTGGGACGCCTTTCAGGCGTTGTTGGCAATCGTGTAGCCTCGGCCCCAGACCGTTTCGATGACCTTGGGTGCACCCGCTTCGGTGAGTTTGCGGCGCAGCTTGCAGATGAACACATCGATGATTTTCATTTCCGGTTCGTCGCGGCCGCCATAGAGGTGGGACAGGAACATCTCCTTTGTAACTGTCATGCCGCGGCGGGTGGCCAGAAATTCGAGGCAGGCATATTCCTTGCCCGTCAGCGCAACGAGGTTGCCATCGACTGTCGCCCGGTGCGCGACCAGATCGAGCATGAGCGAACCGATCTCCACTTCGGAAGGGGCCGACGACCGCGACCGGCGCAGGACCGCATGGATGCGGACGAGGAGTTCATCGCGGTGGAAGGGCTTGGTGATGTAATCGTCCGCACCCTCCAGGAAATTCTCGATCTTCGACTCAAGGCCCGCCTCCCCGGAAAGGATGATGACGGGCGTATCCGGCCGCATCTGGTGCAGTTGCTGCAGAACCTGCTGGCCACCCATGTCGGGGAGGCTGAGATCGAGCACGACCACATCGAACTTGTAGGCACGGGCGAGATCCAGTGCATCGACGCCGTAGCCCGTGACATAGACAGTGAAGCCCGACATCTCGAGCATGCGCGAAAGGGCATCCGACAAGAGCCGGTCGTCCTCTACCAGGAGCAGGCGCGTGGTGCGGCCGGTGGCTGCGAATCGGGCGCGTGCCGGGGCTGCCGACAGTGATCCGCCCGAAGTCATCGAGCCGCCCGACGCCATGACGCCGGACTGCAAGGCGCTGTCGATCAGCATGTCCGCGCTGCCACTATCAAGTCCTGTACGGGCCCGAATCTGGTCGCGATTGGTGTTGACCCGGATTGTTCCGGGGCGTTCGTTCCGGGGGTCGTCAGCCGACCGCCCGCCAGGTCCCATGATGTTCATGATGTTGTTCCTTCATGCCGGCGCCGCAATGGGCAACGGGCAATGTGACCGTATTGGTGCAATTGAAGCGTCCGGGCGGCAGATGCGCTTTCGCCCTTTGTCAGAGACCCCAGTTTCGGCTGAGGTCGCGGAAACGCTCGTCGCCATGCTCGGAAGGGCGCGCAGCCTTTGACAGCGGCGCGACATAATCCTTGTAGATCTGGATCCGCGTGACCCTGAGGCCCGGAACGCCGGCACGGTCGATCGATTCCTGCCAGAGCTCAAGCTCTTCGGGCGAGAGCCGATACCGGGCGCAGGCTTCTGCGGCCGTGAGGAGCCCGCCGCGGATTGCAGCGATCACTTCGGCCTTGCGGCGGACCACCCAGCGCCGGGTATCCGGTGGGGGGAGGGATTCGAGGGTGATCGGCTTGCCCAGGGGCCCCGGGACTTCGAGTGGACGAACCGAATCAGCCCGCGCGCCGGATGTTTCCCCGATTGCGGCCTTTACGGCTCTTTCGCTCTGGTTTTCCACACTGTCCCGTGTTTCCGTCAGGGGCTCGGGCAGCGCTGTTCGTTGCAGCCCTGCGGCCCCCTGAT